>SDBU01005057.1_pt1 | contig 15910 bp, 28 predicted proteins | sample 2277071 | NCBI WGS metagenome assembly SDBU01 (sample SAMN10397929, study PRJNA504765) | marine sediment metagenome | isolation source: marine sediment core GS08_GC12, 126 cmbsf | place: Arctic Ocean: Gakkel Ridge, Loki's castle | collected 2008
GGATAACGGTGATTATACACCAAACGAAAGGGAAAGATTTTTAATAATAGATTGTGGGATAGGATTACTTGAAGCCCAAGCGGATAAAATTAAGAAGGCTATGGATTTAACTTGACAGCATAACCTAATTGTTATATACTTGCTATAACAATTAAAGGAGGGTAATATGAATGTAGGAAAGATAAGAAAGAAGCTCGGTTTGTCAAAGTATGCTATGGCAAAAAAGCTGGACGTATCTTGGAACACAATAAGTTTTTGGGAGAAAGGTGTTTGGAAACCAAACTTTTCAAATGAAACTAGGATCAAGTTGCTTGAAGCGGGGGTGCTATGATTAAAAATTTGAAAGGTGAGGAGTGGAGATATATCAAAGGGTACGACAATCAATATGCAATTAGTAGTATGGGAAGATTCAAGTCGCTTAGAATGAAAAAAATTGTAATCCTAAAACAACAATTAAGTCATAAGGGATACTTGAGAATTAATCTATTCAAAACAAGCCATAAACACAAAGCTTTCCGCATAAATAGGCTTGTAGCTGAATACTTCATCCCAAACCCTAACAATTACCCACATGTAAATCACCTTAATGGTAAAAAAATTGACAACTGCGTATCAAACCTTGAGTGGTGTACACCATTAATGAATATGTGTCACGCTCGTAAGTTGAAACCCTTTAAGACAAGAAAATTATCAAAAAACATGTGGTGCGAGAAATGGCAAAAGTGTGTAAGTTGTGGCACAAACAAAAAGGAACATAAATCACATGGTTTATGTTGCAAATGTTATCATTATGCACATTACTATAGGAAGCGTTAATTGGCAGGTTGTCTCCGGCGTAGACACTGATAACAAATAAAACAGGGGGTATAAGATGCATTCAAAAACAGATGCGTTTAATGACATATACGAGGCAATAGGGATAGCAGAACAGACAAATAGTGAGCTACAAACAAAGGTGCATTGTAGTTCAACCCTATATTCTCAGTGCGAATCAAACAGACATAGAATTAAAAGAGCTTTTAGGTCGTACGATATGCTTTGTAAACTTTAGCCTAACAAATAAAATGAAGAGTGGGAGGGGTATGAGTAAAGCAATTAAACTATTTACAAATGCAGTTTATTGGCACGATTGTGTAGATGCTGATGATGTGAAGTTGGATTTCAAAATGCAGGTTTTAGACCCTTGTGAGGAGAATGATATTATTCTTGAAAAACACAGAACTAGTGATTTACCTCAAGTATTACATGAGGATTATGATATATTGTTCTTTGATTGGGGTGGAATGAGTCTGGGTAATAGTATGATGGAACATTTTTGTAGTTATATAATTAAGCATGCTAGCGATAACCCAAGTCGTTATTATGTAATGGTATCTACTTTTACAGCTTATGCCATGAAGGATATACTTGAAAGAATGGATAAAGACCATATACCCCTTAATGTTTTTTTGGAGATAAAAGATTTGGCAAAACACTTAAAGGCTAATGGATAAAATAGCAATCCAGGGCTGCGACACCATATACCATAAAGACCTTTCGAAATGTCGGGAGTGTCAAGACAAGGGCTATGTCTGTTCGAATAAGGAAAATTACTGGGAGGTAGATAATGATACTAAAAAAAGATCAGGATTGCTGTAGTTTGGAGAGTGCTAAAAAGTTGAAAGCGTTAAATGTGCGTCAAGATTCGCAATGGTATTATAGGATATTATCCGAACATCCAGAGGGTTATCGCATTGTATTAGGCAAGCCAAGCGCATTTGAATGGTTTAGATTCTCAGCCTACACTACCGGAGAGCTTGGAGTTTTGCTGCCTTATGCGATAATTTTCCATGAGCACGAAAACGATGGTGGGTATAAGTATTATATAATCACAAATAAACAATCAGATGGGCACTGGTTTTCTACGTTCTGTGATTTCGGTCATTACACTTTCCAGTACAAACCAAAGGAAATATTAGACATGGGTGCAATAATTGAGTTTAGAGAAAAAACCGAAGCCGAGGCAAAGTCAAAGATATTGCAGTTCCTACTAGAGCAAAAAATAATAAAAGTGGAGGACATAAACAAATGAGTGAAAAAATAGAGCCAAAGGATTGTGTAAAAGGGTGTATGGAGGGTTCAGTTTGTGAGGGATGCAGCGACTTTGTGAGCAAGCCAAACGAAGGTCAGGAAGCGGTGAGGGAGTACATACCATACGGTGAAGAATGGGAAAAAGAAATGATGAAGTTTCCTAAAAAAGCATTGATAGAGCTTTTAAGGGAGTCCGCAGCAAGGGCAGAGAAGGAGAAGCGGGAGTTTGCGTTGGAGAAGATTAAATGGTTTATGAGATCGAGAGAATACCCATATAACGATGGTAAAACAAAGATAATAAAAGAATTTTGTGACGATATTCTACTAGATGCCAAATCAGAACTAGGCGAGTAACTATATACGGAAAGGGGTGAAGCCATGAGTGAACAGGCGAAAGCTTTAACTGAAGCAATAGCGCAAGTCGTACAAGGGGAGTGTGCAAGGAATTGGAAAGAGTATTCCCCTGCTGGCAGGGCATATAATGTTGTTTGTGGACATCCGTTGCCGTGCCCAGAACATACCGACATAGCAGAGTGGAAAAGGGAACGAGTGCCTAAAATAAAAGCCGCTGTGTTGAAGGAGATAGGTGAATTGTATCTAAGAACTATGGACAAGGATATTACCAATTTTATGGACGACATCGAATCCCTACTATCACCGCAAGGAAATACCACAAAGGAGGCAGAGAATAATGGGTAAGAAGAAATATACATATCCGTATGATCCAGTAAAAGCAAAACAATATTATTTAAATAGTAGGGAAAGGTCAAGAAAATACGCTATAGAGTATAGCAAGAAACACAAAAAAGAAAGAATAGCTCAGCATAAGAAATGGGTAAAAAATAATAGACTAGCCACTAATATAGACAACCTTGCGTGTATTATTTGCGCCAAGAAAACAGACTTAATATTCCACCACAAAAACCCAAAAGATAAAGAATTTTCTGTTGGTAGACATAGTGTTTCTGTAAAAAGGTTATTAGTAGAAATAAAGAAATGTATCATTGTTTGTAGAGGATGCCATAGTAGCATACATAGGTTTGCCGAACATAGGGGTTGTAGTTTATTAAAATCAATACAAATCACAGCCGAAGCCAAAAAGGCAAAGGGGGGTAAGGTGAAAGAAGCTATTGTTTATAAAGACAGGACGGGTTATTGGGCGGTTGAAGATTGGAGTTCAAACAAAAAAATAGGCGGATTCCATGATAGTGAATTGGCAGCCTACAAATTGGCTAACTATAACGGATATGTTGTACGCTAAAAAATAAATCAGATTAGGAGGGCGGGATGAGTTATGACATTTGTTTAGTTATTGATACAGGGGGCAGTGAACCAGCAAGTTTGATTGAGGATAGAAACATGACATATAATGTGAGTCCTATGTTTAGGAAGGCTTTGAAAGAAGGGGGAGTGAATAAACTAGACGGCAAGTTAGCAAAAGATTGTATTAATATGTTACGAGATGGCATAAAAGATATGCAAGACAAAAAGGCTGAATATGAAAAACTCAATCCTTCAAATGGGTGGGGAGATTATGACAGTGCTTTGAATTACCTTAAACGATTGCTAGATGATGCACTGGCACACCCAAAAGCTACTTTTAAGGTGGATTAGTAATAACCAGTAAACTCTGCAAGAACATTTTGAGGGAGGGGTATGAAGAAGTCAACAAAAGTATGTGTATGGGAAAACAAGATAGTATCAGATATGTATATAACAGGCTGTAAAGATGAAGGGCTTTTTACCAATGAGCATGTAGAGGCATACACCTACTGTCCATTATGTGGCAAGAGAATAAAAGAGCTTATCGACGCTAAAAAATAAAACAAGATTGGGCTTGACTTTGATGCGGGAAGTTTTGTAAGCTATAAACAATGCAACAGGGAGATAATATCAAACAAACAAAATTAAAATATGCGAGGCATGGTGGTTTCACTACCTTAATTCTCTGTTGCAGGATTGCCATGCCTTGCTTCAATTTATATAGGGATTATTATGCGATACGTTAAAGTAAAGAACCTAGAAAAGTATCACCCAGGCTACAAAGACCGCAATTTATGGTGGGCTAAAATACATTATAAGATGGTGTCGGGTGATCCTGATTTTGAGATGATTGAAAATGAAACTGACAAATGGCGGTATGTGGCTTTCATACTGCTTGAATTACACACCCAAAAGCCTACTCCGTTAAACGAAAACTACTTAATGCGTAAAGGATTTGATTTCAAGAAACGTAAAATCGACCCTACAATTCAAGCACTTTCCAACTTCATAGAAGTAGTGGATACAGAATGTACCCAATCCGTACCCAATCCGTTACTTAGAGAAGAGAAGAGAAGAGTAGAGAAGAGTAGAGAAGAAGGATCGCTTTTCACTAAATCTCTTAAAGACAAATTCGAAAAGATATGGCTAAGATACCCTAGAAGAGAAGGCCGGACAGAGGCGTTTAATTCATTCCTCAAAACCATTAAAAGCGAAGTTGACTGGCAGTCGATAAAGACCGCCCTCGAAAACTATAGGGATCATATAGACAAGGAAAAGACAGAATCTAAGTATATCAAGCACGGATCGACTTGGTTCAACAACTGGCAGGACTGGGTGGAAGTGCCGGACAGTAAAAATGCGTATTCAAGGAGGTAGGTAATGATGCACAAATTTTTATGTAGACTTATTTGTAGGATATTCGGGCATGATTATTGGAACTTTAATGGCGTTGTATGGGAATGCTCAAGATGCAGTTCTACTAAGCCAAGATTAAAAAGGAGAGACTAAATGCAAGAGATTAAATCAATACATATTTACAAGGACAACAACGGTGTGTCTTATTGGGTGGGTATTGACGGTGTTACAAAAATAGAATGGATTAACGTGAAAACCACACTATATTTTATCCACAAAGGATATGAAGTATTTGCAGAGTTACACGAGGTAAGCGAGGTGAGATACAAATGACCTGTAAATTCTGCAAGAAGCCATTGGAAGGGGCGGGCAGTATATGTGATGTATGTGATGCAAAATCATGGGCTAAACTATGTGGTAAAATAATTGTGCGCTACATGTCAAAATATAGAAATGAAGCAGAACAATACAATAGTCTTGAGGCAAAAAACTATCTTACTGAAAGTCTAAATGATGTGAGTAAAATAATAAAGAAACAGTTTGACAGAGAGGGTGAAAGTGTGGATTGGCAGGACGCGTTTGACAAAGAGGTAGACAGGTTGACGGACTATTTGACTAGCTTGAAAGAGGACACCAAGAAACGAGACTTAAATTATTAGCTCTAAAGGGGGAATAATGAAAAAGAGAATTAGAAAACGCAGAAAAGATAAGATATACAAAAGAAGTGCTAAAGAATGTGAAGAAATAATAGTTCGTTTAAGGGAGAAATTATATAAAGAAAAAGATATTACATCAAAGATGAGAATGGGGATTTACTATGCTAAAAAATACATAGAAGAAATTAGGTGTGAGCTTGACGGTATGTATTCTCACGAATTAGACGGTTCATTTTTAATTGTATCGAAAGATGAGCTATTTGACGTTATACACAATAAAGTAATTAGAGGTCTTTTGGATCGGGGAATATCTAAATTAAATAATCCACTAAAAATGCTTAAAGAACACATGGATTGGTAATTATTAGCTCTAAAGGAATTGAGGATGAAAGAAAATACTATTATTCAGGGTGATTGTTTGTTGGCTATGAAAGACATGCCGGATAACTGTATAGACTTAACAGTTACATCGCCACCATACGATAACTTGAGAGAGTACAAGGGGTATAGTTTTGACTTTGAAGGGATAGCTAAAGAATTATATCGTATTACTAAAGACGGTGGAGTTGTTGTTTGGGTGGTTGGTGATGCCACTATCAGCGGCAGCGAAACAGGCACATCATTCCAGCAAGCATTATATTTCAAGGAAATTGGGTTTAATATACACGATACAATGATTTATCAAAAAACAGGTATGTCGATGCCTGACACTGTCAGGTATTATCAGAATTTTGAGTATATGTTTGTATTTTCAAAGGGTAAACCCAAAACCATAAATCTTTTGAAGGATAAGTTAAATAAGTGGGGTGGCGAGAGTAGTTTTGGAAATGTATCTTCTAGGGGAAAAGATGGGCAGTTAATAAAAAGAGATAAGGTTATAACAAGCGAGTATGGAGTTAGATTTAATGTGTGGCAGTATAGTACAGGGTATGGCTATTCAACTAAGGATAAAATAGCTTTTGAGCATCCAGCTATATTCCCAGACAAGTTGGCAGAGGACCATATTTTAAGCTGGAGCAACAAAGGTGATATTGTATTTGATCCGTTTTCGGGAAGTGGAACAACACTAAAGGCCGCAAAGTCTTTAGGTAGAAATTATTTAGGTTGTGAGATAAGCAAGGAATACGTTGCCATAGCAGAACAAAGGCTACAGCAACAGTATCTATTCTAATCAAGAGCTGTTAAAATATTGGAGGTGAAACAAATGGACACAGATTGGATAGGTGATTTGAAGGTTGGGGATAAGTTTGTTACTGAGGGTGGCTGGGGTGATGAAATAAAATTACACAGGGTTCAGAGAATAACCAAGACGCAGATTATTTCTGGGGGTAATTGTAAATTCCGTAAAGAAAATGGCAGGAAAATTGGCAGTAGTGGTTTTCGAAGTACTTATATGCAGCAATTCACTGCTATAAAATCTGAACAAATATTAAGGCAATGTGTTAAAAAATTGATGGAAGATGCGGATGTGTCTACAATGGACATAGGAAAAGTACACAAGCTAAATGAAATTTTGAAGGTCTAACGCCAGCCGGATATGAGGGAGCGAATATGGATAAAAAGCTAAAAATACTAATTGAGACATTAAACAGACATGTCAACATAGAATGTATTCACCTTTTCTATGACGCGGACTGTGATTACAATGAGTGTGTCAATACCGGGAAAGAAACCAAGTGTAAGGGGCGGATAATAGATTGTGAGGTGAAATAAGTCGTGAAAGATTTAATCCAGTACGCAATCATTTACGCATGTTGTCATATTCTAGTAAAATATTATGTGCGGTATGTAAGATTCTTTACTCCGAAAGATTACAGCAAAAAGGAAGAGAAAGCTAGACTTGCGGGGATTCGTCGGAGATATTCTAAAAATAGATAGGGGGTGAATGTGAAGCAAAAAGAAAACGAGATACAGTTAGGCATACTAAAGTATCTCATAATGATTGGTGCGTATGCGGGCAAGACTAAGACGAAAGGATTTTCAATTAAAGGTCGAAAAGGGTTTGGATTTGATCCTTATACGTTTAGGGGATTCCCTGATATTACGGGTTTTTTTAGGCAGAGATTGTTTTTTATCGAGGTTAAAACTTTGAAAGGAAAATTGTCTGAGACGCAGGTTAAGTTTGAGCTTGAGTGCTTGAACGCTGGAATAACGCATATTGTGGCTAGAAATATTGATGATGTTGAAGCTGTGCTGTCTAAGTTTTAAGAAGGAAGTATTTATAAATTATAAAAGGGGGAGACAAAATGGTAGAAAAAAAGGTGGTAGCAAAAGAGCAGTACGCAACCGAGTATTTGCGGCACGACTTCACGGGAGAAGAACAGACCGAAATGCAAAAGAGGCTTGCAGTTCAGTCATCAGAATTGAGGCATAAAGAGAATGCCAAAAAAGCAGTGACGTCGCAAATTGGCGCAGAGATAAACGCTATTAATGGCGAAATCGATGTGCTGGCTGGCAATATTAACAATGGTTACGAGCACCGTTCAATGAAGTGTCTCATTGAGTTTGACTGGGAGAAAAATAAGAAATATGCTATACACCCAGAAACAGGCGAGATAGCTTCGACACGTGACATAACGGAAGATGACAGGCAGTTGAAACTTGAGATTGACGAACAGAATAAAAAGTAAAGGGGAACGGGTGGCGTGGTGTAATTTAGCATGACCGCACTGAGTGCGGGGATATAGGTCGAAGCCTATCGCCAGAGCCGTACCCGAAAACTAATGAGGAGGTATAATGAAACGAGTACCGTACAAAACCAGTATTTTAGAGTTTTTGAAAACTAATTGGGGGGCAGACATTACGCTTATCCAGAATCAGAGAAAACCGTGGTGCTATAAATTTACAAGTTCGTTGAGCGATCTTCGGAAAGATTTGCATTTTATCTATTGTGAACAAGACTACAAGTTCCCAGGGAAAAATAGGTATTATTATTTGGGTATTTGGAGAAATCCTGAGAAAATGTATGGCTTGAAAATAGATAATGCTAGAGCTAGGAAGAAATATCTTGAGTTGAAGAAAGCGGGTAAAATATAATGACTAAAAAAAAGTTCTACGAAATACAAAGATTAATGTGGCAAAAATGGGAAATTTTTAGTAGGAACGATAAAACTGACGCTACCTTTTGCAATTGCTACATAGCTGATGTGTGCTTATACTGGAAGTATTACGCAACTAATCGCAATCGCAAGGAAATGGGAGTTCCTGTCCATTGGCCTCTAAAAGCTAACGCTATGCACAAGTTATTCAAGAAAGATAAGAAGAATTGGCGTAAGGTTGATACTGCGGAGGCAATCGAGAAAGCGGGGAAACTCAATCTCGTCATAGCGGCTCAAACCAAAGTTGGACACGGTCACGTATGCGTGTTAATGCCAGGTCAGGCTAAGTCAGGTAAGTGGAAGAAACCAGTGCCGTTATCGAGCAACATCGAAGGTAAAAACATGTGGAATATGGCGGTAAGCTTCTTTTTTCGTGAAGAGCCTGAATATTTTGTTAGAATAAATTATGAATGTTAGGCTTATAATTTGTATAATAGTATTTGCAGTGTCAGGACTGATTGTGTGGTTTTACTAATAAAAAAGGGGGAGCAGATGCAAAAAATTACGAAAGAAGTAAACGAAAAGTTAGACAAGATTGTAGAGACTCAACAATTAATGCTTGCTGACTTATGTGAGAATCTATGTAAACTTAAAATTCCAGAGAGGGAAAAAACTCATTGTAAAAACTGTAAATTTAACAAGATAGATTGGTCTGTTTTTTGTAAGTATCCAGACAAATATACGGGAGTAACCAAAAATACATATAAAAGTGACCGTAATTTTGGTGGTAATTGTAAGTTTTATCAGCGTAAAAAATTGTTTGGATTATTTTAATAAAAAAGGGGGAAAGTAATGAAGAAATTGTTATTACTAATGTTAGTATGTTTTATGTTTATTGGGTGTAAAGATAAAGTAAGCTACTATGGAACTTGTAAACTATGTAACAATACGGTTGAAACTAAAACTCATAAATGTGAAAAACCTGAGTTTAAGCCTACAGGGTACGCTGAAGTTAAAGATTATACCTTCTTCATAAGCGATAGCGGGAATATTGATGAAAACTTTATCATATATTCAAGAAAATGTATTATTATAGATAGAGACATGGACAGGATTAAAGTTGAATATGAAGTAGGGAGTCGTAGAGGAAATCAGTGGATAGACAAAAAAAATTACTTTCCATATTACACATTAAAAGAATTAAGCTACGAAATAAACAAACTCAAGGGGGAAAAGTAAAAATGTCAAAAAAGCTAGTATTCAACAGCGAGGTAAGGAAGAAGATTAAAGCAGGAGTAGACACGGTAGCCAATGCGGTAAAGGTATCTCTCGGCCCAAAAGGTCGCCACGTAGCGTTTCAGGAACGGTGGGGTATGCCTACAATCACAAATGACGGAGTTTCTATAGCAAAGCAGGTAGATTTAGAGGACGATTTCGAGAACATGGCTGCTAATTTGGTCAAGGAAGTGGCGAGTAAGACCAATGATGTCACAGGTGATGGCACGACTTCGGCTACAGTACTGGCTCAAGCACTCATAAGCAATGGGATAAAGCAGATTGAAGCCGGAGCCAACCCCATATACCTCAAGAATGGCATAGAATTAGCCACTAGGCTCGTTGTAGAGCAGATTAAGGCTGTTTCCAAGCCAATCTCCACAAAGAAGGAAATGAAGGAAATAGCGACTATCTCAGCTAACGACAGTGGTATTGGAGAGTTCATAGCCGATGCTATGCACAAAGTAGGTAAAGATGGCGTTGTAACCATAGAAGAGAGCAAATATGACGAGATTTCGCTTGAAATGGTCGAGGGTATGCAGTTTGATCGTGGCTTCTTGTCTCCATACTTCATCACAGACCCCGTAAAGATGATAAGCTCATACGATGACGCGTTTGTGCTTATTTTAGACCAGAAAATGCAGTCTATCCAAGAAGTGCTAGAGATATTGTCGCCAATATCACAAAAAGGCGAGAGATTGCTCATTATCACTCAGGGAATAGACAACGAAACCTTAAACATAATGGTTCGTAACAGACTGCAAGGGGTCAAGGTTGTTATTGCCAATACCCCTGGATATGGCGATAGACGCAAAGAACAGCTTCAGGACATAGCCATTCTTGTAGGCGGTACAGTTATTGGAAATGACACCAGTGTTTCGCTTAATCAAATCAATAGTGAAAATTACGAAACATATCTTGGGAAAGCTAAAAGGATAATTGTAACGAAAGAAAACACTACAATCGTATCCAATCAGACCACCAAGAAAGAAGTGGCACTACGAATCAAGGAAATTGAGGAGCAAATCAAGAATACCGTATCTGACTTCGATATTGATAACCTCAAAGAACGTAGAGCCAAGCTCACTGGCGGGGTAGCTGTACTCAATGTAGGTGATAAAACCGAGTCAGCTATGAAAACTAAGAAGTTTAAGATTGAGGATGCGTTACATGCTACTAAAGCCGCACTGAACGAAGGCGTAGTCCCCGGCGGTGGAGTCACGCTTCTGAAGTGCGAAATAGACTTCCCTGCTGACCTACATGAAGATGAGATACTTGGAGTGAAGATTGTACTTGATGCTCTCGGTGCTCCTGCCAAGCAAATATGCGTAAATGCGGGTAAACAACCTGATGTGATTATCAATGAAATATTGCTTAATCCTAACAAGAACTATGGCTATGATGCCAAGACTGAAAAGTTTGTTGATTTGATTAAAGCAGGTATCGTAGACCCCACACTTACAGTCCGCACAGCACTTGAAAACGCTTCTAGTATAGCTTGCTTGTTGCTTACTACTGATGTGTTTATTGCTATAGAGAAAGATGATAAGAAATTGGAGGAATAAAAAGTGAAAAGATTTTTCCAACGGTTACAGTGTAAACTAACAGGACATAAGTTTGAAGATACGTCTTATCACAACGTAAAGTATCTAAAATGTAAGTGTTGTGGGAGGCTTAGATTCTTTAAGGCTGAAGATCATCTCAGATTGTGTTTCTATATATATTATCACGAAATGCCGATTAAAATGCCGTTATTGTATGAAGAATAGGGGGCAGAATGAAAATTAAAAAATACCTCAAGACTATTCCAAGTGGTAACCGTAAAAGACTAACAAAGTTGGAAAAGAAGAGAGAGGATTATATCAATTGAACATTAGGGATTGACAATGAAAAAAAGTGGAAAGAGTTAAATGCTTACTTAGATAGCCATGTCAGGTATTTTAGCTTAAAGGGGGCAGAGTGAGTTATTGCAGATTCGGGTGTGATGGTTCCGATGTATATGTTTATGGGTGTGAAGAAGGATTTGCCTGTGTGTGTAACGATGAGTTCTATTGTAAAACAGAAATTGAAATGATAGTACATCTTATTGAGCACATACAGCAAGGGCATAATGTGCCAAAATACGCAATAACAAAGTTATTAAGCGACTATTATGATGACAACTTGGGTGGATAGTTCAATGGTTCAGAATACAGAGCTCCAACCTCTGTGATGTGGGTTCGAGTCCTACTCCGCCTGAAAGGATTAAATTATGTTTTTATATAGCAATACGTGGTTCGAATATCGTAACGAGATTTTTATATACCGAGTTAGCGATCCAGGTATAGGGAACGAAATGTTTGCAGTCGATCAGATGAGATACGAAATAGGAGAATTAAATTAACCACCGAAGGCACGGGGGAGCACCTTCGATGGGTTTGATTAGTTGATTAAATCTCTACCTATATCTGCAAGTGTTTTTTGACCTTTAGGAACTGGTCTTGGTTTACCAAGTATCTGTCTTTCAAATATACGTTTTGCTCCTGTTACTGGCAATCTCGCTAGCCTTGCAGCCGCCTGTCCTGCAAGTAACGCACCTTTCTTTAAGTCTTTAGATTTTACTGCCCTATTTACATCATTAACAATACCGTCCAGTACGGTTAGTCCTTGATTACCCACAAAATCACTTAAAAACACATCTGCTATGTTACCCCATATAGACAATCCTGCTGAATATTGCAATGCAAAATCTCTTGCAAATTCCTGTGGGGTAGGAGTTCTTCTTCTTTTCATGTAACCTATCATAAGAGCAGGAACAGAATTATACATAAGTTGTCGCACCATAAGCCTTCCGCCAGCTTTAACAACCCCTCTCACTTTAGCATCAACTGGTAACTCTCTCCAACTTTCACGAAGTCTGTTAAAGTTCTGGTTAAGCTGATTTCTAAACAGGTTAGCAGCTTTTTGTGCTCCTGCCACCCTGAAACTCTTGGGAAGGTTTATGACTCCACTTATAGGCTGTGTGTCTCGTATAACCTTGTCTGCTGTTTTAATTGCTTGAGCTTCAGATACACCTCTAGTTATAAGGTCATCAAATATACCCTTCCATGCAGCAGACGTTACACTTCTATCTATAGTTAAAATACCTTCCATAGAAACTTCTGCTACCTTTTGGTTAAGAGATTTATTTACAACTAAAGAATTTCTGCCAAAGAATAGGTCTTGTATTTCTACTTCTATTCTTTTATTTCTAGCTCTCATAAATGTAGACTTATTTTGTACTTCTCTAATTGTTTTAATTGGTCTTGTCATAAACCTCATAAGACCTTTTTCTACAGAAAAAGTTCCTGCTCCTAGTTCAGAAGCCCGCCTACCCGCTAATATAACAGATGGAGACTGTTTCGCCATAGACATTACGTTAAATCCAAGATATGATATGGGAAGATTTACTCTAGCTACTTTTGAGATTTTATCTAATGCTTGGTTGGTTTCTCTAGGCATACCATAAGCTACATCATCAAGCCAACCCTTCAATACATCTTTATAGATATATTCACCATATTTTTGTTTTATCGCACCTGCTATTTTAGGATTTATCAAGTAGTCGCTAGAGTGCTTTATGCCTTCTGCCATGTTAGTGTATTGCTCTGCTTTATGCCAGGTATTGTACTGAGCACCTATAAATGAGAAGTTCTTAAACCCTTGCGTACCGCCAACCCTTGCCTTCTGCCATGCTTCTTTTACTTCTAGTGGCACATCAAGCTTACTAACATTAACTGATTCCGAGGCTCTCATAGCACTGTCTAGTTCAATAGCAGACATAGAATCCATATCGTCAAGACCACGAATCATAAGGTAATTTTCTTGTCTGCCAAGCTGTTTCCCTGTAACTTTATTGTATGTAGGAGCTAACTTATTCCATAGAGACTCTGAATTATATCTTAATATTTGGTTTAATGATATTTTTTCAGCATCAGATAGTACTCCAACTATTTCGCTTATTTCTTTATCGCCAAGCCCGCTTCCTTTAAGATGGGTTAAACCAAACTTATTTTTAGACTGAGCATATACATAGGCAGCCATATCTTTAGTAAATGACTCACTTCCCTTAAATGATGCCGTCTCAAATCTTTGCGATGCGAACTTAGGATTCCTTATCATGGGATTAATTATTGCTTCTACATTTTTTATGCTCTTTTCACTGCTATTAACATATTTAATCCAACCGTTATAAACAGGGTTGAAAGCATTTCTTGTATTAGCACCTTCTTTGAATCCGTCAAGCTCCCAAAATATGTTTTCTGGTCTTACGTTACTATACTCTTGGTCACGCAAGAAATTTTTAGTTTTCTTATAGTAATTAATATTTGAAGCTCTTGCACTCTCCCTGAATGTTCCTAGCTGTTCAAGTGGCTTACCTCTAAGAATAGAATTTACGCCTTCTTCGACTTCTGCTACTTGCTGCGCTTTGAACGCTTCCGTAGGTTTTACAACACCTCTAACGGCAGACGCTTCAGCACCATAGAGTATTTTAGGCGTTTCTCTTCTGCCAACACCCAGATTAGCTAATTTTTCTGTAGCACCGGGTATTCTTTCTTTAGCACCTATTATTTGTTCACCAGTATAGCTATATAGATTTGGTTTATTTGCTACACCCGTAGAAGGCTCTACAATAACATTTTTAGATTCTAGTAACTTAGGAGTTATTTGTTTAGGTGCTGGAAGTGCCAAATCATCTAGCCCTTTAGACTTCATCACTTGATTCCATTTATCAATTTTAGCTTTATCAAGTTGTTTGGCTTTCAATATATCTTTTATAAACGCACTCTCTTGTGCAGCCTTTTTTACAGCCTTTATCTTATTCACAGCACTAATGCCAAAACCAATGTACGTTAAAGGGTCTACGCCTACTCTTATAAGTAAACTTGCCAGTGCATCTTTTATCTTGGTAGTGTCTTTATCTAATAATTTTCCACCCAAATCTATTGCCTGTCCAATAGGAGTAGCAGATACAATTCCACGCCTAAATTCAGGTGAAGTTTTACTTTCAACAAATTGAGCTAATGGCTCTACAATTTTCTCAGAGTATGGCTTGAGTATATTCTTGTATATTTGAAATGCAGGAGTTATCTTAAACGTAGATTTAGCTACAGATTTGGCTACATCAAATGCTGTACTAGGAGATTCCGCAGTAGAAAGTCTTTCGATTTTTGCCTCTCTTGTTTCAGCAGTTGCAGTAGAAAGTCTACGAATCTTATCTTCTCTAGTTTCAAGTGATGTAACAGATAGTCGTCTAATTTTTTCTTCTCTGGTTTCTATTGGCATAATATCTCCTAATTAGAGTCTTGTGGCTCCTGCTGTACCTACATTCTGCTGACCCTTTATACCACCCCGTGCATTACGGAGTAACCCAAATAGTTTAGCTCTACCTTGCATAGAAGCTTTGCTTAAAAGACCTTCGGGTCTGCCACCTGAAGGGTCTGGAATAGCAGGGATACTGCCTCTTGGATCAATTAATGCAGCCTCAAGCCCTTGTCTACCGCTTTTAGTACCATCTGGCGAAGCTAAGTTACCACTCATAAGCTCATCTCTTCTTTTTATAATAGCTGCGTCATCAGCATCATCTCCAAGTTCATTATAGGCTTGGGTAACGGCTTCTGTAGCTGTTAACTTTTTCGTAGTATCGCCATCATCAACTATTGTTGGCGTTGTCGGATTAAGTCCACCCCATCTCAACACATCAGCTAAAGTGCCTTCATCTCTTAAATCTTCGATTCTCATGCCTAATATATCAAGCATAGGCTCTATAAGAGACCTTTTGTTTCTGTCTTTAATTAATGCCTCTACTCCTTCTAAATTGTTAGCACCCATTTTAGCCAAGTCTTTAGCTAATTTGTCTTTGTGAAATGTTTCTAGTTGTTCAAGTCTTTTATCCTGTCTTTTATCTTGCTGTAAAGACCTAAATATAGAATCAATTTTAGCTAAACCATCTCTTGAAAGATCAGAAGTTATAAATTCTTCTAATCCAGTTCCTCGTAATGCACCTTTTATGGCTTGCGCATCTATTGACCCTATCCGTTGGTCGCCAGGGATGCCCTTACTAGGCGTAGGATTAGCCTCAAAAGCATCACGAACCTGTTGCAAAGTAGTACCAGGCACAACCTTAAAATTAGAGCTAGACTTTTTAAGTCTCATAGCGGTATCGCTAATAAGCTGTTCAAAAAGCTCCTCTACCTTACCTCGTTTTTTAAGTATTCGTTTTCCGCTTTGTTC
>SDBU01005058.1_pt1 | contig 15909 bp, 12 predicted proteins | sample 2277071 | NCBI WGS metagenome assembly SDBU01 (sample SAMN10397929, study PRJNA504765) | marine sediment metagenome | isolation source: marine sediment core GS08_GC12, 126 cmbsf | place: Arctic Ocean: Gakkel Ridge, Loki's castle | collected 2008
GAGGGGACTCGAACCCACTGACCTGCCATTTACAAAACGGCTGCTCTCCCAACTGAGCTACTCAGGCACTACCTTTACCAACTTTAGCAATAAATATTAGCTAGGTAGGATATTATAAAAATAAATGATATAAAAGTCAAGCTTGGTAGTGCATACCGTATTCAAACCAACTGGAACCGAGTTTCCTTCCCCATTGGTTAGTAAGAGCACACAAAGTCGCTCTTCTATTCCGTCTTCCTCTCTATGATGATTTGAGTGCCGGAACTAACCGTCTTGAGCACGGTGGCATCACCTACTACCTTGCCGAAAACGGTAACGGCACTTGCTGGACGAATCTCTTCACCACGGCTCATGGGCGTAGGCCCAAAGAAGATACAAAAGGCGCTGCCAGGCGGCCAGTAGCCCAGGTCGCCCATCTCAACCAGTTCTTGTCCTTTCTCAAGCTCTAACTTCACTGGAATTGTAAAGTAGATCTCATCACCCCAGGTGTTGGTGTGGGCTGTTATTGGTAAGGCTTCCCATATAGCCTCTGCCGTTCTTGAATTATTCAAGATAGCTTCAAGTTCAATACCGTTGACTTTAATCTGGATGGTTCTATTCATTGTCTTACTCCGATTCTCCCAGTTATTTTTCAACCTCGGGAACGTGACACTGAGATTCATAATTATAACATAAGTGCCTCAGGCTCAACAAGGAAAAAGGCTGGGTAATTAGAACCCGACCTTTATAATCTTGGTAGCGCATACCGGATGCGTAACGTGTCATATTGATAGGTGCTTCCTCGTATCGTGTCAGCTTGTTTCGTGCCTAGCACGGGGAGCCATCAGCCCTTATTATACCATGTCGTAACGCTCTGTGCCACCCCATCCGTTATCAATCCGTTATCAATCCGTTATCAAATATTGGGCTAATGTGAGTAACTTCTAAGAAAGGATTTACCCTCACGAAAGTAGAAATCAATTGCACTTTTTGGCTTAATGTTACGGGGTAACAATAAGATGAATTGTTGGGAATATAACATTATGGCTTTTTGTGCTATACCTTCTTACGCTTCCACCTCCCCCGCCAGAAATATAGTGTGTAGGTGACTGCCCCCACAACCAGACCAGCCACTATCGCCCAGCGTATTCCCAACACACCGAGATTAGTGATCTTCGGAAGGAAAAATGCTAAAGGCAACTGCACCACCCAAATCATTAACAAGGTAATAATCATCACTGGCACGGTGTCGCCGGCACCAGCCAGACTTTGCTGAAAAACAGCAGTAAGGCTAAGCACTGAGTAACCGGCAGCGGCTATCCTAATGAAGATGCTGGCCACTTCCACCAGAGCAGGGTCAGTACTGAAAAGACCGACAATTCTCTCAGCCCATAATAGTATTACCCCCGAACAGATGATCATTAAACCCTGCACCAATCCTATTGCCAACCAGCCACTCCTCTCGGCTCGTTCTGGTTGACGTGCTCCTAGATTTTGTCCCACGAGTACCCCAGCAGCCATCCCTAACCCCATACTTGGCAGGCGTAGTACCATTTCTAATCTCTGGTACAAAGTATGAGCCGCTACCGACAAGGTACCAAAAGGGACAGTTAACTGCACCAAGAAAAGATTGCCAAGGGATCTTTGTACACCCATAAGGGGAGCAGGAATACCAATCTTGACTATGCGCCAGATAATACTGAGATCAAGGCGAAAATTTCGCATGCTAAGCTGAAGCCGCGACCGCCCACTAAAGAGAACCCATAGCCCAAGCGCCATGCCAACACTATAACCAACTACACCAGCCGTAGCTGCTCCGATAACACCCAAGCGGGGAAATATCCACCAGCCGAAGATAAGGAAAAGGTCAAGGGCCAAGTGGGTAAACCTAGCAGCGATGGTTACTTTCATCGGTGTTACTGCATCACCTGAGGCCTGCATAATGCTCTCTGCCATTATCCAGAAAGCCATAAGTACCGAGCCAGCAAACTGTACTCGCATATATGCTGCACCTTCACGAACAACATCAGCCTCTAACCCAAATACCTTCGGATATGGACTTGACAAATAGGTTTCTAATAGATATAATAAATTGGGCTATAATATATCTATTAAATATCTATAAAGGATTTATTAAATAATGGATGATACATTAGGTAGGGAATTAGAACGCGAACGGGTAACACTCGAAACCAGACGATCGGAGCTGGAACAAGAAATAGCACGTTTAGAATCAGAAAAAGAAGGTGTTTCATTTAAGCTTGGGCATGTTATTGCCCTTCTAAAAGGAACAGAAGTAGAAGGGGTTGAAGCAGATAGACATATCTCTGCACAGGTAATAAAAGAAACAGGTGAGTTGACGGATCCGACTGAGATAGCTCGCCTGATCTTAGAGGAGCACGGGACGGACCCCATATATTACCGGAAGCTTGCAGATTTAGTAAAAGAAAGAGGCGGAGGACTCGAAGGGGCAGATCCGGCTATGACTTTAGTTTCAAGGCTCGTAGCAGATGACAGATTTGTTCGACCATTCAGACGAGGATGGTACGCCCTTCGAGTGCATTATCCCAAAGTAAAGAGCGTCGGGCAGCGCAAAAAATACAGGAGCATGCGTTCACGGACTCCAAATAGCAAAATAGGGCATAAGGGTGGTAAATAACATCAGATGCGTCGCTGTCATTATAAGAGAATGAGATTTATGGAGGAATAGAAGTGTTCCACTATAAGACGTTAATTAGAAGGTGAGTAATATGGCAATATCAGCTTCGAGGTTTCGAGCACCTCCGCGTAATATGGTACAGGAAGTCCGAAATATAGTTGAAGGCTACAGAATGGGGCCACTCAGGGCCTTAGCTCAGGACCCGGTTCAAAATTCCTACGATGCCGGCAGGCAGAGCATCGTAGAACCTATTTGTATCGAATACCATCTCCACGAAAGACGGCTCGACTCCGGCGATACCATGTTTTTACTAACCGTCCAGGACAGAAACACTACCGGACTGTTGGGGCCCGCGTTGTCTCCCGAGGGTCTGCAGCAGCGGGCAGAGGAAACAGGATATCTTCAGCTGCATCCGGACGAAAACTGGGCTGCTTGGGAGGCGATGGGATACACGAAGATCGGCGAGGATACTCTTGGCTCCCGAGGTCAGGGGAAGGCCGCCTTTCTGTACCACTCGCGTCATCCTATCGGAATACTCGGCCCAGATGGGCGTCTCCTCGACCGAATGATAATACTATACGACAGCCAGTTGGAGGACGGCCTTTACCGGCTGGGTGTAAGGCTTGCTAGACCGGACGACAATATATTATTCCCCCCGTATGAAGGCGATAGAGCAAAAAGGATTGTACAGACCGCTTGGGCTGATTGGGAGGGTCCACCTATTCCGCTATCACTGGAGCCTCTATCAGAGGTAGGTACCAGAATCATAGTTCCATTCCTCAGCGATAAGGCGGTGGAGGCCTTCCGGTCTGGGGAGATGGTTCAGTGGTTAGAGCGATGTTGGTGGCGGGCAATTCAGGCGGGCAAGCTGGCGATAACCGTTCGCATGGACTCCAGCCAACCATTTATAGTGGGAATCCCCGTCTGGTGGAGGAATGAGCCGTGGCGTCAGAGACCATTTCCCGAAAACATTTATCTTGATGAGAATATACGTTTGGAACCGGGCTCGCCACTTAAGATTAAACGCATTGTACTACTACACGATTCAGGTCTATCATCAGACGAAGTGCCTGATCTGCCTATCCAGTACTCAGGAGTACAGCTACTTAGAGGCGAACAATGGATTGAAACATTGGGAGCAGCGGAAAAATTCGGGGATTTCATACCCCGCGATAAACGTACGGGATTCCGGGCATTTGTCGAATTCGATCGTCGTCTCGAAAGAGAACTAAGACAACAGGAGTCACCCCAGCACGATATGTTCCTGCGGCACAGGTTATTTGTGAGGCAGATCGATACCCACATCAAGGATGCAATACATAAGTATGCAGAACGACAAGGATGGTTAGGTGCTGGCGTAACACCCGAGCAGGGGGACCGAGCGGCACAGGAAATTCTAGGGACTGTCGTGGATACGTTCCTAACGGAAAGTGTCACCGGAAGGCGGATAAGGAGACGGCCGACGGTTATATGGACATGCGATTTGGGTTTGAATTTCCCACGCGATGATTCGACCCGGGTAGAATGGGGAGAGGTCCTACGAAATATCACAGCCACATGCCGCCATGATCCTCCTGACCAACGAAGGGATGTCAGAGTTACCTTGTCTATTGTTGATCCCAATGGAGGCCACCCCGAGGTAGCATCACGAAGCCGGATGACAAGCGACGGTGGTACTGGAGTTGACTTTGGAGATATTACCATTGCAAGGGTATCCCACAGCCGGAGGGAGATAGCATGTTCGCAGCCGGGTAGACACCAGCTTCGGATACAGTGCGTATCGGAGGGGCGCGTTGTAGCCTCAGCCAACAGGAATATCTACGTCTGTACTGATCCGCCACCTCGAATTAGCAGAGACTATGCGGTGGATATATCCGTCCACAATGCCAGTGCCGATCGGATAAGAATAAACCACGGCGAGGCCATCAACATAGCGGTCACAGTAACAAATAGGACCAGCAATGCCGCGATATTGGCTGTAAATGCCAGCTTCGGCCCTCTCCTATTAGCGGATTCGACACAGGTCACTCTCCAAGGTCGGCCGCAGGGAGATGCCCCATCATCTCGCCTGCTGAGGTATATGGATATCCGAGTCTTTACCTCAGCCTCCGAAGAACCGCAGGCTGGTCTATCTGTTGTACTGGAACCGGGACGACACCCCGTTATTGCAGACGTGTATGATGCTGATGGTGAAATAGTTGCCCATGCGACGAAAACAGTATTTATTGAAACCGATCCGGAGATTGGCGAGGCTGGCCTACCATTCGAGGTGAGACCACGTGAAGAGGAAGGCAGTCATTATCCCATATGGGAACTGGATCCGCCCGCTGGCAACAGGACGAGCTGGCTACTCTGGTATGCCAGGGAACACCCAACATATCAGGCGGCGATTGCGGCGGATCGAAGTCGGCCCGAGGGATCATGGCTCTACGGCAGCAAGCACTTTTGGGCCGAAACATGCTGCGCTGCCTTGGTTGAGTGGGCCCTTACTTTGTACCGCGACCAAGGTAACCAAGGAGGGTTTAAATTATTTACGGAACGGGTCGAAGGCGTGGATGATCCGCTGTGGGAAAGATATCAGACCAAGGTCGAAGATCTTATGCAATCCTATGGGGATCCGCTCAAGTGTCTTACTATGCAACGGGAAGTGGTAAGCCTGATGATGTATCTAGTCCGTAGGGGGTCCCGTTGATGCCAGTTAAGATATGGGAGGCCGATGAAAACGGACTGTCCAGCAGGGTTGTTACCGATTGGGATACGATCTGGACATCCGAAGAGTATAGGGAGGATGCCGAGAAGCTGGATCTGGCCCTTGATGCCATTCTAGACGATGCATTAGCACGGGTCCGCGGTGGTAAGAATGCAGGCGCTCCATCGTCGTTTCTACGGGCTTGGGCAGTGGGGCGTGCCCTGACGGAATCTGGAGTATTTAATTCCCCAGCACTGCGAAATGAGCGGAAACACCAGCTATTATGGAAAGCACTGGCACAAAAGTGCCGAACGGGAGCGAGATCGACGCGTGAGATAGATACGCGATGGCTGAGCCTGAGACCCAGCTCCACCCGGGAACCACGGCGTGAAGGCGGAAAGCTGGACTATTTTGAAATGTGCTATTGGTTGGCTGAACAGGATCTCGGTGATGCTATAGATACCTTCGGTGGCAGTATACGCAACATTTGGCAGATGTTGGAAAGGCCAACCCTTCGTCCTATAGGTGTAAGGCGATCCTTGCAGTCGTGGTTGAATAACCAACCAACCTACATTAAGGAGAGGCTTCTCCAACCTCAGCCTTTTGCCGATATGATGAAACAACTCCGAAAACGTTGGCCGGATCGAGGCCGCGGCTCGGCAAAGCGCCCTGTGCACTACGAAGATGAAGCGCTGTTTACCGAGTTAGCAAAAGTATTAAACCCTTTTGCATCTCGGCTTCAAAAGGTATCTAGCAATACGAAACCACTGCGACGGGTAAAACATCAAAGCACTGGGGAAGATAACAAGTCGAAAATCTAACCTGTCAGATCAGTGTAAACCACTCTACTCAGAGGATTTCTACAACTTAAGTCGAAGGTAATCAACTGGCATCTCTAAGATTAGGAAAAGACGCCGCGCAACTCCATATAGACATCATCATGTTCTATCCCGTAGTATTTCGTCCGGGCGCCTGATCTGTATTTTATCCTTAAATTCGTCATCGATCGCCTCAAGAAAGGAGCGAACCGACTGGCCTTGCTTGTGTGCAAGCTTTATAACCTCCTGGGCAACCCTCAGTCCGTTAATCATTATGAGCGGATATTCGTCTTCGATAACCTCCCTCTGAACTGCCTCGGAATAATAACTGGTGGTTACATATACACCGATCCAGCCACGCTTCAATCGTGCAACCGTACGCGCAATGTGATTTCCGCCAGTCGGAACATTGGGTTTTTCACACTTAGCCTGACCCAGTACCACTAGTTTCGCAGCTCCAAAGCCAGAGCCTACATTCAGTCTGCCGATGAAGTCTGCTCCACCATCGGGAGGCCTTGTGATCCATCCGAATTGGTATTCGCCTGCAGAGGACGCAATGACCTGTTCAGCGACGACAGCTGCCAGGGCCTCAAAGCAACGTCTCTTACGATCTATGTAGAACTCGTAAATTTCTTTCAGAACCTGAGCCTCCCGAGACGAAGCATCTGCAAGTGGTCCCCTCTGCTCTTTCAGTGTTAGCGTCATGAGCTTAGAAACACGCCTACGATAACGATCGAGTGACACCAGTCCTGTCCGCAGCCATTTTTCCCACGAGTGAGGAGCATTCGTGAACGTTTTATCTAGATCCAAACTCGGGTTTCTTCGATCGTTTATCCAACTCCAATCAAATGTCTCCTTATTACCCTGAAGGCTTAGGACAGCGAAGTCAAAAGCGTAATTTGTAAATGTTCTTTCCTTCTTCCTGTCATACTGAGTGACCAATTCCACCCTTTCTATAATTCCAAAACCTTGAAATTTAACGAATCCCTTCTTCCTACCGCCTTTGCTGACACGCTCAAAAAAAAGAAGAGGTACGGAATTGCGGCGAGCAGCATAATCTGGCGCATTGTGGGTTCTATAAACCTCCAAAAGAGATCTGTTTCCCAGGGCTGTGCTGGGGTCTTTTTCTGGTTCCTTATTATCCCCGTAGTACCGGATGTGGCCATTATCACTATCAAAAAAATCCTGCCAGGGGGTCTCCCTAGAGCCTATCTTGTGGGGGCTACTCGAGATTAGTATGGCAGGTCTCCTTATCCCATCGGGGGCATGGATTTCTTTAATAGGATTTATTCCGTGTTCCAATAGCGGCAATTTCTGATTCGTACCGAACACAGCTGCGAAGTAGTTCGGATAGCCATCAACACTAGCTAAAGTAGCATCATATGGCCGGGCATACCTATATACATCGCCTATCCTCATTGAACACGGCTTTCCTTTCTAAAGAAGGCTTCCCTTATCCTATATTAATAATACAGGTTTCACAATATGCGAAGGTTCTCAATTCTTCACCCTGTTTGTACGACCAAACAATCATTCCTATGGTCTGCAAAATAATCACAGTGGCCTCGAATAGGGCATTGGCTGTGGAGGGGTTTACGGGCAACGCAAATGGCCGCTGCAAAATCGATAATAGCACGGTTGAGATCGGGACCATGCCCAGAAAGCAACATCTCTTGGTAGAAGGACCAGAGTGCGCGGTCTGTATGTGGCCTCGAGGATCTTACACTGAATGTGAAAGCTCGTACAATAACCCGGGCCACATTAGCATCTACTACGGCAACATCCTTCCCAAAGCCGAATGACAGAACCGCATTTGCAACATACGGTCCCACACCTTGCAGGTCCGTAAGGCCTTTGATATCGTCTGGAACAACTCCAAGATGCTTGTCCTGTAATTGTTCGGCCATATGCCTTATTCTGATGGCGCGATGGGCTAATCCGAGAGGATAAATGGCACTCTCTATTTCCTTGATCGAAGAATTTACAAGCATTGAGGCGTTGGGGAAACGCTCTATGAACTCGAGGTAGACAGGTTCTACCTGTCGTGCCTGTGTACGCTGCAACATAAGCTCCGAAATAAGAATCCTGTAGGGATCAGACTCTTTACGCCACGGAAAACATCGTTTGTTAATTTTGTACCACTCTAGGAGTGTCTCTACAAACAACTCTTTACGTAGTTTAATATTTTCTTTCACCGTCGATAACCAATTGCTTCCTCAGGTTGATTATATGTTCTGCTACCATTAGGGCAAACTCGACTGGAACAGCTTCGCCGATTTGTCTTGCAACCTGCCAAGGTGTCCCACAGAATTTGAAATCTGGAGGAAACGTTTGGAGTAGCGCTGCTTCACGAACACTTATTGCCCGATCTTGTTCGGGATGGATGAAGCGGCCTTTCGTAACATTTATGCACCCCGTAGTTATTGTAGGCGAAGGTTCATCCCATTTCATTCGACCGTAAACATCGCAGAAGCCCGAATGCTTTTTATGGCACTCAAGCTGAAGCGTCGGGGGCAATGATTTTCTACTTCCACCGTCTTTGGGTATACTCCGAATACGATCAAGGACCTTGGGCGATGCGCTAGGAGAACGGTGGAGGCTGTCTGTCGCGTCTACACTTCCCGCAGCTATCGCAGGAAGTTGGGCGATGGTTTCTCTAACCGTCTTCCGGTGGCGATGGTCGGATGGCTCAGGAATACTGACGGCGCCCAGTCTCGAGACAATTAACAGTAGTCTTTTTCGTCGCTGTGGTACTCCGTAATCTACTGCATTGAGTATTTCGAAGGCCATATTTAAATAGCCTGCTGATCTCAACTCCTCAAGCGCTTCTTGAAATATCGTCTTACCGGAACCCATAGCCAGTCCCGGTACATTTTCAATTACACAGAATTCGGGTTTGATTACTGCTACAATCTTAGACAACGCCAAAACGAGCTCATTCCGGGGATCATTACCCCCATTCCTACTCAGCCGGCAAAATCCCTGACAAGGCGGGCATGCCAGCAGGACGGTACATTCACCTACCTCAAGATCCGCCGCGGTGAGTAGGTCATGTGCTACCGACTCGGTTTCGGTGGGGACGATCTCCTGCGTTAGAACACTAGTATCAGGAAAGTTGAGCTTGTAACTCTCCGTTGCCAACCGATTCTTATCTATAGCAGCTTTGATATCGAATCCGGCCAGCTTAAAACCGTAAGAAGATCCACCGCAACCACAGAAGATGTCGATTATGGTTAGACTGGGGTGATTGCTAGTTAACCTCTCCTCTATCATAAAGGGCTTAACCTCCGGTACGTAAGAAACATTGCACTTTATGGCCTCCTACTTGCTTCTGAAAAAGCGTTTTCGTGCCCCACAGAGTGCTTAAGGCGGAATAATCTCGCATTCCCTATAGGCCGAGACTCTTCGAGCCAGCCTTCAGCAACCAGAACCTTTATGTAAGTAGAGGCAGTATTACCACACACTCCCGCTCGATTTGCTGCCTCCGAAACGCTGAGATCTAAAGGATGAGCACCTTCAAACGCCTGACGTACTTTCTCTTTAGCAGTCACCATATTCACCTTATAGGCATTATGCCATAGACTAAGTTCTAAGTCAAGTGCTTAATAATTATTACTATCAAGTATCATTACAGATAATGACTAGCAATAATTGTATAGCAAGGTTAGGCTTGATCTACGTAAAAGATAACGTGTAAATAAGGTTATATAATGCTATCCACCATTGTTGACAGGAAGTCCTTTAGGAGGGAGAATTACTACGAACAGTAATTTTATGTCGGACTAAATTATTAGCTACTTATCCTTTTTTAGCTGTTATGATCTAACAATTAGTTTGGAAAGAGCCGCTTAGGAAGTTAGGCGCAATAGATGTTGACTCTGTATCAAATTCAAAATATACGAAGCAAATCGCCGTAATGTAAAAACGTGGACGAAGGATATAGGCCAAATCACTGTCTCCGCACTTGAAAATAGGAACCACACTTGTTAGATTAAAAAGGTATTAAGCAATATAGTAGTAATAATAATATAAAGAGTTTTGAACATGGTACAGGAGCCAATAAATCCGGCTGACATTTTACTTGATGGGTTAACAGCTGATTTTCAACAACCAGCTGTACGTTCTGATGCAAGGCGATTATTGATTATAGCGGGTGCTGGCTCGGGTAAAACAGAAGTTATGTCCAGGCGAGTCGTCTGGTGGAATGCAGTCGAGGATGTGCCAAAAGATAACTTAGTAGCTTTTACATTTACTGATGCCGCGGCGGAGGAATTGAAGTTTCGCATTCGCACAGATATGGAAAGAATAACTCCGGATGGCGAGGACGCTACCATAGGCGGAATGTATATTGGCACTATTCATGGGTTCTGCCTGAAGTTGCTACGGGAATGCGCTCCCGAGGCATATTACAGCTATGACATAATCGATGATGCCGGTCGTATTGCACTTGTCCAACGCGGCTATCATGGCTTGATAGGATTACAAGCTTTCCAGAATGCACTTGGAGTCGGTCAATTTGAAGCCATAAATAGATTTCTACATGCCTATGATTTATTAAACGAATATGACCAGATGGATATTCAACTAATAAGCAACGATCCTCCAGCAGATGTGGCTATGGAGCGCGACTGGATTACTCAGGCTAATCTACAATGTAACGTCGGTGATACCGAAGAGGCCAGGACTTTCGCTGTATCAGCAGCTAGATTTTATGCTTATATGAGAGCCCGTAGACTTCTTGACTTCAGTACGTCACAAACAGAATTGACTCGCCTTTTGCGTTCAAATCCGGCACTCCTTAATGAGATACGTTCTTCCTGGACTCATATCGTCGTCGATGAGGTACAAGATATCAACCCTGTACAGAGTAATTTAATTACACTTCTCGTCGGCGAGGAGGGTCGGCTTACAGCAGTAGGAGATCACCGGCAAGCTATATACGCTTGGCGCGGCGGGCGCGTCGACATAATGGAGGAATTGCATGCAGAGTTGCATGCTTCAACAGACGGTGAAGTTCGAGAACTACCAAGCAACTTCAGATCGACTAATAACATAATTCAGATTTCGAACGCGTGGTCGCAAACGATAAATCCTTTGGGTACTTTACCAAACCCCGAAATGACCTGGGGTAATCAACGACGTGTAGACTATACAGGTGAACACATAGCCCTTCACCATTTTCATAATCGAAACACTGAAGCGGAATGGATTTCCAACACAATAAGGAAAATGGTGAGCCCCGATGATGATCTTGGTGCGCGACACGACGACCGTGGTGGAGACAGAGGTATTTCATACTCTGATATTGCTATTCTTATTAGATCATCAACTGATGTTCGTACATATCAGAATGCTTTAAGAAGAATCGGAATATCTTCTGTCGTTCGTGCTGGGCCTGATCTATTCTCTCAGCCTGAAGTGCTATTATTTCTTGCTCTGCTTGCTGAAATGGCAGGTGTCGATCAATTTTTTGGGAGTCGTTTTCGACCACAATCCTTACCAAACAGAATTATGGATGTTTTGGGGTGTGTTCCTATACCTGCTGAAATAATCCCGGCAGCATGTCGCTTACTTGCTGATGATGGATTTCCTATCCCAGAAGATGCTGCCGATCGTCTTCTAAGTTTAGCGCAGGCGTTACATCATAGAATACAAGAAGGTGGTTTGATACCTTTTGATATAGGCAGTTTCCATTGCCGTGAAGCAGCAGAATGGTCCAACAGGCAAGGACGTCCGCGAAGAGTCTTTCCTCAGCAGCTTTATCACTGGATGTTGGACGAAGCCGGAGTCTGTCATTGGGATGAATTAGGAGCAAACGGTCAGTCTGCGATGTTCCACTTGGGACAATTGAGCCGGCTGATTACAAGTATTGAGACACCAGGTTGGACGACTTCCAGTGATCTTCGATATCAGATAATCGCACTAGCGATGTGGGGCGCGTCGAATGCAAGAACAGAAGAAGCTCCTCTCTTAGTTCCTCCTGATGCAGTTACCATCACGACTGTACATTCAGCTAAAGGTCTGCAATTCACAGCAGTGTTTTTAGCGGATGTTAATGCTAGACGCTTCCCAAGTGGATTCGCTAGAAGGCAAGAAAGTCTACCTTTTTCAGATGAAATGCTGACTCGGATAAATCCTATTTACCTATCTGACAATGACAACTATGATAATGAACGACGGCTAATGTATGTAGCCCTTACACGAGCTGAACGGTACCTCTATGTATCCTATTCCGGACACCAAACATCCAGATTTATTAATGAGTTGTCTCAAATTGCTAGAAATCAAAATGTTCCTTCTTGGGATGAGAACTTAGACGCTCCATTTGAGTACGAAATGATACAGCGAAGGATTAGCGCTGAAGAGAGACTCGCTACAAGCTTCTCTGATCTTCGCTATTATCTTGAATGTCCACACGACTTCTACCTTCGTAAGGTTCTTGGATTTTCACCTACGATTAATCAAGCTTTCGGATATGGACGAGGTATCCATAATATACTTCGAGAGATTCATCAAGATCCACGCCGATGGTCTGAATTAGCAAGAGATACTGGCAATTTACGCGAAGCACTAAGACGCATGGTTGAGAGCGGATTGTTTTACTTAAGATATACGACTGGAGACCCTTTGACCAATATGCGTACTACAGCTCTTCAGGGTCTTACTGAGTATGTAACCTTGTATGCTGATGAATTATCCCATCTGGAGTTTGAACCTGAACGGGAATTTGAGACATTGATCCGTGACGAAGGTTTGTTAGTCAGCGGTACTATCGATGTTGTCCGACTAGATGACCCTCCTCGTATTACTATTATTGATTTTAAGTCTGGAGAAAGAGGCGAGGTTACGCAAAGCGGTCTTTCGGAAAATATGATGCGTTTGCAGATAGGTATTTATGGATTGGCTGCTCGTCATGAATTGGAATACGAACCAGACCGAGGTCTTATCAGATATATTGGTGAAGATAACCCCGAAAACAGACAATTATCAGTTCAGTTAGATCAGGATGAGCTTACCGCTGCTAGACAAGTCGTGGTCAATGCAGGACGACGAATTAAAGGCCGGCTATTTAATGAAGGGCCAGCTTTGATAGAACGATGTGAAACCTGTGACCATCGGGTTGTGTGTGGTCTTCGAAGACAGTGAACCGTTTGAATTTATTCCGGTGCAAACACCATACAGAACGAACTTTTTTGCTTGAATACATTCTTAATATTTATCGAATCCACTGAATGTAAAGTATGTTCTAAATTGGGAAGTTGTAGTCGATTTAATAGTGTACGAGCCATTATATTCTCTCTTTCGATACTGAAATCCTTTACAGAAAAAGACTCTTCCTCTTGGGGTGATTGCCCAAATATGTTTGTCCATTTTCCTGTTTTCGTATTGTATTCATCGGAATACCTTTCCCATGAACCATCATCGTATAACCTTACTATGTGAGACTCATTACTCGGATTCAATGGGTTGAAGGCATTTGGTTCAAACGAAACAGTATGATAGAGCAAGCGTCCTCTGTGAAGGAAAACATCAGTATTTGTGCTTATAAGGGGGAAAATGTATCTACATGCGTTTGTAGCTGAATGAGTAGCCAGAAGCGTAACATGCTGATCAAAACGTGGTTTATTATTGTTAATATAGAATGTAAAAAACCAACTCCTTCGGATACCTCTTTTGAACTGAAAATGACCAATCAGTGATCCAGCTTGAAACGATGTATCTTTACCATGTCTTAATTCATCCCATTGACTATATCCTATGAAATATGGTCTGTATCCAGCTAGTCTAGCAAAATAGGTGAGTTCGGCTATTATATTAAGCTCAAGGGTTTTTTCGGTCAATGGCATCGTCATTACTACTTACTCCTTTTGCCAAGCTTCCTATACTTTACCTTATCTTACCTCCATAAAGGATACCACCTTTTAAGTTAGAGTTACAGAAATTTGAGCCTTACCCCCAAAATGTGCCGGCTAAAGGGAGACTATAGCCATAGTCTTTTAATAGCCTCTCAACTGCTATAAAACGTTTCTTTTTATCTCTTTAATTTCACGCCTGAAGATTAGGCGTGAAATTAAGCGCACCTTTTTATATCTGTTCACATGGTGTTAAATTATTCAAATCATATGAATCTAGTCATTTCGTCATAGACATTATGAGCAAAGCTATCAGTCATCCCCGAAATGTAGTCAATTATCGCCCTGAGATAGTCGCGCTTATTTTCTATGTCGTAGACAATTCTATTCTTGAACCTATTCCTACCAGATGGATTAATGTCGGTGTACTGGATTATCCAGCCAGAGAATGAGTCTCTTAGTAGCTTACAGTGGCTCAATCGTAGATTAAATTCCTTGATCGTGTCTCTATCTTTGTAACAAGTTTCTAGTACATTGAATATAGATTTCAGTACCAGCTTGGCCAGTTCCTCATATTGTTTTAACCTAGGTTGACTATAGATTAGCTTATTACTTATTTGTCTGAGTCCCTTCAGTAACGCCAACCGTTCTTTGGTAAATCGTATGCCACATTCTGGGCTGCTTGATTTGCGCAAATCAGATATCAAACAGTGAATGAGAACCGTATTGTTTATCTCTCTAGGTCTTAATTTTGGACCATCATCTTCAAGGTATGGGATTATTTCCCTGCTCTCTGATAAAAATTCCTTTAGTGACAGGATCCGTAACCTTATTGCATCCTCTATATCCCTACCGAGATAAGCAATTTCATCAGCAACCTTTACAACACAACCCTCCCACGTAATAGGCTGAACTTGACCAGGCTGCATAATCTCATGCAAGTCTATTACATCTGATCGAGGATAAAAAGAATCTTCATGAATTTCGCCACAGTGGCAAACGATACCATCTCTTACTGCGTATGTTAACAATAAATTTACTTCTTTATTTTCTAGATTGGGCATAGTTTCTATATTATCTACAAACCACAAGCTGTTCTTCTCATGCCAAAACTTGTCCTTTATATTATCTTTGGATATTTCATCTAGAATATTCTGGCCTGCATGTCCAAACGGAGCATGACCGAGATCATGGCCTACAGCTATTGCGTTCGTTAACTCTGTATTCAGTCCTAAAGCTTTTGATATTGTATAGCTGATCGCGATGACATGATTAACATGCTCTATTCTAGTACACACATGGTCGTTTTCTGGAGCATAAAAAACTTGAGTTTTATGTTTGAGCCTTCGATAGGCAGTGCAATGCAAGATTCTATTATAATCACGAGCGAACTCACTTCTGGTATCATCCCTACGACTGTAAAGGACGTCTTCACGTTTAATAAAATCAGGCCATTTCGGATTGTGTTCTGTAGCTGCGACACTAGCAAACATAACAAGATTTATTATGCCACTATTTACGAATTGCTACAATCATTTCTTAGAGCATGGCATAATCAGTCGATTATTTTGTCCGAGAAATAACTCATACTAACGCCATGTGGACAGATATAAAAAGGTCCGCTGAATTTCAAACCCAAAGACTAGGCGTACAACTGCGGGCTTAAAAAAGGAACCTTATTCGTTAGGTTGGCAGGTCTCGAACCTGCGACACCCTGATTAAAAGTAAACGGCACGTATCTAGGATTAACAATTACAAAGAGCGTTAATTACCACACAAATGCTTAAAATGTTACTTCTTAACCTCATCTTTAAGCTTTGTTTTCAAGCCTGACTATACATATTACCCTTTAATGTATAGTTACCCTTTAATGTATAGTTACCCTTTAATGTATAGTTACCCTTTAATGTA
>SDBU01005059.1_pt1 | contig 15908 bp, 10 predicted proteins | sample 2277071 | NCBI WGS metagenome assembly SDBU01 (sample SAMN10397929, study PRJNA504765) | marine sediment metagenome | isolation source: marine sediment core GS08_GC12, 126 cmbsf | place: Arctic Ocean: Gakkel Ridge, Loki's castle | collected 2008
TATCCCTGAGGAGGATATTCCCGACTACGGCACGGTTCTGGTGGATGTCTCCGACCACGCCCTGGAGTTTGCGCCGGGGCAGGAGTTCCATATTGGAGTGACGGTTCTGCAATCCAGCCCGGAGGACACGCTCTGGCTGTACATGGATAACGGTGACCCGGCCCAATATCGCAGTTGTGTGAACGATAACGGCACCTGGCGCACCAACGCCGACATCTGGGGAAACGACTATAACTTCCTCATTCGAGCCGAGTTGCGTTACCCGCCGGAACCGGAAGTAGAGATAACGACACTCACGCTGCCGGACCAGACCGCCGGTCAATACTATGACCAGTCACTCGACGTCGCCAATGGTGTCGCGCCGTACAGTTGGGATTTGAGTGCAGGGAACTTACCGGACGGACTGACACTTGATTCGTCATCAGGCAAAATCATGGGCTATCCCCTGGTGACGGATACGTTCCACTTCACCGTTCGCGTTACCGACTCCGACGTGCCGCCGGCGTCCGACGTGCAGCATCTGAGTATAGCTGTCGCACCTGCCATTTGTGGCGACATAGACGCCAGTAATGCTGATCCCGATGTCGGCGACCTGACGTATCTGGTGGCTTACCTGTTTCAGGGCGGTCCGGCGCCGATTGTGATTGAGACAGCCAACGTCGACGGCAGCAGTTCGGTTGATGTTGGTGATATTACTTACCTGGTGATGTACTTGTTTCAGAGCGGTCCGCCACTGGTTTGTGCACCGGTGGAGTAAAGGGGGTCACAGCAACCTGCGATGGACTCTAAAGCAGGTCTCTGCGAGACCCTCCCTTCACTCCGCTCACTACCGAGCAATTCCCAAAATCCGCTTGATTTTATCGTAATCCCTGCTTTTCTTCGTGCCATTTGGAAGGATACGGAGATGCCATGCCCAAAGTCATAGACAACGTTCAGATGAGCGACCTGATCTGGAAAATGCAAGTAGAAACACCCCGGCTGGTCACCAAAGCCAAAGCCGGCCAGTTCGTTATTCTTCGGATCAACGAACAGGGGGAGCGGGTGCCCATGTCGATCGCCGGTCTGGACCCCGACAAGGGACTGCTGACTATTGTCTACCAGGTGGTCGGCAAGACCTCGGCCCAGATGACGACGATTCCGGCCGGGGGCCATCTGGCTGACTGTGTCGGTCCCCTGGGGGTCCCCTCGCACGTCGAGAACTGGGGCACCGCCTGCCTGGTCGGAGGGGGCATCGGTATTGCGCCTATCTACCCCATCGCCCGGGCCTACCAGGAAGCCGGTAACAAAGTTATTACCATTATCGGCTCACGCTCGAAGGAGCTTCTGTTTTTCGAGGATGAACACAAAGCTGTCGCGGACAAACTGCATGTCTGTACCGACGACGGATCTTATGGACATCACGGTTTCGTGTCGGACGTACTGAAGCGGCTGCTTGACGATGGCGTGAAACCGGGGATGATCATGGCTATCGGCCCGGTGCCGATGATGCGAGTCGTCTGCAATCTTACTCGAGAGTACAACGTGCCTACCTGGGTCTCGCTCAATCCGCTGATGATTGACGGGACCGGCATGTGCGGTGGTTGCCGGGTGGCGATCGGCGGCGAGACTAAGTTCGCCTGCATTGACGGACCTGATTTTGACGGCCATCAGGTCGACTTTGAGCTGCTGAGCAAACGACTGGGCGCTTACCGGGAACAGGAACGGCAGGCTATGAAGCGTTTCCTGGCGGAACCGGGATGCAAACTGGCCAAAGAGGTCGAGAACTTTTCCTACCCGGACTGATGATTCGTTAAGGGAAGGATTATCCTGAATAAACGGAGTATGACGTGGCGAAAGATATGAAACCAAGAGAACGCATGCAGATACCCCGGCAGAAAATGCCGGAACAGGACCCCAGGGTGCGCGCCCGGAACTTTCAGGAGGTGCCTTTCGGTCTGACCGAAGAGCAAGCCCTGATAGAAGCCGAACGCTGCCTCGACTGTCCCAAAGTGCCCTGTATCAAAGGCTGTCCGGTCGAAGTCGATATCCCCGCATTTATCATGCTGATCCGGGAAAAGGATTACGCAGCCGCAGCGCGGAAGATAAAAGAGACCAACTCGCTGCCGGCGGTGTGTGGGCGGGTCTGTCCGCAGGAAGAGCAGTGCGAGATCGTCTGCCCTCTGCATAAGAATTACGGCGCGGTGCATATCGGCTACCTGGAACGGTTCGTGGCCGACTACGAGCGAGACAACAACCTGGTGGTGCTGCCTGAGATCGCACCGCCGACCGGTAGGAAAGTCGCCATCGTCGGCTCCGGCCCGGCCGGACTGACCGTGGCCGGTGACCTCATCAAACTCGGCCACGCCGTGACGATTTTTGAAGCCCTGCACAAACCGGGCGGGGTGCTGGTCTATGGCATTCCCGAGTTCCGTCTGCCCAAGAGTATCGTGCAGGCAGAGTGCGACTTCATGGCCGACATGGGGGTCGAGTTTCAGAACTCCACCGTTATCGGCAAGCTGGAAACGATTGACGAACTGTTTGAGATGGGTTATGACGCGATTTTTATCGGCACCGGCGCCGGACTGCCGAATTTCATGGGTGTGCCCGGCGAGAACCTGATCGGCATCTACTCCGCCAACGAATACCTGACCCGCTCCAACCTGATGCGCGCTTATGATTTCCCCAACAACGACACACCCATCATCATCGGCCGCAACGTGGCCGTTCTTGGTGGCGGCAACACCGCTATGGATGCCGTACGCACGGGACTGCGTTTAGGCGCGGACAACGCTTACATCGTCTACCGCCGCAGTGAAGTAGAAATGCCCGCTCGTGACGAAGAAATCCACCACGCCAAACAGGAAGGCGTGCAGTTTCATCTGCTGACCACACCGATCAATTTCATCGACGACGGCGAGGGCCGAGTAAAGGCGATGGAGTGCATCAAGATGGAACTGGGTGAACCGGATTCGTCGGGACGCCGCCGCCCGGTACCGATTAAAGACTCCAACTACATCATGGAGGTCGACCTGGTGGTGGTGGCGATCGGCAACTCCTCCAATCCGTTGATCCCCAAAACTACTCCCGGTCTGGACTGCAATAAGTGGGGTAATATCATTGCTGACGATGAGACGATGTTGACCGCGCTTAAGGGTGTCTATGCCGGTGGCGACATTGTCACCGGTGGCGCGACCGTCATATTAGCGGCCGGCGCCGGCAAAATGGCCGCCCGCGCCATGCACAAGTACCTGATGGAAGAAATTAAGAAGTAAGATTTGTAGTTGACGACAATCTTGTAGGGCAGGTCTCTTCTTAGAAACCTGCCATCTTTTTGCCGGGGCAGACGGGGACGTCTACCGCTCCCTCAAACTTGTTTGGGGGGGACATGCCGGTATACTTGCTCTCGGAACCGTTTTGCACTATCTTGCCGTTAATGGCTATCGCCCCCAAACATTCTCGAAGCCGGGTCTCCCTTGTATCGGAGCGCCCCTTTGTCGGACGTAATGACATCCTCGCACTATTTGAAGAGACCCTTCGCACCAGGAAAACGGATGAACTAAAGGTACTGGCCTTCCACGGTGTGGCCGGGATTGGCAAAACCCGTCTGCGGCAGGAGTTGGCCAAAAAACTGGAGCATATTTGGTCAGCAGCTATCCACATGACGCTGGACTTCTTCACCGCTCGGCACCGCACCGCCGGCGAGGCGCTGCCGTTCATGCGCTGGACTCTCAAGAACAGATACCATATTCCCTTCCCCGCTTTCGATCTTGCCTACGCCTGGTACTGGCGCCGGAGTCACCCCCACGCCGTCCTGAATAGCAAAACATTTCCGCTCTGGGAGGAATCGGGCTTGCTGGCCGACCTGATTGCGGCCGGTGGTGAGATTCCGGTGGTTGGTTTTGTGCCCAAAGCAAGTAAAGCGGTAGCGCGCGGCGGTCACATGCTGAAGCAGTGGTGGCAAAAACGGGGCAAGCAGGACCTGCAGCAACTGACCGAACTGGAAGCGGCTGATATCGAAGAACGGCTGCCGATGTTCTTCGCCGAGGACATAAAAAGATACCTCACCACTCACGGCCTGCCGGTGGTGTTTTTTCTGGACACGTATGAAGAACTGACGGGTAAGGAACATGCCGAGGAAGCACTCTTTCGAACCGACGAGTGGGTCCGCGAACTGGCGGCGCAGCTTCCCCAGGCACTGTGGGTTATCACCGGACGAGAGGAGCTTCGCTGGCAGGAACGTAACTCCAAATGGAAAGCGCACCTGCGGCAGTACCCAATCGTCGATCTGAAGGACGAGCCGGTGCTTGAGTTTCTGCAGGGCTGCGGCATCGAAGAAACCGATATCCGGCAGGTGATCGCTGAGGGCAGTAGCGGCGTACCGTTTTATCTGCACCTGTCGGTAGATACCTATGAGCGGATCAAAAAGAACCGGCAGCCGACCGCTGACGATTTCAGCAAAACCCAGCCGGAGATATTCGACAGCTTCACGCGCCACCTCAATGTACCTGAAATAGAAACGCTGAAAGTCCTCTCTACTGCGCAGTTTTGGGATGACAACCTGGCCGGTCTGTTGCTGGGCAAGTTCAAAACAGCCTTTCCAGAGACGACGCTGCCCGAGTTGTACAAATTCTCATTTGTCAGGGAGGGTCCGTCGGCGGGAAGCCGGACGATGCACAACCTGATGCGCGACTCCTTGCAGCAATGGCTGAAAGACAACCGCGAGACACCGTGGTGTCAGATGCATGAGTTTCTGCTTAAGCATTACGAGAGCAAGTTCGAGGGAGTTGCCATCAAGGATATCACGGAATCACACAATACCGCTCTTGAAGAATCTTTCTTTCACGCCTCTACAATTCTCTCACCGGGTAAACTGGCCGGTTGGCTGCCGAAGGCTGCTCATGTATTCGATGACGCTGCACAGTGGTCTCTGCTGGTACCCATGTACTTGAGCGCAATAAACCTCCTGGAAAACAGAGGTGCAGTCGATGAGCCATCGTTTACGACTCTGTTGAACAACCTAGCCGTGCTTTACCGTGCGACAGGCAGGTATCCCGAGGCGGAGCCGCTGTTCAAACGGGCGCTGGAGATTGATGAGAAGGCGCTGGGAAAAGACAATCCAAATGTAGCCAATTGGCTGAACAACCTGGCCACTCTATACTATGATCAGGGCAAGTATGCCGAAGCAGAACCGCTGTACAAACGGGCGCTGGAGATTGATGAGAAGGCGTTGGGGAAAGATCATGCGAGTGTAGGCATTAGGCTGAACAACCTGGCCGAACTGTACCGTGAAACGGGCAGATACAAGGTGGCTGAGCCGCTATACAAACGGGCGCTAGAGATAGGTGAACAGACATTGGGAAAAGATCATCCCAAAGTGGCGTCACGCCTGAACAACCTGGCCGAAATGTACCGTGAAACGGGCAGGAACGCAGAGGCGGAGCCGCTGTATAAACGGGCGCTGGAGATTTGGGAGAAGACGCTGAGAAAAGATCACCCTACTATGGCCTACAGTCTGAACGGCCTGGCGATACTTTATAAGACCACCGGTCGCCATGCCGAGGCGGAGCCGCTATACAAACGGGCGCTGGAGATTCGTGAGAAAGCATTACCTGAAGAGCACCCGGATATCGCACTGAGTTTGAACAACCTGGCCGTACTCTGCCGTGAAACAGGCAGATACGCGGAGGCGAAACCGCTGTACGAACGGGCGCTGGCTATCTCTGAAAGGACATTACCGCCGGACCACCCCAACCTGGCCATGCTACTTGAGAACATGGCTGGTTTATATGTGAAAATGGGGAATGACAGGAAGGCTAAGAAGTGCGCTGAACGGGCGGCTCAGATACTGGCCATGCGTGAGAGCACGAACACCTGAGCCAAGGGGCAAGCCCCTCTTTACGCGCGGTCAGGAATCCTTTCCTGACCGTAAAAATGTACCCCACTCAACGGGTGGGATGATCACGTGAGCAGGGGCAGACGGGGACGTCTGCCGCCCACAGAGTATCCAGTAGGGCGGGTCCGTCTTCGAACCCGCCGCCAGTTCTTTGTCGAAACCGCAGGGGTTTCGACCTGCAAATCTTCGCTGATCAATGGGGCAGACGGGGACGTCTGCCGCCCACAGAATGGGGAATGACAGGGAGGCCAGGAAGCCGCCCACTCACCTGATAGGTGGGCTACAGGTCATGGTTCGACTCCGCTCATCATGACGTAAAAGCGTTTTGCTACCGACAGTGGCTTGGTTACATTACAACATGCTCACATCAGGTATTGTCAAAAACCTCGCCCGCGCCTGCGGTTTTGATTTGTGCGGCATCACCACGCCGGAAATTATCCTCGAAGCGGTGGCACGGTTTGATCGGTGGCTCAGTCATGGTTATCAGGGTGAGATGCAATGGCTGGCCGAGACTCGTGATAAGCGCGTCGATCCATCGCGACTGCTCACGGGTGTCAAATCGATCATTATGTTGGGTATGAATTACTACCAGCCCAACAGCCAGCAACTGCCTGCCGGACACGGCCGTGTCGCCCGCTATGCTCGCGGCAAAGACTACCACAAAGTGGTCGGCCGCAAGATCAAGCACCTGATTGCCAAGTTGCAGGAACAGGTTCCGCATACACCGGCTCACGACTTCTACTGGTGGGTCGACTACGGGGCGTTCATGGAGAAGGCGTATGCCGCCCGGGCCGGGCTCGGTTTTATCGGCAGGAACTCGCTGTTGATCAGCCGTGAGTACGGCTCCTGGATTTTCCTGGCCGAGATTCTGACTACGGTTCAACTGGAACCGGACCAGCCGCCGGACATTGAGTCCGATCCCTGCGGAGACTGCACACTCTGTATCGACGCCTGCCCCACCAACGCCATCACGGTCGAGAGAACAGTTAACGCTACGCGATGCGTCTCTTATCTGACAATTGAACAGCCGGGCAACATTCCGGAGGAACTGGCGGCACGGATGGACGGTCTCATTTTCGGCTGCGACATCTGCCAGGAAGTCTGCCCGCACAACGAAGCAACCGTTGTCACCAGCCACCGGGAATTCCTTCAGGAAAGCGGCGTCGGTGAATCGCTCGATGCTCGCCGAATTCTCAACTTGCAAAACGACTATGAGTTCCTGGAGTTGACGGAGGGGACTTCGTTGACCCGCCCCAAGCTGGCCGGCCTTCAGGGCAACGCCCGTATTGTGTTGCAGAACCAGAATCTAAAGACGTAAACCGGACCGGCCGCCACGATGCGCTCCACGTCATCTTTGACCTTGCGCCGCCGACCGGGAATCGAGACATTAGGTCCATGGCCTTAATCGCTCCATCGGTGTTAGGCGCCGACTTCTCACGCCTGGCCGAAGAGATAGTCGATGCCGATCGACTGGATATTGACATGTTTCATCTCGATATCATGGACGGGCGCTTTGTGCCTAATATCTCGTTCGGGCCGGGTATCGTTAAAACCATCGACCGGCTGACCGATCACTTCCTCGACGTTCACCTGATGCTGTCACGACCGGAAGAGTACTTCGATGCCTTCCACCGGGCCGGTGCCGACAGCATAACATTCCACATCGAGATTCACCCCGATCCGACTGAGATCGTGTGCCGTATCAGGAACCTGGGACTCAATACAGGCATTTCCCTCAATCCGGACACGCCTATCGACCGGGTGCTGCCGTATCTAAAGCAGTTTGACTACCTGCTGATAATGTCGGTATTCCCCGGCTTTGGAGGCCAGGAGTTCATTGAAGCGACGTTGCCGAAAATCACCGCCGCACGCCGTTATATCGATTCTGAAGGTTTGTTGACCAAAATTCAAGTGGACGGCGGTATCGACAACCACAATGCGGAAACGGTAGTCGGGGCCGGGGCTGATATTCTGGTAATTGGCACCGCATTTTTCAACAGCACGGACCGCCGCGATCTGGTCAGTCAGGTGCATAAGTATCATTATCCGCCGACCAACAACACCACCGGCTAAAAACCACGCCCGTCGGATGAAGAACTATATCATATTTGTAAACGGCACCTATCGCACCGAACACCTGGCGTTTTATCGACGGCTGTGCCGATCACGGATTAAGGTAGCCGCCGATGGCGGCATGAAGTTCTTTGTCAAGGCTCGGTTGGTACCGGACATTCTCATCGGCGACCTTGACTCTCTACCGGCTGCCGCACGATCGCTTGTCATGCCGTCACGGGTGATCTCCTTTCCGGCCCGCAAGAACAAAACCGACCTGCAACTGGCAGTGGAATACTGCCTGGAAAACCGTGCTGCCGGCATTGACATCGTGGTTCCCAACTGCGGTCGCCCGGACCACTTCCTGGGGAACATGATGCTGGTCCACCTGGTGGAAAGGCTGCGTCGCAGGAGTTCGCTCCCGCTGATTCGGTTTCTCGATCATCGCCACGAAATCATCTTCGTGCGTAACGGCCAGGTCCGGTTTACCGGTTGCCCGGGAGAAATTGTCTCGGTAATTCCACTCTCGCACCAAATCCGGCTCGCATGCCGAGGAACCGAATTCGACGTCAGCAATGCCACTATTCGGCGAGGCGACACGCGCGGTATCAGCAACCGAATATGCGCTCGCCGGGCCGTTTTCGAGGTCACCGGCAGCGCCCTGGTCGTGCGCTGTCGACGCCGATGAAATATCACATATTGGCACGGTATCCTTGACAGACCGGCCCGATGTCTCCTATATTGCAGAAAGTTGGAATTTATTCGGAAGGGGAATTATGAGCGTCAACAAAGCTATCCTGATCGGCAGGCTGGGCAAGGACCCGGAGTTACGTTACACACAGAGCGGCAAAGCAATGGCCAGTTTCACCCTGGCCACCAACGAACGGTGGAAAGGCGAGGATGGTCAACAGAAGGAATCGACGGTGTGGCACAACATCGTCGCCTGGGGTCGGCAGGCAGAGGTGATCAAGGAGTACTTATCCAAAGGTAAGCAGGTCTATATCGAAGGCCGCATCCAGAATCGGAGCTACGACGACAAAGACGGCAACAAACGCTACATTTCAGAAGTAGTCGTTCAGAACTTCCAGTTCCTGGGCAGCCGGGATGCTTCCTCCGGGTCTCCTTCGCCACCAGCGGAAGCCGCCCCGGCTCCTTCGGAAAGTTCCGGCAACGACGACGATCTGCCGTTCTGATCCGAATCTCAGCCAATGGCCGGATGACTTAGCTTTGAACACTTGATGGCCTATGGCGGTGTACCAATGTCTTCGCCATATTGGTTAGCCACCTGGAACCATACTTGGCGTAAAAGATCGAGTTGGAATGGATTCAAGCGTGATGCTCGCGCGTAAAAACGCTCGGACACTTGGAGCAAATAGCGATCTTTCCTGCTTTCAGCTACCATTTGAATGAATCGCCCGCACTGGAGTTGTACCCAGAAATCTGTCGGAAATCTCTCGGACGCGGTAGTCAGCACGTGGTACGCTTGCTCGGATCGGCCAGTTTGGGCAAGCAGACTCCCCAGCAGCAATCCTGCCGATTTGGATTGGGGATGCAACTGATAGAAAGTGTCGACCAGCTTCAAAGCCTCGGCAAACTGCCCCTGCTGATAGAATTGCATCGCTTCTTCGAATGGTGTTTCCTTATAGCGATGCGCCTCTTCGTTGTCGAAGACCTGGCTGATATTATATATTCGCACCTCAACGTCGCGTATCCAGTAGTTGGTAATCGGTTTCATGTCGGCCAGTTGCGGGTAGTCTTCGAGCGCTTTAACCCAGTTGGAGGCATCCACCGCCAGATGGGTGATTGGCTGACGATCAAACAGAGTCGAGTCAACAGTGACCACGCCAAAGAGGTGAATGAACGACTTCAGGTGCGTATCCAGCGTCAAACTTGGTCCGTACGGGCCGGACACTACTGCCCCGTCGGAGACTATTGCCGCCAGGTCTGCATTGGCTTCCATTATGTTGAAATTGTGCTCCAGGCTGTGTTTGCTATGAATCTGAAAACCGTTGAAGATTATGGAACAACCAATCAGAACCAGACCCACTATCGCCAGCGTCCGCCCGGTGATCCTGACCTCCCGTCGCTGGAGAGCTTGCTTAACGGCATAGGCCAGCACCACCGCTGCGGGTAGCGTGGCCCATGTCAGAAGCCGGATCGGGCGCGGCATAGTCTGGAGAAATACCGTGATACCCAGTCCATGAAACAGAACCAGCCAGGAGATAACCGTTAGCAGAATGAAGTTGCCCTTGCCGGTAACCGACACCTGAACTTCTCCCCGCTTCGATGACACTTCCAGCATCGTCAGGCTGAAGATCACAATCGCCGGTATAATGAAAATGGCATAGCGCAGCGGCGAGTAGTTCAGCGGGGCCAGCCCTGCCATTGCTATCACCAGCCAGCACAATGAGAACATGGTCGAGCGAGGCAGTGCTGCCAGGCGCTCCCGCTCCAGGTGCACGGTCAGCAACAGCAGCCCCACCACCAAAAACAGCAGCAGATCAGTATCCAGATAATACAGGTGGCTCTTGAAACCGTATGAAACCAGTCGTTCAATCAGCGCCCACGGAGAACTGAGACCCTCCGGGAATCCTCGCAGGCCGTATGTCTGCTCTTGTACATAGCCCATTGCGGCCCCAGCCTCAGTTCCGTAAAACAGCAGCGCACAGCCTGCAACGGTCAGAACGAAAGCCGCCACTGCCGTCAAGCTGAATCGCCATCGGGAAGGCTGCCCCGAAAGGAGAACAGCAGCCACCAGAGCCGGCATCAGTAAAGCTCCGAACAGTTTTCCGGTCATGGTCGCCAGCCCCACCGCCACTCCGGCCAGGGCGATTCCCCAGAGACGATCTCCCCACCTGGAATAGATCAGGAACGTCAGTGCGGTCAGGAAAACCAACCCGTTTTCGAGATAGGACAGTCGTCCGTATGTAAACAACGTCACGTTAAGCAGGTAACAGACAGCCAGCGCCGCCACCACCCACGGGCTGTGACGACGGATCAACCCCAGTACGAGCAGCACCAATCCCCCCAGACAGAGTATGACGCCGACCATCCCGGCCTGTTCCATTGAGACACCGGCGACAGCAAACCAGAGGTAAGCCGTCAGGGATACCAGCGAGTGCCGGTAAACCGTCCAGCGCGGGTAATCGTACGGGTCAGAGTCACCAAAGAGAGCGTTGTTGCGGGCATGAAAAACGTACTGAGCGGGATCAGTTGATAACGACTGCCCGAGGCCGGTGTAGTGCATCGGGGGATCGGACCGAAGATCGGTCTGCCAGAATACAAAGCCGATGACGAGTATGATTGCTGTCAGCAGGTACCAAAGATGTTGCCGGCGAAAACGAGGCATCCGTTAACCCCCGTGAAATTCACTCTACCAATATGGGAACTTCACCCAGAGACTCCACCTGACCGATGCACTGGGCAAAGACTTTTCGATCCGCCGCTTCCCGTTCCAACCGCTCCGCCCGGTCTGGCGACACCGCCATCAGCAGACCGCCGGAAGTCTGCGGATCAAACATCACCGTCAGCAGATGCTCATCGACTGTCTGAGAAATCCGGATATGCCCCTCCAGAAACTGCTGGTTGGCTTTGGTCCCTCCCGGTGCCATACCGACCGCAGCCAGTTCCAGCGCCTGCGGCATCAACGGCAAAGAATCGGAATCAATCCGGATCGTCAACCGCGATGCTCGCGCTATCTCCAGGGCATGTCCCAACAAACCGTAACCGGTGACATCGGTGGCTGCCCGAACATCCATGGCGATCATCAACTCTGATGCTTTACTGTTTAACTGCGCCATCTGGGCCGTGACAATTGCGGTCAGTTCACGATCAACGGCGTTTTTCTTGATGCCGGTAGTTATCAGGCCGGTCCCCAGTGGCTTGGTCAGGTACAGTCGGTCTCCGGCGCGGGCACGGGAGTTAGTAATCACCTTCTCCGGATCGATCAGCCCGGTGACGGCCATGCCGTACTTGAGTTCTTTGTCCTTGATCGAATGACCGCCGACCACCACCGCTCCAGCCTCCTCGATCTTTTCCCCCGCACCTCGTAACAATTGCACCAGTATTTCTGACGGCATATCCGACGACGGGAAACAGACGATGTTAAGCGCCGTCAACGGCCGTCCCCCCATGGCGTAAACGTCCGACAGCGCGTTGGCGGCGGCGATGCGTCCGAAATCGTACGGATCATCCACGATAGGCGGAAAGAAGTCGACCGTCTGCACTATCGCCTGCCGGTCATTGATGCGATATACTCCGGCATCGTCGGCCTGACTGAAACCAACCAGCAAATCCGGATGATACACCGGGGGCAGCTTCTCCAATACTTCCGCCAAAAACTTTGGCGCCAGTTTGGACGCTCAACCGGCGGAGCTCACCTCGGCGGTGAGCTTAATTTGTGTTTCTCGACGTTTGTCCTCCATACCAAGCCAATGTAATGACATGCTCATGAGTTGGCAACTATGGAAAAAAACAGTCTTGGTAGGTCGGAAACCCCTGCGGTTCCGACAAACTGCAAACCGCGATCACAGGAATCCTGTAGGAAAGGTCCGGGACGGACCTGCCGATTGAGGGGCGACACAAGGCCGCCCCCTACGCGATGATTTGTAGGTCGGAACCCCCTGCGGTTCCGACATCTGTCTCCGCAGCTACTAATTTGTTGGACATAAATATCCGATCCCTTACATTGGTTATCCAGATGACTGACTCGACTCGCCAGACACAAACGCCGACGACAGCAGTGCTCGCGGCCTATTATGCCATGTTGCTGGCCTTCCTGTTGGCATCGTTCTTCCCGGAATATCGAGTGTGGGGCATAAATCTCTGGGCCTACTTCCCGACATTCGTCCCTCTTGTGCTGTTTGGAGTGGGGGCTGTCATTCCTTTCGCCATCAGGTGGATTCCCGGACGGGAGCAGATAAGTAAAGAGAACAGGAAATACGTCTGGCTGGTACTCGGCCTGACTCTGCTCTTTGGGTTGGCCTTCTACTTCCTGCGTGCCCGGACACATTTTCTGGGGGATGGCTATACTGTACTGTCGCTTCTCGCTCAGGAGAATCCGCTCGTAAAAACCAGAGAATTGGGCGAAGCTCTTGCGCATATCTGGATGAAATCCGGTGTAGGAGGAGGTGGTAGAAACGCTGCACTCCTCAGTTTCCAGATCATTTCAATCTCATCCGGAGCATTGTTTCTGTTCGTGACTGCAGCAGCTTCACGGCGGCTGTTTGAGCGCACTGCTGAGCGGCTGCTCTTTTGGCTCGGTCTGGCATCGGGCGGTTATATGCTGCTGTTTTTTGGTTACGTGGAAAACTACTCGTTGTTGGTGCTGGCGGTGGCCACGTATGCGCTTACGGGTCTGGTGGTTGCCAGGGGTATACTCAACCGATGGTTGATCTTGATACCGTTAGCCTTCGCCATATTCTTCCATGTCATCGCGGCGACACTCATTCCCAGCGCGGTCTATCTACTGCTGGCCAACAGCAGAGCCGGTGACTTCACCGCCCGACAGAGTCGAGCCGCAAAGATAGCGTTCACATTAGCCGCGCTTGCGGTTGCGATCTGGGTTTTTCATCACTTCTACACCACCGAGTACTTCTTCCGCTTCGCATTTGTGCCGCTTTTTGAGAACCGCTTCACCGTTGAAGGTTACACTCTCTTTTCGATCAATCATCTGGCCGACTATGCCAACCTGCTGCTCTTGCTGTTACCGGGCCTGCCGATTGTGATCGCCGTGCTCAGGTTGACCCCGATAAAGAAAACCCTCAAACGCCGGGAATATCGCTTTTTGCTAATTCTGATGGCGTCGACGCTGGGTGCGGTGTTTGTGCTCGATCCTAAGCTCGGCATGCCGCGCGACTGGGATCTGTTTTCGTTTGCCGGAGTGCCATTGGCGATATTTGGCTTCTACTACCTTTTGGATAGTCGTTTGACTGGCAGACACAACGTGAAAGCTGCATCTCTAGCCATTGCATTGAGTGTTCTGTCTCTTCTCCCCCGGGCCGTCGGCCAAGCGATCCCTGAGACCTCACTGGCCCATTTCAACAGCTACCTCGAACTCGACCGGGTGAGAACTCGCAACGCCGGGATTCTGCTTGTAGATTACTACTACGATCGCAACGATACTGTTGCCGCCGAGAATTCACGTGCAGCCTGGCATGATCGCAGGATAGATGAACCTCTCGTGCTACAAGCGAACCGGCTTCTTGATGCCGGTCATGTCATTGACGCCGCTGCTTTCTACCGTCGAGCGTTGAGCGTCAATCCGGTGTCTCCCATTGCATACACCAACCTCGGCGAATGCTACCTGCGACTCGGCCAGCTTGACAGTGCCAGAACGATGCTGGAAATCGCGGATGGTCTTAACCCTAATAACGCCATCACTATCAATAATCTCGGCCTGATCCAGTTCAAACGCGGCTCCTATCGGGAGGCCGAACACCTATGGCTTAAGGCCGCTTCTCTGGACACCGGTTTTGTGCAACCACGATCGTTTCTCATTAAGCTGTACCGAACAACTCGAGACCGACAGAAGTACGTCGAGTTCCTCACACGCACTGGCCTCCGTGATGACGCTCCGCTATATATCATTCAGTGGTTGGCCGACTACTACCTTCAGCGAGGACGGTATGACGATGCAGCCAGAGCTTACGCGAGAGCACTTGAGAAAGGCCTCGACAGCGCCTACATCGATAGCCTGCAAGAAAGGTTCCCGCAACTCAGACAGTTCCTGAATCTTCACCCCATCCCGTTTGACAAATCTTTATAATCTCATACCTTATCACGCTGGATGATTGATTCAGCGCATCAGACTCAGACGCGGGCAACCGCAGTGCTCGCAGCCTATTATGCCGTCCTGACCGCCTTCCTGTTGTCATCGTTCTTCCCGGAATATCGAGTGTGGGGCATAAATCTCTGGGCTTACTTCCCGACCTATGTGCCCCTGACGCTGTTTGGATTGGGGGCTGCCGTTCCTTTTGTTATCCGGTGGCTACCCGAACGTGATCAGACGAGTAAAGAGAACAGGAAATACATCTGGCTGGTACTCGGCCTGACGGTGCTGTTCGGATTGGCCTTCTACTTCCTGCGCGCCCGGACACATTTCCTGGGGGATGGATATACTGTACTGTCGCTTCTCGCTCAGGAAAATCCGCTCGTAAAAACCAGAGAACTGGGTGAAGCTCTTGCGCATATCTGGATGAAATCCGCTGTTGGGGGAGGTGGTGAAAACGCTGCCCTCCTTAGTTTCCAGATCATTTCAATCTCATCCGGAGTTCTGTTTCTGATCACTGTAGGCTTGGTTGGGAAAAAGTTGTATACGCGAACCGGTGACATACTGCTGTTCTGGATCGGTTTGACTTCGGGTGGCTATATGCTGCTCTTTTTTGGCTACGTAGAAAACTACTCACTCTTTGTGTTATCGGTAGCTGTCTATTCGTTACTCGGGTTACTGGCAACCCGGAAAAAGATCAGTAAATGGTTAATCTTGCCACCACTGATGCTGGCAGTGTTCCTTCACATTCTCGGTGTGACGCTGATCCCAAGTGCCGCCTACCTGCTACTTCTGGATTCACCGGTTGGCAACGCCATTCGTCGGTTGAGTATTAAGACAAGAGTGCTGATGTCGTTTGTCGTTGGCCTCATACTGCTAACAGCCATGTACTATTATTACTCAGTCAACTTCTACTTCCGGCTGTCCCTCCTGCCTCTAGTCCCAAACAGGTTTACTGCTGAAGGTTACACTCTGTTCTCCCTGAGGCACCTCGCGGATTCAATCAATCTCCTGGTGTTGTTGTTGCCCGGTTTGCCCGTCGTGATTGCAGTGTTATTCTCCGTACCCTTGAGGAAGATAACTCGTCGTGAGGACTTCCGATATCTGCTGATCCTGGCCGCATCATGCGTTGGAGCAGTTTTCATTTTTGACCCCAAACTGGGCATGCCGCGCGACTGGGACCTGTTTTCGTTTGCCGGAGTGCCGCTGGTCCTC
>SDBU01005060.1_pt1 | contig 15908 bp, 19 predicted proteins | sample 2277071 | NCBI WGS metagenome assembly SDBU01 (sample SAMN10397929, study PRJNA504765) | marine sediment metagenome | isolation source: marine sediment core GS08_GC12, 126 cmbsf | place: Arctic Ocean: Gakkel Ridge, Loki's castle | collected 2008
TTTTTATTGCGGTTATTTTATTGATTACTATTTGTCTCTCTGGATTAGTGATATTAAGTGTGTTAAGGGGCGGAGGATTATGACAACCGTAGGTCAACGAGATGATAAAATATCCGATTTACTGAATGAAATATGTGATTGGGCCAGGGAACACCCTGAGAAATTCAAGTATCCAGAAGACGCTACGATCCAGGCTCTAAGGAATTTTGTCATCCAGAACAAAATAAAGCCAGGGGCGGAGGATGAGGATTGTTGGCTCTGTAAAGGTGAACGGAAGGTTAAGAATATGCTTGATGAGGTCCATCCCTGTCCTGTTTGTGTAAAAGAGGAGGAATGATCTTGGAGAAAAAATCAAGAAGGAAGTTGAGAAAGATAACTGCCAATATGAGGATACTGGGAACTGGCAGTGTGAATCGTGCCCTGTTCCCCCGTAAAGAAAAGGTCCCGCTCTCCGTAAGGCAGGATCGAAACACCCGGCGACAGTTGAAGTTCTGGAAGACCTACCACGATCAACTGCATATCGAGGAGAGATTAAAGTGAGGCAAAAAGAAGTACTCCAGAAGCTCAGTAAAGAGATTCGGGACTTGCACAAGATCGAAATTAAGAAACACATTTTTCATTACCATGGGGATCATGATGCTTACATGGGTTTTCCTACGTCATTGATTGAAAGTATAGAGGAAGGTACTATAACAATAAGTATTAGAGTCAAAAGTGGAATACTTACATTGTGGAAAAATCACTCATCAGCACATCTCGCATTATTTGATAGAAAAGCCATGAATAGACGATTGGCTCGAAAAAGAAAAAAGGAAAAGGAGGTGAACAAAGTTGGCCCCATGCCCCGAAAACTGCCCGAACAGAGCGATACCAGTATGCTTGATCTGCCAGGGACAGGATAAATGATCGGTATGGGGCGTTGAGATAAGGACTTCATCCGCCACGGGCTCAGTTTCCTGCCACAACTAACCCTTCCTCGCAAACGCGGCTATCTGACCCGAAAAAATTTTCCTCCTAGTTTGGGTGGGAGAGCAAACCGTGGCGGACTTTTACTTTTACTTACCCCTCCTGTGAAGGTTTACATAGGATAATGACAATGAAGGTTCCGGCGTGTGGTCTAATACCCAGTGCTTGGATACAAGTATTGACTGGGAATGACGGAGGTGGCCTCTCAGATGTAGGTTAAAATCCTACCATGCCGTTAAATATCTTTAGGATACCAACCAGGGGCTATAAACCATTGAAAAGTATGTGGAACCACCCGACGAAGGCTTAGGTGTAGGGCGTGCCGTTAAACATGCCTGGCAGGATGAAGGGGTTGCCCCGCTAATCGTTCTTCACCATGAGGGCGTAACTAAAGCGCGCAGAGGTGATAAGCATATAAATACGGGGTGTGAAACCCGTCGCCCTCTCCATGGTGGTTTTTAGTTTCACTGACCCCCCAGTTCCAGCTTTAGTGGGAGAAAAATCCGCCGGTTGATCCCGTGAACCTTTATAAAATCTGCAATGCAAAAGAACCCATAATGGTCAAGGCTTCAACAAACGGGATTCAGATCAAAGACCTTACAACCTGATCGTCCCCTCCCTTCTTTTTTTTCATTTTTTAAATCTCCGAGTCTTAAATCTCAAATCCCATTATATATATAATAATCAAGACTTATAACTTTAAGCAACCCCCAGGTAATCCTATCATCTACATGGTGGGGGATGGTGGAAATCCCCGACTTTATGGGGTTTAGACGTCATTACCACGTGTTCAGCTATAAAGCCTTCCTTAAAGTCTCGACGTGTTTTACTTTCACTCACCTCTCCCATGAGGACTTATATACCCCCAAACCAATTGATTTTTGGTGATTAGACGATGAGCGATGAAGAAAAAATAATATCAAATCTTGAAACGGTGCATAGGAAACTCGAAAAAGTGAACTTAGACATGATTTCTTTTGGAGGAGTTGGGGGACACCAAGCGGATTCCCCCATGGGTCGGTTGAGATTTGCCGAAAAAGAAATTGGTGAAGTGCTAAAAGTATTAAAGGAGGAGGGCTGAGAATGGAAACGATACTGACAATACCCGATTTGAAAGACTGGCTCCCAAAGATGCATAATGATGGAGTGGTGCTACTTGAAAGGGACGATCAACGATATTTCGTGAGCGAGACCTGGTATAATGAATGGATTCTGCATGTGGACGTGTACAAAGGGAAGACAAGCCAGATAGTATCTGAGGGCGATCCAGTGGAGAAATGGATAATCCTCCAGAAGGACAATCTCTTCGATGCCAGGAGAGTAACCACGGATGAGACCGAGAACGATGTTATCCATGCTTTCGGGGACATCCTGGCGGTGATGAACCATGGTAAGCTACATGTCTATGTCGAGATGTTCCAGGGCAATATCGAAACGGTTAAGATATTCGACGTTGACGAGGAATATCAAAAGGCATACAAGGCATGGAAAAAGAAGATGGGAATCGAGGACGAGCCGGTAGAGGATGCTTTCCGAGATGAGGGTACCAGTGTTCAGGGTTTCGAGACCAGGATTGAATGAGGAGGTGATGATATTGATAGATATGAGAGAAATATGCCCAACCTGTACTAGGTATCGAGATGCGCTATGTTCAGGCCTTGAATTTAGGTGGGAGAGTTGTGAGGATTTAATTGAATATGAGGTGGGGGTTTAAATGATGTGTGTGGATGCGACTAATAATCGTATCCCCGTTCTTTATGTCCCCTGGCGGAGTCGAATCCGAGGGGGGCGAAAATAAAATGAGGTGATGAAAACGAGAAAAATATGGAAATACAGGCTTGAAGTAAAAAATCAAATTGAATTGGAGATACCTAAAGACGCTTTGATACTGACCGTTCAAGTACAAGGTGATGTACCGTGTATGTGGGCGATGGTAAACCCTGCGAATGATACCGAGATACGAACATTCAGGATAATCGGAACTGGGCATTCAATCGCGGATGGGGCATTAAATTATATAGATACTTTCCAACTTCAAGGCGGGGCGTTTATTGGTCATTTGTTCGAAGTGATCTAAACTCCCCGCAATCTTTTTATTTCATAATACATATATACTGTACAGGTAAGGCAATCCAACATTTTGTTCAGTTACAATTATATACATGTATGTATATTATCCTTTTAGAGGTGCTAAATTATGAAGAAAGCGAGTAAGACAGAAAGAATGAGGGTAAAGGTCCAAAAGATAGATATAAATAGAATCCTCACAGAGGGTCTGAATGTGCGGATTGACGTTGGGGACATCTCGGAACTTAAGCGTGATATCTCTGAAAGGGGGTTATTGCAGGCGATTACAGTTAAACAGGATAATGGGAACTATATAATTGTCACGGGGAGACGGCGGTTTGAGAGTTGTAAGAGTCTCGGGTGGACGAAGATTCCTGCCTCAATCAGAGAATACGGGGATAATGACCAACGGGCACGTGACGATTCGTGGGCTGAGAATGTTCACAGGAAGAACATGACAGAGGAGGAGAAAGCGAAATATATCAAGGATACAGAAGCGTGGATTAGGAAGGAAGATCCAAACTTAGGCGACAGGACGATTTTTAAACGTCTACGTGAGCATCTGGACATGACAAAGCAACAGATAAGAGATATTCTTGCCATGGGAGAACTCCAGCCGAATATTCCGAGCGTTGTCATTGCAGGTCAGAAGGTCAAACTAACTGAGGAAAAGCCAAGGATATCGATTAGTGCTGCAAAGCAATTCAACGAAAAATGGAATGAGAAAGATGTGCAGGAACACTTATCCAACCTATCTCAGGACGATAAGGACACTCTCCGGAATGCATTGGTAACGGAAGTTGCAATTCATCCAGGGAGTTACAAGAAGATATTGACGAAGTTTGGAAAAAATCCCCTTCGACCAGTAAATGATGTAGTTGCTGAGACGCTTAGAGAGGTGCAAAACGAAAAAGGGATGTCCGCTACTACACATTACCCTGGAGAATTGGCTGAAGCACTTAAGAGATACCAAGAGGACGAGAAACTGGAAACGTGGAGTGACGCGGTCAAATCTATTCTCATGTTTGGATTGAAGAAGAAGGGTTACACAATCAACACTGTGAAACAAGAACCAATCGTTGAATGAAGGCACACCACAATTTCGCATCGTCTAACCAACAATTTTGCGTCGTGAGTATCCAATATATAGATTGACTGGAGAGTATATAAGATTTTGGTATTAATAGCGTAATAACAAAGGATATAAGTAGTTGTTAAGATAATATCTGTTTAATGGCAGATCGAGAGCTACATAATTATCTTTGCAAGAAAATCCTGGGCGAGGATCACGACAATATCAATAAATTTCTGGATTCTCCAAGCCGGGTCCTGGGTCCCAATCATCGCATTTTATTTCATGATGAAGAGACAATCGGAAGGATCAGTATGTTCGATCTAGATTCGGGTTTGGCTGCAATGCTCCATAAGATTTTGGATGAGAACAAGGACCTGGAAAAGGTGCTGCGGGTGATGGCGGTCATGGACAGGTTCACCAGGGATAAACCACAGGTGGATTTATAGCCCTATTCCCCTGGTTTTGAGGATTGGGGGCATGATTAACCCTGAAAACACTCCTGAGATATTGCCCTCATTCAACCCTATAAGTCCAAAAATCTTTATACTATAAGTCTCATATCTCTAAGCGGTTAGACGTAAGCGGAGAGTGATATAATTTCTAAAGGTTCGGCATGGTCTGATGAAGAGATTTTGGCATTGAAAGAGTTTCATGAGAAAGGTAAAACCCCAACTCAAATCGCGGAAGAAATTGAACGCCCTGTGAAATCCATCAGGTCCAAGATGGCGCAGATTGAAATCACGCCCCACAGCGAAAAAGAGGTGCGGAAAGCGGGTGTAGGGCAGAAGGCCAAAACACAGGTTTTGAACAAGATTAGTGGCGAGATAGCGGAGGAGGCCTCTGGGATCTACGAGCAGGTGGTAACGGCTGGGCAGTGGATTTACGACAACTACAACACCATAGCGAAGGCGAAGGCCCTTTCTCTCGTGGAATATGTGCAACAGGCCATGGTCTTCTATGCCAATTACTATCAATTTATCGAGGGGCTTGAGAGGAAGATACAGGAGCAGGAAGCGACCATAGCGGAACTGACAGGTTATCTTGACCCTTTGAGGTACAGAGTTCAATTGATTGAGACAATGGCATCCCAGGAAGGAGAGGGTATGGTATTCACCCCCGAGAAAATCAAGATGTATCTGGATTTCATGGATTACGCCGTTGGGAAAGACATCATGAAGGACAAGGAGGAGAGAGTAAGTGGTTGAACTCGATGATAAGGAAGCGGCGGATCTGGAGCGGGTCCAGGACGAGGTTCATTCGAGGCTCGCGAGAAGATACGGACTGAGCAAGTCCGATATAGCGAAAATGGCGTATAAGAAATACGGAGGCAACGATATGACAGAAAAAACGGATGAGGTGTTAGCAGATTTTCGGAACAGATTCAACTCGGGTGGCAAAAAGGACGTCATGGAGAGAATGATGGAATGGGAAATGATTAAAGGGCTGAAAAGGGACAACGAGACCCAGAGGCCTCCACCCCCGCAATATTCCCCGGAAGGGTACGGCCCACAACAGCCAATGCGACAGCAGCCAATGCAGATGCAGGAGATGATGATGATGATGATGATACCTGCAATGGCCAAGAGCATGGGTGGGGGAGAAGACGACCTGATGAAAATCTACAAGATGAAGCTACTCATGAGCGACGGCGAGGAGGGCAAAGGCCTGAAGCTAGAACAGATCGAACGGATGATGGCGGAAGAGCGAGCGGCAGCGGATGCGAGAATGGAGCAACTCATGAATACAGTGGTGGGACGGCAAGAGGCCGAAAAGCTACGGTTGGAGGAAGCGCGATGGAGAAAAGAAATAGAACAGAAGGCGCAGAATGCCGAGTATCTGGCACGGAATCCAGCCCAGCCCCAACAAGCACCCCAGTCACCACTGGAAAAGATGGACGAGGGCATGGACATGATGAGTCACGTGAAGAGCAGGATGGAAAACGTGGGCATGGTAACGAGGCCTGACAGTCCCGAGGACAAGACGTTCGAGCTGGACAAGATGAACATAGGACACAAGCAGGGGATCGAGTCGAAGGCCGTGGATTCACTAGCCAGTAGTGTAGAAAAGCTGGCCAATACGGGCGACCATACCCTGAATAAGGTCATCGATCTTGTGGCGAAGGAGCAGGAGGTCAAGACACAACAAGTGAAGATGGGGACCCCGGAAGGACAGGCACAGTTACAGGCACAATACGAGCAACTTGGGAACCAAGTGATACAAGAAACGGAGATGCAAGAAGGACAGCAGCCGATAACGAAGGGTGATGTGGAATTTTCGGCAGAAGACGATTTGGACGCTACGGAATGAGGGGGCTGAAAGATGCCCATAATGCCTTTCTCGGAAGATTTTCGAAAGTATATCACGAAGCAGGGCTATAAATGGGTGAGAAATTCCCCTAACCTGGGTGAGATCGAGAAAATAGCACTGCAATATTTTGACACTCAGATCCTACATAATATAGCTACAGGTACGTATTCACTGTACGTATTTGGTAAGAAGATACCGAAAGCCATGTTCGGTAGCTTCGAGGTTGCGAGTATTATCGTTGACGAGGGTAGAGTGGACATTATACCCAAAGAAGGTACCACCATGAGTTTTAAGGATATTACCACTTTCGAGGATGAGAAGATCGAGCGGTTCCCGGAAGCTGAGGAAACCATTGTGGAAGAGCTGGAGGAAAGAGGCGTTCCCCCGGAACAGTGGGAGGATTACGGCATATCGGCCCAGACAGTTGAGCGGGTCAAGGAGAAAAAGAAGAAGGCGAAGGCCGTTACATTGACCAAGTTCGGCGTGGAGCCAGGGTTTATCCCCATCGGCAAGGGGAAGAGACAGCAGACCTTATTCGCCTTTGGAGATCACAGTATAAATGTACGCGGGGTTATTACGGCTGAACTGGAGGAAGCCCTGGAAACAGGACTCTACAAGGGTTTTAAGCTCGAACCAGAGGATATCGATATTATCAGGGAAGAGATCCGCAGAAGGGAACAGGAAGAGATGGAAATTGAAAAGGGGATCCTGAGACGGGAGGAATCGAAGACCACATGTCCCGCCGGATGCTCCATTGACCTGGAGACGAAGGAGCGGAGGGATGCCCACCTGAAAATACACCACCCTGAGATCTGGGCGGATTTGAAAGCAGAGGAAAAGGCCGAAAGGCGCAGGAAAGCCAAGGAAAGAGCGAAGACCATACCCGAAGGTGCGAAGTTCATAGCCAGATCCCTTAATGTCGATGTCTTCACAGCCAATTCCATGCTCAATAGGATACTTTCCATGGATATGGATTGGGACATCGTGGACTGGGAGGCCATTGGCGAGGTGGACTGGAAAACAAGGCACGACAGGGACGAATACCTGAATCAGATCGAAGAGCGGGTGCAGAGATACGGCATAATTCTACACCCCGTTGAAGAGGCAACGAAGCACGAACTCGACGAGATGCAGGAGGAGTTCGAGGTCGATCAGCTTGAGAATTTACTGGAAGAGATTTATATCGGTGGGGAGGATGCGGAGCGGGTGGAGTTCCTGAAGGAGAACGTGCCCACATTGATCAAGATGGCGCAAAGAGGTATCACTAGAGCGAAGGTCGCACTTGCGGACTTCGTACCCGATATTCCCATGGAGCGATATCTCAGACCGGAAGAATTGAAGGGTCGTAGAGGACCGCCCAAGATATCGCCCAAAGACCTGAAGACCGATAGGGAAATCGCCAAGCAACTGGACGATGTAACCCTGGAAAATGTGCTCAAACGCCGAAAACTGTTCGGTAGAGTTTTGTTGAAGAAAGAAGCCGAGATATTTGCCGAGGAGCTGGAGATGAGACGATTGGCGAAGATACCGACGGCTCCCGGAGTTGCGCCCCCAACTGAAGCCATGGACAGGGAACGCCAGATCGCAGAGGTGAAAGCGTTGATAGCCCCTCTCTTGACAACACAGTTGGAGGACATGGTCAATACCGGCATAGCCTTTGATCTGAAACTGGAATCCTGGGCTCTTGAGGTTATCAAGGAAGAACTCAAGGAGAGAGAAGCTGGGATCATGGCTGTTTTACATGGTGAAGATTATCCAGATGTTGTCCGGCTTATTGCAGAGGCGGGGACGCTGACGCAGTTCGATGATATCCTGAGAAATATCGCGGAGAGACGATATAGATTAACGCCATCGGATGAGTTGGAATTGCAGACAAACATAATCGAGAAACGGGGGAAGAGGGAAGAGGAAGTGAGGAAGCCAGTGGAAGAACCACCCAAAAAGAAGGAAATAGTGGGGGAAGAGGTGGAAAGGGGAGGCACGGGGCTTTATCCGGATCCTTTCATAGAATTGGATGTGTGTACTGCGTGCGGTGTATCATCCCCGAATATAGATTTTGATACCAGATCCGCACTATCCAGGATATTAGGCATTCCGATCCATTTGTTTGACGCTTGCCAGAGATGTGTGATCGGTGTTTACGGGTACGGAGACATTCTCACATATATCTCAGATGCCGTTGCGGATCCACGGAAGCATAACTTGACCCGAAGCGATTTGGACTGGCTCCGAAAGGTCGAATATGCGATCCAGAATAGCCCCATGGCCGTGATGTTCGCCGTGGGTCTAGAGACCGCCGAAAGTTTGGGGAAATGGCTCTATAGCTACTTCAAGGGCGAAGTGTTGAGCATTGGCATGTCCAATGTCTTCGTTATTCATAAGGATGAGATCGCCAAGGCTTTTGGAGAGGACGTTGCAGATGAGATAGGGGCCGCAAAGATAGCTTCGGCTGTGTTTGTCGGGAAATGGCTCGGAAGACAGCCACTTCGACCTCCACGAAATGCCATGGATGCTGCGGTAGCCGAACTATTCCCAAAATTCATGCTGGATTGGGTAGAATATGGATTTGATTACGTGCTGGAAAATCACAATATAACGGTATGCTCTGTGTTGAGCAGATATAAGTTCAAGGTCGAGCCTACGGGGGAGATGGTGTTCGGAAGACCCAAGTGCACGATTTCAGATGATCTTAAGGATTTATTAGTAAATTCGCTGATTGGTCTTACAATGGAATATAAGGAAGAAGAGGTTGAAACGAGGTGAAGAGACATGGGACAAGTAACGGGTAATGATGGTACAATATTCAGAATTGAAAAAGAAGATGAAAACGTATATGTCATTGAGATGGTCGGCCCAGGGGCAAAATGGGCAGCCAACACAAGAATCACTAAAGCACAATTATCGCAGTTGGTTCGTGGCATATATAATGAATTTTTAAGTGGATGAAAATGAACGAGATAACCGACAAATATAAAGAAGAAGAGGTTGAAATGAGGTGATATGATGGCATATATAAAGGTAAGAATGGTAGTAAGTTCAGTAGAAACCGGAGAAGGTTTGAGGTCTGGGTGGAGCGGCATGGTATATGAAACTGACCATCCAAGATTGAAAAAAATGCAGAAGGTAAGTGGGAAGGATTTATTGCACTTTGCAGTAGATGGGTATGTGGTAATAATAGAGCCTACGGGAACAACCGTTACGTGGTCGATTGTTCAGAGCCCACAAAATAGATATTGATTGAGGCCGTGAAATGCCTAAAGAAAAACCACTGACAAAAGTTCCGGAAGAGGAGCTTACCGATTTCGAGAAGGAGCAGTTGGCGATATACAGGGCCCTGCCAGAAGACCAGAAGGCGGGGGCGAAAGGCAGGATCGAGCGGAAGTTCGTTCGTTTAAAACTGCCTGCGGACCAAATCAAAAAGTTGGACGAGATGTATCCCGGGAAGAGAGCGGTTGGGATCCGGAAAGCTGTGGAGGAGCATATATACAAGCACAGCGGGCCCAAGGATACAGACATTAATCAGGCATGGGAAGCCCTGAAAGCCCAGTTCCCAGAAACAGAAGGGTTCGAGTATTTCCAGGGCGCGAAGGTCATTGCGAAGGCCATGGGAATCGAAGAGGGAGAGGCTTACCCACATCTTGACAAACTTATGAGGGAAGGTTTCTCACGGCGCATCAAGACTGGCGATTATGTTGTTTTCGCTGATAGGATAGGGAGCGAACTGCAACTGGAAGAGGAAAGGAAGATGCTGGTAATGCTGAAAGAGGTTCGGGAGATGATTTAAATGGCTTATGGAGATATAGCAAAAATTGACTTTGATAGGATAGTTCAAATTCACTATGAAGCGGCTAAAATGCCTCCTGAACAGCCTTGCATCAGAGCGGGTGTTAAAAATTATAGCCCCATTATTGAAATTGAAAAGACATTGAAGGGGATGATTAAGCAAAAAATCAGATGTACGTGGATTGCTACTGTGGTGATGAAAGATATCTCGACGGGGCAACCCTTCCATGATTGTAATCGGAGAACTTCATTTCTTGTCGCATCCACAATATTAGAACTTTGCGGTTATTCAATTACAGTATCATTGGAAGAAGCGGAAGAAATGGGTGAAAAGATCATGTGGTTGCCCTTGGTCGATATAGAAAAATGGATAATTGAAAGGCTTACCCCACCATGGCAAACCCGCGGAGGGCATCTTGGTTTTTGATAGCCAACCTTGGTATGTTGGTTCTAAACCATAAATCAAATTGCTCATCGGTCATATAAAATATAATCAATCTTAAAGGATATATAACTTTCGATAGAAAAAGGTGAAAAACATGCCAGAAGAACCTTTGATCCAGAGGTATGTTTACAGGGGGAACAACCCCAGTAGACCGAAAATAGTCACCCGCAGCTATACCAAGAACGCACGGGATCCTTCACCGGCACAGGCCACACAACGTCTCAGGGTCGGTGATGCTTCGAAATTGGCGAAGGGGATGAAGATGAAAGAAGGGGACGCGCTTCCACCCGCTGCAAAACTGGTCAAGGACCACGCAAAAGGATCCACCGGGATGCCCATGAGGAGAAATATGCCGGTTTGGAAGAAGGAATTGGATGATTACCTAACGCTTAAACTGGGAGATAAAGACGATATGGAAACCCAGATCAAAGAGATATTTCAATTATTGGAGGGAGTTGGAGCATGATCAAAAGAATTTGCACTATTTCGAGTAAGGGAGGTGTTGGAAAATCCTCCAACGCTTTGGCATTGGCCAGGAAACTAAGAGACGAGGGATACAAAGTCGGGCTTGTGGATGTTGATATTACAAAGGCCGATTTAGGGCATATGATGGGTGTTGCGGAGCAGTTTGACAAGATAGAGGTCACCCCGACACATATCCTGCCCATGGACGTCAATGGGGTCAAATTATTCTCACTTTCATGTTTTCCGGAAGCCGAAAGAGCCACACTATTGGAGGATAAGAGCACCATAGATATGATGAGGCAGATGTTCACCACTGTTGATTGGAGCGGGGTAGATTATCTGATCGTGGATGCGCCTCCGACAACTCAAGAAATAACTCAAGAACTGGTAAAGACCCTGAACAAGCCCACGGACGGGTTCATAATTGTCACAACACCGAGCAAGATGCCAGTAGTGGGCAGTAAGATCAGCCTGGACATGCTTAGATACTACAAGGTCAGGATCCTCGGCTGTTTCGTAAATCAGGCTTATATCCCGTGTCCCCATTGCAAGGAATTGCAGTGGTTTGATTATACACCCCAGGAAGTGGGGGAGATACTCGGTCTGCCTGTGTTATCGACCATACCTTTTGTTCTCAACGGGGGGAAGATCGAGGACTTCATCAACCTCAAACTAATACTTGACACTCTGAATGATGGTAAACCAAAAATAAGTCTAAGGGGTCGTTAGCTTGGATCATCAGTTCTTGCATAAATTAAAAGAACGGAGTCAAATATTGAAGAGTAAAATCGCTGAAATTTCACCAAACACGTTCCTGGATTATGCAATTAAAAAATCCTTGAAAGAATTGCAAAAATCCAAAACAAAGAAGGAGATCAAGGAGATATTCGACGAGGCCGGTGGTTGGGGCAGAGGGCTGATCCTGAACGTAACGGATGTCGGACAGTATCATCTCAATTGCAACGGTGGAATGGAGTTCTACTGGATGAAAGATAAACCATTGATTCCCTTCCCCAAACAGACAAAAGATGCCGAAGAAAGGGCGGAAATACAGAAGACGGGGAACTATGCGAATTGCGAATTAATTTTGCCTTACGAGGTATTTTTATTGATGTTGGCTAAAGAACTTGGCGCGATGAATGCTTCTAAAAAAGGCCTGGCGACAGTGAAGGATTATGATGGTTTGGGTTCACTGTACCATGGTGCTGTACTTATGAAATTCTTCGAAAACCTACGGAGCGGTGTAGGTTTATGAGGTGGTCAAAGTGGTTCAGGCCATCTCCGTAGAACAATATCTCACCTGGAGCTATAATTTTATAGATAAACATTTATATGATCATGCTTCCCAGATGGCGGAAAGCACACATTTACCGAAGGAGCTGGTTACCAAGGCCATGTGTGGGGGAAAAAGATTTAGGCCGATGCTGGTCTTTTTATCGACCCAGGCTTGTGGCGGGAGGCCAGAAAACGCCATTCCCCTGGCTGTCAGCATAGAGTTCATACACGAGTCTTCCTTGATGCATGATGATGTTCAGGACGAGGATCTAACCCGGAGAGGGGTACCTACTTTTAATAATATGATGGGGAATAAACTGGCAATCGCCATGGGGGATGCGGGAATGGCCCATTCCATCGAGACGATAAAAAATATGGGCTCGGATCTGATAACCATGACCGCCACCGCGATTAGTACATTAGCGACAGGGTTTATCAGGGAGTCCATTGACCGGACATTTGATAGCGAACATCCGATCCTGGAGATCATTGGTATGAAGACGGCTATTTTATTTTCTACGGCTTGCGTGTATGGAGCGAAGGCAGCCGGGACCCCACGGTTTGAGGATATATTACGAGGATATGGTAAGAACCTGGGTATGGGATTCCAAATAGCAGACGACTTCTGCGCATTGTTGGAAGGATTGGAAGGAGGGAATTTTAGTGATGGAATTACTTTACCACTTTTTTGCTTCTACGTCCAGGAGCCTTCTTTGAGGGACCCGATAACCAAATTCGGGCAGGGGGAGCTGGAGTTCTCAGATATAAAGGATAGGTTGGAAAAGGACAAAAGAGGGTTGTTCCTGGCTAAAAGAAAGCTGCTGGAATACAATAACAAAGCTGTGTTTTACGCGAAGCAAATGCCGAAAAGCCCGTTTAAGGATATCTTATGTCAACTACCTTCGTTCGTGGTTTCGAAAATGATCCTAGAAGGTGGTTCAGGGGTTGTGAGCCGGTGGAACGCTATTCCGGGCTAAGTGAATCTAATGCTTTTTGTATTATTTTTTGGTCATCTTTACCTTTACACACATGATCTGGCTTAATGCCAAAAATTGTATTCTTATCTGCATCAATCGGTGCTACTATTACTGTTTTCTTTTTCATTTTCTCACTCTCCATTAGTGAAAGTATTAATTCCCTGCATATTTTAATTCCGTTAGGGTCGTTTTCGATCTTACGATGACATTTAGAGCATAGGGTGACCAAATTGGATAGATCATTTGCCTCAAGATGTCGCTCCAACCCAAAATCTCCGAACCTGATAATATGATGGACTGAAATCTCACAACCATTAGTCTCGAAACCTTTGCATTTCTTACATATATATCCATCTCGTTTCAGAGCCTTACTGCGCTGACGATACCATGAGGGTCCATAGTATTTCTTAGCACCACCTTTCCAGTGCCAATGTTTCTCTCCTCTCTGACGTTCGGATATACTTTTTCGATGTTCGTCTGAAAGTTTTCTGCCTGTCAGAGACTGGGACATTTTCCTCCGTGTCTCTGGGGTGTGGTGTTTTCCATAGTTGGGATTCTTATCGCCTTCTAGAGATTTGGATATTTTCCGTCTAGCCTCGGGAGTGTGTTTGTGACCTCTATTCGCATCGCCTATCTTTCGCTTGGTCTTTGGGTTATGGTGTTTTCCATAAAGAGGGTGCTTTTCCCCTTTCAGGGAGTTGCTCATTTTCCGTCTGGCCTCGGGGGTGTGGTGCTTGCCTTTGTTCCAGGGTGCGTGGCCTTCCAGAGATTTGGATATTTTCCGTCTGACCTCTGGGGTATGGTGCTTGCCTTTCATTGGTGAAGGTTTGCCTTTAGGCCATGCCATCTCAGGTCCCCTTATCTACATCATCTAGGATGCGGTTGAGTAACTTATCATAGGTTTCACCCTTATGACCGTACCCTTTCAACCGCTCTCTAGTCTCCTCGGTTAATTCTATGGTTGTCCTCATACTATCACATAAGCCCTATGGGTCTAACAGTATAAATATGTTTTGGGGATAAGTAAAAGTCTTTATAGTTTTAAATCCATTATCTTAATTGGTTAGACGTTCAGCGGATAACCTGTATATATATCAAAAGGGTTGATTAATTATGGCTGAACCAGATTCAAAACTCGAAGCGTACTTTGTGTGGCCTCCTGAAGAAGATGAAATTAATATCCCGAATGCAGGACTTATCAAGATAGATTTTACCACGGGAAAAGTAGAGGGTAAAGGACAAAGTAGACGGTTGCCTCAGTTACAAGGGTCTTTAGAAGGGTTCCACAGAAAATCCATACGCTCGATACATATTGAAACTGACCGGAAAGTGCGTTTCTATACGGACGTCGGTTCCAACAAGAACCTAATTCCAATAAATGCTAATGACATCTGGGAAACTGAACTGCAACCCTTCACGATTTTATATATCCGAGTATTGACTGCCAACACAAAACTGGTTGTCATAGGTTCAACATCGTTAGTTGGTTTTAAACCCATAATGGTGAGGAGCCCGAGCACTGTTGATTCAGGAAATAAGAACGTGACTGCGGCTGGAACTGCTGTACCACTCAGTTCGACCTCGATCCCGTGTCAAGCGGTTGATGTATCGGCCAAGCGAACGAATACCGGCATTATATATGTTGGCGGTAGCGGTGTTTCAAGCTCTAATGGGCGTTGGTTGTACCCTGGTGATGCGGTTTCATTGAATATTCGAGATGTGAATGCCACCTATATTGATGCCGCAGTTTCGGGAGAGGGGGTAACATTTCTTTATACCGTGTGAGGTGGAAAAGTATGTTGGGTATATTAATCAATCTTCCTTTAACGCCGTTTGGTTTTGGGTTTGTAGGGATATTTCCCTTTCCCCCTTTACCGACGATAGTGATAGTAATTCCTTGAGGTGGTGTAAATGTCGAAAATAAGTTCAAGTCCTTCAGATCATTTGGAAGTGGATGACTTAGAGGAAAATTTAGCGAGGCTTGGATCCTACGGAAACATTCCAGAAATTCCAGCGGCAAACAGCCTAAGGAGCGTGTTCTTTGTGGCACCAGCCGCAGTGGGTGATGGTGATGGGAGTTCTGCCGGAAATGCCCTGGTAGCGAGTTCCACAGTCATAACCGATAATGCAACTCAAGACCTCATGGATATTTTCGTATTTCTTTCTGGCTCGTTTGATTTCAATGATACTGCTGCCGGTTTAAATCCCAGTATAAGACGTGTGAAAGTATTTGGACTTGGAGGGGAATCTTGTACTCTCACTAACAGCAATGCGAGTGCAACTTCGGTTGTAAATATAACGGGTTCGGATGTAGACTTTGCAGGATTCTTTTTCAATGAGGCCACAACGACGGTGGAGGATATCGTAACTAATACATCTGCAAATGCGGTGCACATTCATCATAATATTTTTAGGACAACGGCGGAAAACGCAATACATATTGTAAATACCAGACATGCCATTATAGAATATAATAAGATTGACCAGATGACGAATGATGGTATAGAACTTACTGGAGCTGGTGAAGCATGTACTATACAGTATAATG
>SDBU01005061.1_pt1 | contig 15907 bp, 5 predicted proteins | sample 2277071 | NCBI WGS metagenome assembly SDBU01 (sample SAMN10397929, study PRJNA504765) | marine sediment metagenome | isolation source: marine sediment core GS08_GC12, 126 cmbsf | place: Arctic Ocean: Gakkel Ridge, Loki's castle | collected 2008
GGAGAAAACCAATCTCCATCCTTTCTTCCACGACCGCTAGTTTGGATTTTAGCGACTAATAATAAAGAGGGAAAATAATCGTTTTGAAGATATTCTAAGACTGAATCTTGGGTAGATCCCGTTTTTTCAATGTATATAATTTTTATCTTCGATATCATTAGTTCCACTAATCCTTTTATATAACAATTTTCTTTTATCGTTAATCTTAACCTTTGTCTTTATTGTGGAATAAAGGGAAGTGAAAAATAAAAAGTGCTTCCTTTATTCTTGCCTTCGGATTCCATCCAAATTTTCCCCCCATGCGACTCCACAATTCTTTTTGAAATGTATAATCCTAAACCAGTACCATCAATTCCTAAATCTAACCCTTGACCATAGCGTTCGATTTTTCCAAATTGTTGAAATAAATTCTGTTTTTGTCCATCAGTAAAACCAATTCCATTATCTCTTACTGAGGTAATAACAAAACCCTCAGTCAATTTTGTTTCCACTTCTATTTTACCATTTGGTGGAGTATATTTAATCGCATTACTTAATAAATTTGAAAGAACCGAGTGAATTTCCTCTTTTTCAATATTTACGTATAATTGATTATGTATATTTAATTTAATAGAGTGTTTTCTTCGAATTGCAAGATCTCTCAATTCACTTACGCAAAACTTAATGAGAAATGGTAAATCCTCTTCTTGTAAATCATGTATTAAATCAAATGATTCCAATTGAGAGGCTTTTAATAAATCGTTAATAATGAATTGAAGTCGTTCGCAACCATGATCTATTTCGTTTAAATATGAAATAATTTCCGAATTTAGGTGATTACCATATAAAGACAAAATAAGATTGGAGAATCCTTTAATTGAAATAAGTGGTGTTTTTAACTCATGAGAGGCTCTTCTGAGGAATTCTGATTTTATTTTATTTAATTTTATTAATTCTTGTTCAGCTTCTTTTCTAGTAGTAATATTTTGGCTAATCACTTGAATTACTAATTTGTTGCCTAATTTAATTAGAGAAGCATATAAATAAATCCAAATTAAACTTCCATCTTTGTTACAAACTTGAATTTCTTGTGGTTCTGAAATACCATTTTTAATTAAATTTTTAAATTCTTTTGCTATAATAGGTATGTATTTTTCAGGAACAATAGAGAGCTCTGTAAAGGGTTTACCAATAAGATCCTCTTTACTATAACCTGCTCCTATTTCATGAACACGATTTACATCTATTATCTTTCCAGTCATATCTATAAGACCAACAGCAAATGGAGAACTATCAAAAAGCACCCGATATTTTTCTTCAGATTCCTTTAACTTATTTTGAGCTTCCTTTTTTCCTCTCTCTTTATACTCTATTTTCTTTTTACTATTATTATAAGAATATTGAAAAAATATGCTTGTAATAAAGAAATTAAGAAATATTAAAATTCCTATCAAAATTTCGTGAATTTCATGCGAAGCTGGAAAGAAATTAAAGACTAGTATCTCAATAATGAAGGCTGTACCCCCCGAAATAAAACCTATCAACAATGGCTTATACTTATCAAAAATCTTTCTCATACATCTGTAAAAAAAACCTTATTATTTATTTATATCAAAAACAATCATTGTACTCCTTATATAAAAAAGTAAATTTCTCAATTTTATTTTTACTTTTTTTATTTAAATTCTTTATAATTAGAGTTATAAATCTTTATCTTAACATTACTGTGTCAACTATGGGATTTAATAAAAATCCAATGAATATTTAATAAAATCTTTTAAAATTTAATACTTTTGATAGTGTGTTTTTATGTAAAACTTTTTTAAATCAACTATTGATTAAAATAACTAATCATTTGAATAAACATATTATAAATTAAAAACTCTCTTTTAGCATTTGTTGAGAGAATGATGATATAATATCTACCTACATAATTGATAAATATGATTTTAAAAGAGAAAGAATCCGAAGATAATCTTGATTTCAGTACTAAATTGCAAGAACTTCGAGATGAATCAAAAATGGGGGGCGGACTGGAACGCATAGAAGCTCAACATAAAAAGGGTAAACTAACAGCAAGAGAAAGAATCGAACTGTTAGTCGATCCTAATTCTTTTACAGAAATCGACTCGTTTGTGAAGCATCACTGTGACAAATTTGGGATGGATCAGAAAAGGTTTCTTGGAGATGGAGTGATAACTGGATACGCTACAATCGATAGACGAAAAGTTTTCCTATACAGCCAAGATTTTACTGTATTAGGAGGAACGATTGGAAAAGCTCATGCTCAAAAAATTAGTAAAATAATGGATTTAGCAATAAAAATGGGGTGTCCTTTAATTGGTATAATAGATTCAGGAGGTGCCCGAATTCAAGAAGGTGTTGATGGATTGGCCGGTCTGGGAGATATTTTTTATCGCAACATTCGAGCTTCTGGAGTTATTCCCCAAATCTCTGTTGTCTTGGGTACTTCTGCTGGGGGTGCTGCTTATAGCCCTGCCTTAACAGATTTTACAATTATGGGTGGGAAAAATGCTTTTATGTTTATCACGGGGCCCCAAGTAGTTAAATCAATAACTGGGGAGGAAATATCCATTTCAGAATTAGGGGGTTCAGAAATTCATAGCACAACTTCAGGTGTATGTCATAGAACTGCGGATACAGAAGAAGAAGCATTAGAAATTGCAAAGAAATTATTATCCTATTTACCATCAAATAATTTAGATGACCCTCCTCACTCTCTACAAAAAGCCTTTGCAATGGATCCCTATTTATTAGACAAAATTGTGCCACAAGATGAGAATGAACCATATGATATGAACGAAGTAATTGACTTATTAGTAGATCAAGATTCCTTTTTTGAAATTTTCCCTGATTGGGCTAAAAACATAGTAATTGGATTTGGGAAGATGGAAAATCATACTATTGGTATAATTGCAAATCAACCTCTAAATCTTGGAGGCGCGATTGATTACAATGCTTCCGATAAGGCAGCAAGATTTATTAGATTCTGTGATGCATTTAATATACCATTATTGACTTTAGTAGACGTTCCAGGATTTATGCCTGGTGTTAGACAGGAAAACTCGGGGATTATTAGACATGGCGCTAAAATGCTTTTTGCATATTCAGAAGCGTCTGTAGTTAAAATCACTGTCATTATTCGTAAGGCATATGGAGGGGCATATATTGTAATGAGTTCAAAAAACTTAGGGTCAGATATAAATCTTGCTTGGAATTCTGCACAAATCGCTGTTATGGGCGCTGAGGGTGCATGTAAAATCCTTTTTAGACATTCTTTAAAAGACGCTAAGGATCCTAAGGAAATGCTAAGGGACTTTACAGAACAGTATAAGCGAGAATTTTCAAATCCCTATCAAGTTGCTGAGCAAGGATATTTAGATAATGTAATTTTTCCTCATGAAACTCGTGAGGAAATCATTAAAGGATTAAATTTCCTTACAACTAAACGTGAACAGACTCCCAGAAGAAAACACGGTATTTCTCCTGTCTAAATTAAATTGTAATTAATAGTAAAAAAATACTGATTTTTATGAAACAAAAAAATGATATATTAAAAATTTTGACAAATAAAATTCCTATTTGGGGTTTTTCACCAAAAGGTATTGCTAACTCTTCACTTTCAATAAAAATAAGCCAAGAGGGTGGAATTGGTTTAGTAGATTTTGAAGGATTAAATTCAAATCAATATAAAAATGTTCTTGAAACATTATATTCATCACTTTCACCGGAGTATATCTGGGGTATTCGAATACCTAATCAAGAAATTCTCAATTTAATTGATTTTCGCGATATAGTGCCAATTATCATCTGTGCTTTTTCCCCAGATTCTCACGATGTTAAAAAAATGCAAGAATATTCTCATTTACTGCTTTCTGAAGTCTGTTATCTAGAAGAAGCTTATGAAAAAGCAGAATGGTCAGATTTGTTTCTTGTAAAGGGAAATGAAGCTGGTGGAATGGTCGGTACAAAAAATAGTTTTATCCTTATCCAAGAATTCCATAAAGCCGGACTCTCCTTTATTATACAGGGAGGATTAGGAGTTTTCAACATATCTTCTGCTCTTATTGGGGGGGCGTTAAGTGTAGTGTTAGAGAGCCAATTGTTTTTATTTCCCGAATGTCAATTAAGTCCAGAATTCAAAGAATACATCAAAACAATAAAAGAAAACGATAATTATCTGGTTCTGGAAATATCACGATACAATTATCGCTTAATCGGAAAATTGGCCAATAAGTCAATTCGAACAATTAAAGAAATTGAAGAAAAAGAATTAACAAATTTACGGGGAGAGTTCAACACTGGAAATGAATCTCTCAAGAATAATTTTTATAAAAAAATAATTGATATAGAAAAGAAATTTCATTTATATTCTGATCCAGACCCAAAACATTCTTGGTTGCCCAGTGATCAGGGTATCTGTTTTGCGAATTATATCTTTAAAACCTTCAATAACTTAGGTAATTTTTTGAACAGCATAACTAAAATAATTCAAGATCAACTTAAAACTATTAAAGGGAATTGGCCTTTTGCCAAAAACTCGAATTTTGCTCAACAATTTAATATAACTTATCCAATAATTCAAGGTCCAATGGCAAATATCTCTGATCAACTACCTTTTGCACATCTTGTCGCAAAAAAAGGAGCTCTTCCGGTATTTGCCCTCGGAGGTTTATTAGGTGAAGAAGCTGAAAGCTTATTATCAGAAGCAGCAACAAGTGAGTTGTCTGAGATGTCATATGGATGTGGTATCATTGGTTTAGAAGTAGTAAAGTCCAGAAGAGAACAACACCTGAAATCAATCTCAAAATATGGCCCTAAAATTACGCTACTTGCCGCCGGTTCCATCAATCAAGGTGTTCAAATCAAAAAATTAGGCAACACAACATTAATCCATACACCCGCTTTAGCCATGTTTAAAGAAGCAATAAAAAGGAAACTTCAATATACTATTTTAGAAGGTAATGAATGTGGGGGACATATAGGAATGCTCTCATCATTCATTCTATGGGAAAGTATCTTAGAATATTTGGAAAAGAATAAGAAAGATATATCAGAAAAACTTAATATAATTTTCGCAGGTGGTATTATTAATGAAGTCAGTACAGCTATGTTAGCTAGTATGATTGGAAACCACTTGGATATGATAAATCCAGGAATTCAAATGGGTACTGCTTATTTATTAAGCGAAGAAATTGTCAATACTAAAGCCTTATCACCAATTTATCAAGAACTTTTACTGAATAATTCTACTTCAACAATAATTGGAACTACTGTCAATACTCGGGCGAGAGTAATTCCTTCAGAGTTTGCCTACAAGACAATTGAAAATGAAATTTTACGAAAAAATCAAGGGATTTCCATATCTAAAAGAAAGGAAATAATTGAAAAAGATAATCTAGGAGCACTTAGAATTGCCTCGAAAGCCGAAATATGGAATGAAGCCCATGTAAAAGGAACAAACTCTACACAATTTATTCCAACTTCAAATCAACACCAATTAACTAATGGTATTTTTATGACCGGTGATTCTATATCGTTACAAAAAACTATTAGAAGTATTGACCAAATTCATTATGATGTTATTGAAGAGGGATGGAATTCCTTTAAGGTGACATCAGATCATGTTTTAGAACTAATTTCAGGTCGAAAAATAAAGAGAGAAGATGATTTAGTAGAAAAAAAAGAGTTATCATTTGGTAATAAGGTTGCAGTTATTGGATTAGGTGGTCTTTTTCCGGATACAGAAAATATTTCGCAATTCTGGAACAATATCATAAACAAAAAATATTCAATTACAGAGGTTCCAGACGACAGATGGGAACCTGAGATCTTTTATGACTCTGATCATTCTACTATCGATAAAACCTATTCAAAAATTGGTGGGTTTGTGAAAGATTTTAAGTTTAAATCTATAAAATATCGAATTCCACCAAAGATGGCCGAGCGGATGGATCATGTTCAAAAATGGGCTATTATTACAGCAGAAGAAGCACTCAATGACGCAGGATATTCTACTAATGGGGAGGAACGATTACCGATTGCAGTGATCGTTGGTAACTCCTCTGGGGGAGACATCCAACGTCTTAGTAACAAACGTGTAATTTTTAATGAAGTTAAATACAGAATTAATGAAGCTAGCTCTCATAAGATTATAGCTCAAACCGAAAAGGAGAATCTAATAAAGTATCTTGAAGAACGTATTATTAGCCAAATTCCAACTATCAATGAAGATACAATGCCGGGGGAATTATCAAACATCATCGCTGGGAGAGTTGCAAATGTTTTTAATTTAACAGGTAAAAGTATGACAACTGATGCCGCTTGCGCATCAAGTTTGGCTGCTATTGATACGGCAGTAAATGGATTACTTGTTAGAGATTATGATACTGTCCTCGTAGGGGGATCCGATAGTTCAATGGATCCACAAACTTTTATTAAATTTTCTAAGATAGGTGCCTTATCTGAAGACGGAACTTATCCTTTTGATGCTCGGGCTAACGGTTTTGTAATGGGAGAAGGTGCTGGTTTTATAGTTTTAAAACGCCTTGAGGATGCTTTACATGATAAAAATAAGATTTATGCAATTATCAGTGGGTATGGAGGCTCTTCTGATGGAAAAGGAAAAGGAATTACAGCACCCAATCCTGGAGGTCAACGATTGGCTATTGAACGTGCTTTAAAAGCGACTGGTATAAAATCGACAGATATACAATATCTTGAATGCCATGGAACTTCTACAATTGTCGGAGATGCTACAGAATTAAATGTTTTAAAAGAAATTTTCTCTGATAGAAATTCTGATCAAAAACTTGCTATAGGGTCAATTAAAAGTCAAATAGGACACCTTAAAAGTGCTGCTGGTATAGCCGGAATCATTAAAACCGTACTAGCATTACATCATAAAATCATACCCCCATCAGTTAATTATGTAACTCCTAATCCTTCTATAAACTGGGATACAAGTCCATATTATGTGAATACTGAACCAAAGAATTGGGAATCTCCTTTATCTGGAGTTAGAAGAGCAGGGGTATCAGCATTTGGGTTTGGAGGAACCAATTATCATATAATTCTAGAAGAATTTTTACCTCAATTATATAATGAATCCTCTTATCGTGGTTCAGAGTCTCTTGTCCCAATACAAACTCCATATTTGACTTCTTCCTCTGAAGAGTCTCCCATTGAGCTTTGTTTTTTATTTAGTGGTCAAGGAAGCCAATATGTTGGAATGGCAAAAGAATTATATCAAAAATATCAAATTGTAAGGAATGCTTTAGACAAAGCTAATGATATATGTAAGAGTTTTGCAGATTTTGATCTATTAGATATTATTTTCGGGTCTTCGAATCTAACCCAAGAAGAAAACTCTCAAAAATTACGGCAGACTGAATTTACACAACCTGCAATTTACTCAGTTGAAATGGCATTAGTAGATCTTTTTAATTTTGAAGGAATTAAGCCAGGAATTGTTGGTGGGCATAGTTTGGGAGAATTTGCTGCTTTAGCTACAGCCGGAGTTATAAGTTTTGAGGATGGACTAAAGACGGTGATCACTCGAGGGAAGGCAATGAAAGAATTACCCTCGGGAGTTCAATGTTCTATGGCAGCCATCTTTACCTCTTCAGATATAGTAGAGAATACTTTACATGAAATCTCTAGTGAAGATTTGTCAATATCTAATTATAATTCTCTCTCTCAGACTGTAATATCTGGTGAAGTTTCAGCCATAGAAAATGCAGTTAAAATTTTTTCAGACAAAGGAATACGCGCTTTGAAGTTAAATGTTTCGAACGCGTTTCACTCGAAATTTGTAGCTCACGCTGAAGAAAAGTTGAAAATATTTCTTAAATCAATCACGTTTAAATCCCCTAAAATACCAGTTTTTAGTAATGTTACAGGTAAGATTTACCATGAAAATCCTGATGAGATAAAATCCATCCTTCTTAAACAAATTACATCTCCGGTAAGGTGGGTTGAAGAGATTCGTAATATATATCGTCATGGAGGACGGAAATTTTTAGAAATTGGACCAAAAAAATCTCTTTTCTTTTTTACTAAGGACATATTGAAACAAAATAAAGAAATTGATGTAGATTTTACGCTGTCACCTAAATCTCCTGAGGGAGAACAAATCTCTACAATAATTGAGAAATTTAAACCTTTAAAACCCAAAAAAATTGTTGAACTTTCTTCACCATCTCTTAAGTTACAGAAATCAAGTGAAATGATAAAAATCTCTAAACTTCCTGTAGGAGATGCAATTTTAAGTTCACATGATGAATTAAACAAGATTAAACAGCTTCCATTTTTTAAACAATTCATGGAAGAGCAAAAAGAATTATTATCTACCGTTCTAATTAATGGATTTCATAATTTTATTAAAAGATATCAACCGTTTCTTGAGAAACAATATTCTGATCATGGAAAAAAGTTTAATTTAGATACCGTTGTAATTACTGGAGTAGGTATCGGACTCCCTGGTAAGAATAGAAAGGTTTTCGATGATAAGAATATTGATGACATTCTGCAAGGAATAAATCTCATTGAGACGATAGACGATAAATATCAAGACCAGTTATTGAAAAAAAATATAACACGTTTGGAAAAATCACCAAATGGAAGTGCTAAGTTTATGCCAGTGGATGATATATCTAAAGTAATTCATCTAGCAGGGCAACTAGGCGATTTTAATCCTATTGATGATTATAAACTCAATCCTAAATTGCTAAACGCTTTAGATATCACCTTTCAACTAGCAATTTGCGCCGGTTTTGAAGCATTAAAAGATGCGGGAATTCCTTTAATTCGAAGTAAAATTAAAACATCAACCGGTAAAATTTTATCTGGTGATTGGGTATTGCCAGAAAAAATGCAAGATAATACTGGTATAATTTTTGCCTCTGCTTTTCCAGGATTTGATAATTTAGCTGAAGAAATATCTAAGCCAAAAGATGAGGATTTTGATAGAACATTTTTATTTCGAGTTCTTTCTATGGGACATTCTCAATTTGCTCAATTAATAAAAGCTAAAGGTCCAAATACTGCTACTAATGCTGCTTGTGCTTCTGCTCCTCAAGCAATTGGCATAGCAGAAGATTGGATTCGAACTGAGAGATGTAAGCGCGTTATAGTTATAACAGCTGATAATGTAACAAGCGACAATCTTTTTCAATGGATTGGGGCAGGTTTTCTAGCGAGTGGGGCAGCAACAACAAAATCAAAATGGGAAGAAGCTGTACTTCCTTTTGGAGAGGGGAGAAACGGAATAATATTAGGTGCTGGTGCAAGTGCATTCGTTATTGAACAAGGGTCAGAAGCTAAAGCGCGAGGAGTTAAACCGATAGTAGAAATTCTTGGCTCTAGTTTTACAAATAGTGCTTATCATGGAACAAGATTAGATAGTGCTGATATAAATAAGAAGTTAAATGATTTTATTCTAAAAATGGAAAAAAAGCATAGCATTTCTAGATCTGAATTAGTTAATGAAGGAATGTTTGTAAGTCATGAGACTTATTCTCCTGCTCGAGGTGGCAGTGCTGAATCAGAATTAAATGCTCTAAAAAATGTTTTTGGGGAAAAAGCTCATGATATGCTGATAATCAATACCAAAGGATATACCGGTCATGCGATGGGTGCAGGGATCGAAGAAGCAGTTGCAATAAAATCAATGGAGAAGGGTTTAATTCCTCCTATGGCAAATTTGGATAGAATAGATCCAAATTATACAAAATTTAACTTTTCCAAAGGTTCCAAAGAGAGGAAAAAATACGCCTTACGTTTCGCCGCTGGATTCGGTTCGCAAGTGGCCATTGTATTATTTCGTTTAAAATCGTTTGAAAATCGTTTTGCTGATTCTCAATATGAGAAATGGCTTCAAAGTATGGGTGGAAGTGAGAACAAGTTATTTATGGATAGTCGAGTTTTAAAAATGAATGTTGAGCTTGTTTCTACCATTGATACTTCTAATATCGCCTTAAAAACAACAGAAATTCCCCAAAGATCAAGTACATTTGGAATGGGTGCTATCTTAAATGATATCAAACAAATTATATCCACAATCACCGGTTATGATAAAGTAGATATTGAAGAAACTTACGATTTAGAAGAAGACTTAGGAATTGATACAGTAAAGCAAGCCGAAATATTCGGAGAAATTAGAGAAAAATGGAAAATCGAAGTGGATGAATCATTCAATTTAGCTGATTACCGTACTATAAACGATATTGTTCATATGATAAATGAGTTTTTAGGTTCTGAAACTACCTCTCGAGATGAAATTCCTATTATAGATAAGGGAGTCCTTGAAGATGTATTAATTAAAATCATTTCAGAGAAAACAGGATATGATATTGAAGATATCGATGTAAAATTTGATTTAGAAGAAGATTTGGGTATTGATACTGTAAAACAAGCTGAAATCTTTGGAGAATTGCGAGAATATTTAAAAATCCCTGAGAATACAGAAATTAACCTAGTAGAATTAAAAAGTATAATTGATATTACTGATAAGATTTTAGATCTTCTTAAAGACATGAATTACAAGCCTGGTATTAACATTTCACAAAAAAGTGAGAGCACAGAAATTATGGAATCCAGTGATGTTAACGAAATAAATAATTTTGTAAAGAAAATTATCGCTAACATCACCGGTTACGATATTATTGATATAGAGGATTCCTACGACTTGGAAGAAGACTTGGGGATCGACACGGTAAAACAAGCAGAAATTTTCGGAGAATTGCGCACATATTATACCATTGATGAATCTATTGAAATAAACTTAAGCGAAATTCGTACTCCTTTTGAAATTACAGAATTCATTAAGCAGTTTGTTAATAAACCAACTAAACTAAGCGAAGAAAAATTAGATATTCTTCAAGATGTTGTTGAATCCTTAGAGGAATCGGAAAAGGAAAAGGAAGAAATGATCTATGTTTCTCAAGTTGTTCCTTCGCGAATTTTTAATTTAGCTCCATCAGGAAAGATTCCAAAATCTCCAAAATTAGAAACCTTACTAATCAATATTAATTCAGGATTATCAAATTTTAATGGTTTACAAGAAGATCTCAATAAATTAGGGTTTGAAACTCACATTCTTGAACTCTTAGGTGATAAAAATTTTGTAAAAAGTTTACAAAATAAGGAAATTAAAGTTCACTTGAATAAAAATTTCAAAATTGTTATCTTAATAGTTCCAGATAGTTCTCAGTACTCGCATGATGATAGCTTGAATTTCTTTGACAGTTTATTTATCATTTTTCAATCACTAGATATATCTTTAATTGAAAAAATCATTGTAATTTCACCAGAAACTTATTTTGGTTGGGAAAAGGGCGCTAATTCTCTCTCATCTAGTATTTGTGCATTTATCAAAACTATAAACAGAGAGTTTCAAGTTTCAATCAAACTCATTTATTCAATAAAAAAGGAACAGATTATTCATGAGATTTTAGAATGGGATAATGTTGAGGAAGTATCATATAAAGATAATAATCGATTTACTTTACTAAGAAAAAGATTAGGAGAATTTTCGGAACAAAAAGGTTACAAAATTACAACAGAAGATATATTATTAGCAACTGGGGGAGCACAAGGTATTACTTATGCTTGTATTGATGATTTAACAAACTATGTTAAGCCAAAACTGATATTGTTAGGATTAGCTCCTTATGATGATTCATTACTTGAATACCTAGACTATACTTCTGAAATGTTAGATGAAGTAAAGCAAGATTTAACTAAAAAATTGAAATCTGAGGTAAAAAGAGTAACCCCTGTTATGATCGGAAGAGAATGGAAGAATTTTCTAGATAAATTAGATACGCTTCGAAATATTAAAAATTTGGAGAAGAAAGGGCTCTCTGTCCAATATTATACAGGTGATGTGACTAATCATAAACAAATGTTGAATATATTCCGACAAATACAAGAGAAGAATGAAAATCCAATAACAATCATAGTTCACGGAGCAGGCATCGAAGAATCAAAGAGTTTTTTAAAGAAAAACTTAAAAATGGCTCATAAAGTTGTTGATGTGAAAGTAGCTGGCTTCTTTAACGTTCTTAATAACTTAAAAATTCAAGATATTAAATATTTTATAACGTTTTCATCAATAGCTGGGCGTTATGGTAATCAAGGGCAAATAGATTATGCGTTTGCTAATGCATATTTATCAAGATTGGCTTGGAGTTTTACTCAGCGCAAAATACCATTCTTAACAATTGACTGGACCGCTTGGGCAGATATAGGAATGGCTACTCAAGGCTCAACACTACAAATCCTTTCTCAAGTGGGTGTAGTTCCTGTTCCATCAAAAATTGGAGTTAAAATCTTTTCTAAATTAGTGTTGAATAATTTTAAAGGAGAATATCTGGTTGCTGGAAAGTTGGGGTTGTTCGAAAAAAAATTAGATATAGTTGATATTATTGATAAATCAGTATATCCGATGTTAAACCGAATAAGATATACTTCAGATTTTATTATTGGGGAAAATAATCTAAATACTAAATTTGATAACTATTTACTGGATCATCAAATTCAACAAAAACCAGTTTTTCCTGGTGTAATGGTGCTTGAATCTTTCGCAGAATTCTATATTCGAGTGTTTGGTAAACCTCTAAAATCAATCTCAAATGTTAATTTTAGTGCTGCGTTAAAGGTTCCGGTAGACAAATCCGTTGCTATAGAGCTAAAGTTTAATAAATCAAATGATACGATAACCGTTTCTTCAATTACATATCCTCAGATTTTGAAAGGAAAACCACTAATTAAAGAACATTTCAATGCTCAGTTTGATAAACCTTTCAAACAGATGAAATGGAAAAAAGTTCCAATTTTTAAACCAATCCTACCTCTTCTTGATAGAAATGAAATATATAAGATCTTCTTTCACGGAGCTAAATTCCAAGTTTTAAAGGAAATAATGCAATTAGAGAATGGACAAATAATTTCAAAAATTGATATCCCCACGGGCTCACTTACCTCTAATAGTAAGGGAGATAGCTTTCAACTCGATCCTTTAGCAATTGAGAGTGTATTTCAAACCGCTGCACTTTTTGATGTTATTATTAACAATCACTTTTCTCTTCCCTCTAAAATTTCTAATCTAGAAATTCTTTCAAGGCAAAAACCAAGCTATATTGTTGCTAAATTTTTGAATATAGATGAGGAACGCTCTTATTATAATGCTGTAATTTTAAGTGAAAATCAAGACATAATTGCTAAAATTAAAAATTTGGAAATTATCCATGCTCCAATCTCAGTTGAACTTTCGCAACAACTTTCTGATTATTTAATAACCCTTAAAGAGTATCATCTTATTAAGAATGGAAACCTAACAAATACTCTTCAAATTTTGCCCATTGATAAAATAAAACAAAATTATAAATCAAATCCTAACTTTTTAGAAAAATATTTAACTGAAAATGAGATCGAAGCATCTAAACGATTTAAAAATGAAAAACGAAAGCTTGAGTACTTTTCAGGAATCTTAGCATCAAAGGAGTGCTATCTGAAGCAATCACCCACCGTTGGCTCATATCACGATATTGAAGTTCAGAAAGACGAAAAAGGGAAACCTTTCTTTTATTCAAATAAAGAAACACAAAAAATTCCGAAATATCTTTCTATTAGTCATTCTAATGAATTCTCTGTCGCTATGATAAGCAAAAATCCCGTTGGAATCGACTTAGAACTTATAGAATCGCGATCTCCATCTTTTTACAAAGAAGTATTTACTGAATCGGAAAGAGAGCATATTTTAGAAAACGACAAATTGGGAACAATATACTGGACTGCCAAAGAAGCTTTTTCTAAAGCGATCGGGGAAGGACTTCATGTTAATTTTCGAGATATTGAATTGAAATATAATGAAGAAAAAAGGAAATTTTCTTTGAAACTCAATAATGACCAACCAGATCTTAAAAAAAAATATAAGAAAATAAGATTTAAATCTGAAATCACTGAAAAATACGTGCTAACTTATTGTGAAATTTAAAGCATTGAAATAACATGGTGATAAATGTGGAAAAAAGAATTATAAATATTAATATAAGGACAGAAGTATTGCATAGTATCCTATATTTACCTGAAACTAAGGATTCCCAAACGAATGGCAGCAGGTCATTTCCACTCGTTATTCGCATTAATGGAATGCCTGGTAAATCACCAGAAGATGATGAAAAGAGATTCGCGCATTATTTTACTGATAAAAATATTGCTTATTTCACCTATGATCATCAAGGGGTTAGAGAGAGTTCGGGTGTCTTTACCTATTATGATGCTCAAGGGAATATTGAAAGAGTTATAGATCAATTGGTTCATTATCCAGAAATAAATCCTTTAAAAATTGGTTTATTTGGAGAAAGCTTTGGAGGAGCAATGGCATTTTGTCATGCTTTACGGGATAACAGAATTCGTTGTCTTGCTATACGCTCTCCAGTCTTCAATACTGAAGTAGTTCCAAAAAATCCTTTATTTAAGTTTTTCATTAAAGCGTTAACCAAAAATAACAAGATGCGATTTGCTGTTATAGATTTTAAAGAGGCTTATGCAGAACAAACAAAACAATATAATCCTAATGAATTAGCAGGAAAATTAATCAAACCATTTTATTTAATCGCAGGTAATAAAGATGTTTTATTTCCTGAAAAAGGATTTCACCAGCTTTTTAATAAAGTTAAATCTGAAGATAAAAAAATAGAGATCATAGATGGAGCAAACCATAATTTTACTAATAAAGAACATTTTAATGTTATGTGTGAAAAGCTTGTTGATTTTTTTGAGACTAGATTATTATCAATAAATGTAATACCGTAAGGAGATTATAATATTGAAAAAAAAAGTAAAATTCCGAGGAAGAGATTATATAATCACTCCACTAGATGATGGAAAACTAAAAGTTGATGAACATATTTATTCTCCTAGTGTAATACGAGAGACCGAAAAATTATATCGCGTTTATTTTGAAGATTGTCAGTTTAATTTAGAATTGATAGATGGGAAATTATATCTTGAGGGTGAAGAAATCGATATTGAAATAAAACCGTATTTAAAATCAGTAGATTCTAGAAATCAAACCCAGAAGGTTAAAGATACCATTGTTAAAGCACCAATTCCCGGGAAAATCCTACAAATTTTAGTTAAAAAAAAGGAGTTTATTGATAAAGACCAGTTGATACTTGTTTTAGAAGCGATGAAAATGAAAAATCGGATATTATCTCCTATAAAAGGAAGAGTAAGCCAGATCTATGTGGAAATTGGTGATAATGTAGGACAAGATCAACAATTAATCAAAATTGAGGCTTAAAATTAATCTTTTTTAGCGTATTTGGTCAATTTTTGCAGATTCTCGCCACATATTTGATTGTTTTGAGAAATTTTGAACTGGTTGAATTGAAAAATTAAGTTCTTTATACAATTGAAACACCGCAGCTAATTTTTTCCTCTCAAAATCTTCTAAATCATTCGTAATATGCTTTCGAGATAGGAAGTCAGTGGATAAATCACCTCTTTTGAAATCCTTTGTTTCGACAATTACCCGATGAAGATCTAAATTCGTTTTAATTCCTGAAATAGCTAATTCTTTTAAAGCATGTTTAGAGAGAGTTATCGCTTTTTTTCTGTTTCGCCCCCAAACTATTAGTTTTCCTATTAATGAATCAAAATTGTGAGGAACTACATAATTTGGGTAAATATGGCTATCAAATCGTACTTGTGAGCCACCCGGAACGATTAGATGAGTAATTCTACCATTTTGAGGTAAGAAATGATTATTTGGATCTTCAGCATTTATTCGATATTCAATTGCGTGTCCATTTAATGATATATCTTCTTGAGTAAAATCCAAAGGCTTGTTTGAAGCGACATTTAATTGTGCTTCTACCAAATCAATTCCAGTTACCAT
>SDBU01005062.1_pt1 | contig 15907 bp, 8 predicted proteins | sample 2277071 | NCBI WGS metagenome assembly SDBU01 (sample SAMN10397929, study PRJNA504765) | marine sediment metagenome | isolation source: marine sediment core GS08_GC12, 126 cmbsf | place: Arctic Ocean: Gakkel Ridge, Loki's castle | collected 2008
ATATAGCACCACGTAGTCCTTGCCGTGCAAGTGTTCGTACTTGACGTCTGGGAGGTATGACGAATGGTATGACGAATTCACTGTTACGGTCACCCACTGCGTATCATATCTTCCCTCTCCATCCTTAAGTTTGAATTCAACTTGAGTCGAGCCGATCTTCCCAGTGGGGACAAATTCAACCAAGTCCTCTGTGGAATCGATAACTGTGGCCGAAGACCAATAAGTTGGGTCCCAACTTTCAATGCTCCATGTGAGGTCTAGGTGATCTATCGTGGAAAGGGGTCCGGTTTCATACTTATAAATTGTATTGTCGCCATATCCCTTATGGAGCAGATACGTGCCGTCCCATGCAAAACCGATGCCACTAGCAGAATACGTCCCGGAGCGAGGACTTAATGTGCCAGTATCCCAATCTATGATATAGTAATACCAGCCACTGGTTGCCCATGATTGGAAAAGGTGGTCGCCTATCACCATCATACCATAGGTGCTACCAGTAAAGCTTGTGTCGCTAAACGATTTGATAGTTGACCAATCCGAGATGTCCTTTTGGTACCAGTTGACAGTTGAGGCCACTTTCTCAGCGTACCATAGATATACTCCATCCCACCATACACCAGCGGCTTGATCGTTAGTTGGATGGGACTCTAGGACCGTTGGTGGGTTGGTCGACATGTCGTATTTACTAATCAGGTCTTGATTATAATTGCTACCCCAGAGATAGCCATCGTTGTCAAAGCACATATCAAGGATATTGTTATTGGGAGAAGGTGCTGTATTTAGAGTCGTTAATAAAGCGCCAGTTGTGCCGTCGTATTTCCTGAAGGGACCGGTACTCCATCGATAAGTCCAAACGTCACCGTTATTGTCGAGGGTTAAGGCATATTCGCTATAGTCTGGTGAACCGCTGAGTGTCAGATACGTACCTGCATTGGTCCCCATTGTCCCAGTACCAACATCAGCAGTGTCATTGCCCTCGTTTTCATACGGTGTGAGGTCCATTACCAATGGCGGGTCATCGGCCATCATAGTTTGATCGGGTATTGGGCGGTAGACACACACATTGTCGAATATTGCTTCTGATGGTCCTGCGTCTGCCCAAGCACCAAGCCTTATCGCGCCCTGCTGGAGAGCGGTATCAGATATTGTAAGTGTTGTGAGCAAGGTTTCTGCAGGATAGGCACCACCCATTACATAGAAGCTGAACTGGTCACCGTAGCATTCTATTTTATATGTGTATCTTTCGCCCTCCTGACCGCATGTACCGCCTGACCAGAGAGGTGTTGAAAGGACACCACCTACCATTTTGTATATTACGAACTGGTCAGGGTTTCCAGAGCCGTGAAACATGACGAAGTTATTCTCGTCCGTGTATCGAACCGTCAAACCGTTTCTCCAGTAGCCATCGCCATCAGGGTCATTATCCCGCACCCTAACTTCGGCGGTGTAGTTTTCCCAGGCCGTGTCCCCGACCCAGGTGGCGGATTGGAGATAATTGCCAGGTCCTGAACTATGGACGTATTCCCCAAATACCACTGAGAACGTACCATAAAGGTCGTTCCAGCCTACATCGTTGCCATCCCAGAATATATCATAAAAGATTCTCTCTCCTATCCACGGCGCGTCATTGATCACATTCACGGTAATCCACTGCGTTGTATTCCGTCCGCCTTCATCTGTCAATGTAAGCAATATTTGATCGCTTCCGTTGGTGGTAACTATCGGATCGATTGTTATTATATCTGTTACTGGGTCAATGGTTATTGAATCAAATAGTGTGAGGTCCACATCCGAAACCGTCCATTGAAGATTGGCATTGTTGCTCTCATTGTCATTCTCGTGCGGTGTCAGGTCATAATTGAGAATAGCATTGTGGTCCACGTTCATGTCCGGAACCGCTGGTGCAATCCACGGAGGATTATTTATCACGTCTATTCTCACCCATTGTGTATCATTCAGCCCATCTTCATCGGTAAGTGTCAACAATACCATATCCCAGCCGTATGCATCGATATCCGGGTCAACTGTCATGATGTCTGTAATCGGGTCTATGGTTATGGAGTCGAAAAGGGTGCCATTGACATCGCTGACAGACCAGAACAAATTCAATCCCTCGTTTCCGTAAAGGGGCTTTGCCACAGGTTCGGTTGGAGCAAATTTACGCACGTAAATATGGTCATAATAGACATTTGTGTTTCTATCTTGCCAGTTCACCCAGGTCCAGGTCTCGTCCGCCCAGGGAGACCTCGAATAGCTTTGAGACCCACGTAGGTCGTAATTGTCATCTAATATCCTAGCTTCAAAATCAGTGGAGCTTTTCTTGATGATTTCAGACCTGTACCAGCTATTAGTGGTTGTTGTTCCCACATTTGCCGTGGGGGGTACCGGTTGGCCATCATTCGCAATAATCTGAAGGGTAAATGTCCTTGTAGCTCCTCCCACAGCGGTATCGTACATCCCGAAGCGGTTCCAGCCCGGATCCACGTTGTCGACAAGGTAATTTTGATGCCACATGCTCACTCCGGAAGTCATGAACCTCGTGTGGACGACGATGTCATCGTTGGGACCGAACTGCTTATTCATTCTGAGAATGCGCCAACCGCTAGGGCTCCACTCCCTCAGCAGTCCGCCACTCACATCATAAGAGATTGCTGGGTACGTCCCAAATGTCTGTCCATAGAAGAATTTGGAGTTGTCTTGGAATGCAAAGTCGTCAAAGAACTCGAAGGTGGCATCCCCATCGCTGGTCGAGCTGGCAGCCGGATTACCGTAAAACATGCAAATGGTGCTCTGGTATTTTGCTGGAATATATGGTACTTTCACCCAGAAAACAGCGCTCGTAGAAGCCACGTAATCCTCAAGCCAATAATCTATTTCAGTCAAGCCGTCTGCAGTGTAGAATCGAATGTCTGAGAAGTCTGCGTTCATTTGCGGCTCGTATGGTACATCCACCCTGACCTGGAAATCAGAGAGCGGCTGCTCGCCTCCCTCGATGCCCACGTACCTCATGGACGACCACCCTGCCGGCCAAGACGGGCTCCCGCTGGCAACAGGCTCAGTGGCCATGTATTTGCGAACGCGAAGGTCGTCCCACAGCACATAGTTATTAGCGTGATTGCCTACCATTCCCACATACTGGCCATGGGGCGCGGATGTATCAGACAATGTATCCTGATAGGCAAAGGCACCGTTGTTGTACCAGGTAAGTGTATTTCCATCATATACCAATTTCGCCTCATGCCATTGGTTATTGTTCACAGGCGGGTTTTCGGGCTCCTCCCTGGATGTGCCGGTTTGTCTATCTTCATAACGCGTGGGGTTAAAGTCAATGTGATGCTGCGTGGACACACCATTGCTCCACAATATGAACCCTCCCCAATCAGAACCGCCAGCATGGTATATGTCGGATTCAAGAACAAATCTGTCGTTCTTATTGAAAGTATTTTTCGTGCACGCCAGATAACTGTAAGGAAAACCATCTGTGTCGTCAATCCTCAGCCTGCCGCTGTCAATGCTCCAGTGACCAGTGTCTTCATATTCATTCCAGTCTGGACCAACCGTCGCCCTGTTGAAATCATCAAACAAATCGAAGGTGGCAAATCCGTCGCTCGCTGTATTTACAGCACTATTGCCATAGTACATGTAAATCTCGGAATAGCCCGGCGAGGCTGGGATGTAGGGCACCTTAATCCAGAACATTGCTGAAGTGGAAGCGATGTAGCTCTCACGCCAGTGCGGAATCAGGGTGGTGCTGTCAATGGCTGTAAACCTTATGTCGTCGAAGTCTGGCTGCATGCTACCCTGGTACGGGACGTTAATTCTAACTTGGAAGTCGGTGGCCATCTCGCTGCCGCCGTCGATTTTGACAACATCTCTGTCTGTCCAGCCGCTCATCATTTTGGTGTGGTCGATCACAATCTCCACGTCGCCGAAGTTGACCTGCGGTTCGTTGGGTGTGTACTTCCTGACTATGAAGTCGTCGAAGGAAGCGTAACCGCCGCCGCCGCTCATGTAAGCAGACCACAGTCCCACTCTTCCACTGTTCTGGTAGGGGGTGTAGGAAGTGTCTGGGGTATGAAGTCCGTTCTGAGGCAGGCCGTCGATTAATAGCCTTCCCCTGATGTTCGCGTTCTGGCCGTTTACCTTAGCCTCTATAGTATTCCACGTGTTTGTGGGTGTAGTGCCATATGCGTTGTTATTGCCGTTTTCATCATTCCAGTCCTCATTAGTGTCATAACGGTAACCAAACAGGCCATTAATTGACCCCTCGCCAGTGTCTCCGTAGTTGAGAAGAGCTCCATAATTATTGGGAAAACTGTTGTATCTAAAAGAAACGCCTGCAGAATCATCATCACCATGGCTGTAAACCTTGGCTCTCACTGCCACGTCCTGCACGTTGATGTTTTTCACTACCGCACCGTAACAATCATTGTTAGTGGAGCTCAGCACCCCGCCGCTTATGGTCCAGCTGCCAGCGCCTGTGTTTGCCCCACCATCCCCGCCAAAAGGCAGGCTGTCATAGTCCGACAAGGTGCCCGGGTCCTGGAAATCGTCAAAGTACGTGAAGGTCGCCTTACCATCGCTGGCCGAACCGGCGCCCGGGTTGCCGTAGTAGAGGTAAATGGTCTTTGCTGCATATGCTGGCAGCGCGCCAACCTTTACCCAGAACACTGCGAACTGTCCGTCTGAGTGGTAGTCCATCCAGTGGGGCAGCAGCGTGCTTCCGTCAGCGGTTGTGAATCTGATGTCATCAAAGTCCTCCTGCATGCCTGGGTAGTATGGCACTTCAAGCCTTACTGAATAATCCGTGAGGGCGACATCGCTCCCAATGAAGTGGATGCCATGCCTGAAGGCCCAGGAGGACAGAGGCGTGTCACCATCTGTCGCTATCTCATCGCCAACGAAGGCCTTCTCTTCGTTCTTTACGTATTGACGTACGCCTATCCAGTCGAAATCAATCGGCCCATCACCCGCACCACCATTCTCTGTCCAAACCCTTGGCGCCACGATATAGCCCGAATTGGCCATTGGTGCAGCGTAAGGACCGACTCCTCCAGCGTATCTGCTTACGCCGTCGATGTCCCAGCAGAAGGCTTTTCCATCCCTGATGTTAGTATGTCTGTACCAGGTATTGGTAGCCCAGGAGCCTGACTGCTCAATCGAGGTCCAGGTACCGGGATTCCTCCAGTAATGCTGCCACCCATTACCATTCCAGTAGAAGGGCCAGAAACCGTAACCATCGGCTCTATCGCTGTCCATAATACCCATTGCTATGTGGCCGGACCAGTCATAAGAAGTAGAAGTGACCCTGGAGCGCGATTCAACCGCGAAGTTGCTCCCCAGGTCATCAACGCTTTGCATCCTGCCCGGATTTAGGCGAAGTATCCCTCCAGCCTCTACAGCCCCATTCGTGTACCACTTGGTACCGTCTATGGCCGCATCATTGAAGTCGTCAAACAGCTCAAAGACTCCATCCCCATCTCCAGTAGTCCCGACGCCGTTATTGCTGTAATACATCCACACAGTGGTTTGAGACCTTGCCGCTATCTCTGGTATTTTTACCCAGAACACTGCAGAGATTGATGCAGTGTAACTCTCCCGCCAGTACTCCAGTTCTCCATGTTCCAAAGTCACAAATCTTATATCATCAAAATCCGCCGGCATGGCGGTTTCGTGCTCCACTTCAACCTTAACTTGATAACCATTGACCAGCTGGCTACCCCCATACACGGAAACAGGCTTCATGTTGCTCCAGCCTGCTAGCGCACCACCAGCGGCCTGCTCCTCGCCCACGCTCGTCAAGCCAATGGGGTCGATCTCGGCATTCTTGCGCACGCGCACCCAGTCAACCCTCCCGTCCATAGGCTGGACAGCGCTATTCCAGTTGTCATGCCTTGGACCGATCTTTATGCCGTAAGCGCCAGAGAAGGTGTTGTCATTTGTGTATGTCCAGTCCTGGTTATCGCTGGTCTCGTAGTCTGAGCCCGCCCACACGCGGGTGCCGCCGTTCAATGCAATATAGTCAACATGCCATTCTGCCAAGGGTCTGTTGGTATTATAATAAACCCAAGTAGCGTCGTTCCTGATATATTGGGCGCCACCGCCGCCAGAGTACTCCATCACGCTGGCCCCCTCGTTCCCATCCTGATACCACATGATCGGGGACCATCCCTGGGGTGGTGCTGAAAGCGTCCTGGTTCTTGACTCGATTATTATTTGTGAATTGCCTGTGAATTGGTCTGCTTGAATATATGAAAATGCTTGCATCCCAGTGACGCGCAGTTCGCCACCAGTCTCTTGAATATTTCCATTCAGTGACTGCTGGTTCCATTTGCCCGCGTCAATGGTTCCATCGTTGAAGTCGTCAAAGAACTCGAAGACCTCGTCCCCATTGCTCTTCGCTTCGGCCATGAAATTGCCGTAGTACATGTAAAGTGAAGAGGTTCCAGCGCTCCTCACCTTGACCCAAATGACTGATTTACCGGTGTTGTCCCACTCCTCTATCCAATACGGGACACTGTTGCCATCCAAGTCCACGAAGCGCAGGTCCTTGCCGTTGGGTCCAATATTAGTGTAATCAAATCCATCTGCCGTGTCAAGCACGATCTTCATCTGGTAATCGTCAACAGGTGTTTGGGGGTGCAGGGTGACCAACCTCTTGTAGCTCCAGGCCTTGAGCGGGTCAACGTCGTTCTCATGGGGAGTCAGGTCGTAGTACAGCACGTCGTTGTGATTCACTTGCATGTCTGGGACATCTGGCTCGATCCAGGGATAACCCGGGTCTGGGGTTGAAAACACAATTGCCAGACCGTCATACAACGCAGGGTCCACACCAGCGCGGTACTCAATACCAGAGCTGGAATCTGTGTTCTGAATGCCGACCAATGGATAGTAACCATCATCGTCCTGGCCCCAGTTAAGTGTGGACGATTCATATTGGAATTTGATTCTCCCATCTTCGTACAATATTAATTGGAACGTATTGCTTCCAGCAATCCAATACATATCGCAGTCCTCCCACTGGACCACGAACCGTTTTGGAGTCGAGGCGCCGTCCTGATAGATGTAAATGTCCCCGCCATCATTTGGGTTCATATCAAAATAGCAAGGTGCAATAATATCAGATGGCACGCTCCCAGATGGTAGGGTCTGACCTCCGTTACTGTACTGGGTATCGCTGTCAGTAAAGCTGAGGAATCCGTTCGTACAAACATAGATATCTGTGTAATCAACCCCATAATAGGTGAACGTGAAGCCAAGCGATATGTATTGCGAATCATCATCAGTGGTTGAAAGGGAATTCTCCCGCCATCCCAGGGCATCTGCATTCACCCAATTATAGGCAACCCCGTCTCCCGAATCACTATACGTGTATCCATAGGCATCTGGACCCCCTATAAATTTGCTAGGGGGAGGGAAGACGTAATCCTTTTTTTCTGGTGCTGCTGAAACCGTTCCAAACAACGAAACAACGTTCACCAGCGATGAACTAAGTAAAATCATAATAGTCAGTACAGTGAAAATAGCCAAAGAAGAAGAAAATCTTCTTGAGATATACACGCGTTTTATTCCGCGCGTTACGGTTCTCTGCTTCATAACAACACCTATTCATGACATCTTTTTAATTATGTGATATCGAACCGCCTTGTTCAATACGCCTCGTTCATTTCCCTTACAATATATATACTTTTTGTTATAATAAAAAATATAAAATAAAACCCTATATCACGTGGGTGCGCGAGAAATACGCTAAAAAACGCCCCACCCAACCAAAATTTTCTCGGTGCCGTCCACGAGCATCTGCACACCGATAGCCAGCAGTACCATTCCCATCAAACGCATCACTGCAAAGACACCCACCCTCCCCAATCTCGCGAACACCCTCTCCGAGTAGAGCATCATTACGAGTGTAATCACGCATACAATGAGAACCGAGACCAGCACCATGATCAGTTCAAGTACGCCAGGCGCGGTGGACGTGTAGGTTATAACGGTTATTATCGCCGCGGGTCCTGAAATGAACGGTATGGCCAGCGGAAATATGCCGATTTCTTTCTTGTCGACGAGGCTTTCCATCTCCGCGGGCGTCTGCTTTGTCCGAGGCACCTGGCCTTGCAGCATGTCAAATCCTATTTTTACAATTACCATGCCGCCGACTATTTCCAATGTGGTGAGCGAGACGTTCAGTGCCTGGAACAGGTAGATGCCGAACAGCCCGAATGCCAGGAACACCAAGAAGCTGAAATTGGCTGCCAGGGAAGCGACCTGCTTCTTCTCGTCACGTGTGAAACCCTCCGTGAGCATGGGGAAGAAGATGACCTTCGTTATTGGGTTAACGATCGAGAATATCGCAACAAAGGCAGATATTACAAATGTATAGTTCATGCAATCACTCGACATCTCGCTACTGTGCCATCTACTCGGACTCTATGGGTATCATCCTGCCTTCTTTGTATGACCTGATCGCTGCCTGGGCGATCTTGAGGTTCCGAAGCCCCTCACACCCATCTATGAGCGGTTTTCCGGATTTATCAATAGCCTCGATGAAATCCAACAGCTCAATCCTCAACGGCTCCTGCTTCTTGAGGGACAGGCTCCTTATATTGTACTCTATTGGCAGGTGGTAAAGGTCCATTGCGTCGTAGTCCATGAGCTTTGCCGAGGATATCTGGAGCGACTGGTTTATGTAATCCAGTTCCACATAATCCTTGGAGCAGGTGAGCCATATCTTTCTCACTTTCATGGGGGTAAGCCAGTTCACCTCTACAAACCCAGGAATGTTGTTCTCGAAATTAAGGAGCAGGGACGCATAAGATTCCAGCACCGAGTCTGTATATGCCCCCCCAACACAGTACACGCTCTTAACGGGGCTCGGGTTCAGGTACCTCATTACATCGATGTCGTGAATTCCCAGGTCTATTATCACTCCAACATCTTTAATCCTGTGGGGGAATGAGCTCACTCTCCTGGATGTCAGTGTTACAAGCTGCCCGAATGCATCGGTTTCCAGTGCGTTTTTTGCATGCTTTATCACGGGGTTATGACGCTCTATATGGCCAACGGCAAGTGTCAGCCCCTCCTTATCTGCGGCCTTGATCATCTCGTCCGCCTCTTGGACGGTCCGCGCAATCGGTTTCTCTATAAGGACGTTCACGCCTCTCCGGATGGCGGCCATCGCAACCTCGAAATGTCTCTCTGTCGGCACGGCTATGCTAACGCCGTCAAGGTCCATCTTGAGCAGCTCATTGTAGTCGGCAGCCACCTCGCAATTAAACTTCGCTGCCACCAGGTCTGCGCTTTCTTTGTTAACATCGGATACGCCAACCAGGTCTGCAATCTCCGAGTAAACCCTAGCATGGTTCTTGCCCATCGAGCCAACACCAATAACGCCCATCTTCAACATCCTCTCATCACTCCTCTACTCTACAGTCACGCTCTTTGCCAGGTTCCTGGGTTTGTCAATCTCGCAGCCGCGCTCCTTTGCAACGTAATATGCGAGCAATTGCAACGCCACAACAACAAGAATCGGGGAGAACAACCCATCAGTATCCGGCACCAATATTACCTCGTCAGCATATTTCACAAGCGACTTGTCACTCTCAACCCCTATAGCCAGAACAGGCGAGTCCCTTGCGTTCACCTCTCCGATGTTCCCAAGCATCTTCTCGTATGTATGGTCATCCACAGCAATGGCAATAGTTGGTGTTTCCTTCGTTAACAACGCGAGGGGGCCGTGCTTCAGCTCTCCGGCCGGATATCCCTCTGCATGCAAATAGGATATTTCCTTCATCTTCAGCGCGCCCTCGAGGGCAATGGGGTAATTGATGTTCCGTCCAATAAAGAATGCGTTGCCAACTCCCTTGAACATTTTCGCCTTCTCCCTGATATCCTCTGACATGTCCAGCACGTTCCTGACGTGCCTGGGCAAAGTTCTGAGATTGTTCTTTATCTCCTCGCTTTTCGTGTGGGAGATTGTCTTTCTCATCAACCCCAACTTGAGCCCGAGCAGGTAAAGCACGGCAATCTGGGTAGTGAAGGTCTTTGTAGCCGCCACGCCTATCTCTATGCCTGCTCTCGTGTAAAACACCTGGTCAACCTCGCGGGTTATGGTGCTTCCCGCCACGTTCGTAATGGCGATTGTCCTGCAGCCGCGATGCCTTGCCTCTCTCGCCGCAGCCAGTGTGTCCGCAGTCTCCCCACTCTGGGTTATCAGTATCACAAAGGGTCTCTCGAACGCCGGTGAGGAATACCTGTACTCCGAGGCCATGTCAACGCTTGTAGGCATCTTCACAAGCTCTTCCATTATGTACTTCCCAACCAGGCCTGCATGGTACGAGGTTCCGCAGGCCACTATTTTTATGGAAGTAAACCCGTGAAGGTCCAGCCCGTTCATCTCAATATCCAGCAATCGTCCGAGCATTGTCTTGTGAATGGCGCCAGGCTGTTCGAAAATCTCCTTCAGCATGAAATGCTCGTAACCGCCCTTCTCTGCGTCCTCCAAGGCCAGGGTGACTGTGACGCTCTCCCGCTCGACATCCTCCCCGTCAAATGTTGTAATCTTGTATCCCTTGCTGTCCACAACAGCCATCTCCTTGTCGTGCAGGTACACAACCCTGTCTGTGTATTCAAGCACTGCTGGGATGTCCGATGCTATGAAGTTCTCGTTCTTGCCCAACCCGATAATAAGGGGGCTGTCCTTCCTTGCAACAACAATCTTGTCGCTTCCCTTTCTCACGGCAGCTATTGCAAAGGAGCCAGTGAGCTCTGATATCGCCTCTTTTACCGCGTCATAGAAATCATCTTGGTTATGTTTCTCAATCAAATGCACGATGACCTCGGTGTCGGTTTCCGAAACAAACTCGTGCCCCTCCTTTATAAGTTGCTCCTTGAGGTCCCTGTAATTCTCTATGATCCCGTTGTGCACGACGGCCACGTCGCTCTTACAGCTGCAGAGCGGGTGTGCATTCTCAGTAGACGGTCTACCATGTGTGGCCCATCTGGTGTGCCCTATACCAACACACCCTTCCAGCTTCGGAAGTATTTCCTCGAGGTCGTTAATGCTGCCCTTTGTCTTACACAGCGAGAGCTTCTTCCCCTTCGCAATGGCCACGCCTGCGGAATCATAGCCCCTGTACTCCAGTCTCTTGAGCGAGCGAAGAATGGGCTCGGTTGCGTTCCTGTATCCAGCGTAACCAACTATTCCACACATCTTAATCACTATGCCGTATCATCACAATACAGTAGATTTGTCTGGAAGCCTGCCCCTAAGTCTGTTTACCGAGTGAATCTTGGAGCCGGCGCCGATTATCGTGCCTGGCAGAGCCACCACGTTGTCCTTTATGGCGGTGTCCTCGCCTATCATCGAGCCAATGTTATCTACTGTGTGATAGTTCGATCCGGATTTTATGTCATTGGTCCCTGATGAGGAAGAGAAATTGTTGCCGATTCTCACACCCCACCCGATTACCGTTCTGGATAAATGGGAGGAATAGCCTATGTAGCTGCCGTCCATTATGACGCTGGATTCCACCGAGGTAAATGGCTTGATGGAAACATCGTGCCCTATGGTCGTCGATTGCGATATGTAGACGTCTGGGCCAATTTCACAGCCCTCGCCAATGATGACTGGGCCGTGTATGTAACACCCGGACCTGATCACGGTTCCCTTTCCAATCACAACATCGCCGATCATTGTTACTCCCCTCTCAATCTTTCCTGCTGTGGATTTCTTTACATCCTGCACGGCAATTCCGTTCATTCGGACAAGGTCCCATGGGTAGACCGCATCCATCCACAGCCCTCTTGACCTTATCCCCCTGATCTTGATTTTCTTGTCCAGCATAAGTTCAAGAACATCGCTGAGCCCGACCTTGCCGGCTTTGAGAATCTCCTCGATATGATTGAAAATCTCCGGCGTGAACTTGTAGATGCCAGTGCTGATTAGGTTGCCAACCTCGGTTTCAGGTTTCTCGATAACCTGGGAGACCTGCCTGCCGTCCATTACCATGACCCCGTACTTGGAAGGCTGATCGCTCTCGGTAATCACAACACAGTTCTCTTCCTTGCACCGGATTATATCGCTCAGCAGGTCTGCATCAATGATGTTGTCGCCCGGCAGCGCGAGAAAGGAATCACCCTTCTTGAACTGCTCCTTTGCCATTGACAGAGCGTGTGCGGTTCCAATCTGTTTTGGCTCTACAATATACTTTATTCTTGCACCGAATTGCTTGCCGTCCCCAAAGTAACTCATTATATTCTCTTTCTTATAGCCAGTTACCATAATTATGTCCTTAATCGAGTTGGCAATCAGTGCCTCGACCACATACTGTACAATAGGCTTGTTCGCTATCTCTATCATTACCTTTGGCCTACTGTTCGTGAAAGGCCTGAGGCGCGTGCCCTCTCCTGCACAGAGTATAACAGCTTTCATGTTGAACCCCTTAACCCCACTTATATAAACCAATATTTAAATATTTGGTAGATTCTATTAAAATGATAATACAATGATAGACAATTACGGGTTTGGAAGGATAGTCATAAACGGCAAAGCTTACACCTCTGATGTAATCATATATCCAGACCGGATAAGGGAGTGGTGGCGCAGAGAGGGTCACACCCTACTGCCGCAGGACTTGACCGAGGTGTTTGAGTTCGACCCGGACATTCTTATAGTCGGCACTGGCAGCCCTGGTTACATGAGAGTACCAAGAGAAACCATCGATCACATCCGGGCGAAGGGAATCAGACTCATCATCGAGAATACGGAGATGGCATGCGAGCAGTACAACGATCTAAAGGATCCAGGGAAAGTGGTTGCAGCACTACACCTAACATGCTAAGAGGCACAATTGATTTCAATAATAATGGTGATGCTCCTCCATGCAGTCGAAGTTAGATAAAGACCACATACTTGTAAAGCTCGAAGATGGGGAAGACCTCTTCGATTGTCTAAAGAAGGTACTGGATGTACACAACACAAAATCCTTCGCAGTCGAGTTTGGCATAGGTATGCTGCGCGATTTCACTATTGGTTATTTCAATGGCAACGAATACGAGAATAGGGAAATCCACGACCCAATGGAGCTGGTCGCACTCCACGGTCTGGTAGCAGAGGATTCTATACATCTACATTGTGCTGTGGCCGACAACCAGAATAATATTGTCGGCGGCCACCTGTTCAGCGCGACAGTAAATGTCGTAAACGAGATATTGCTGTTAAAATTCAGTAAAATCCAAATAAGGCGCGAACTCAACGAATCAACAGGATTGATGGAGTTCCGGCTCGACTAAACCAGTTCATAGGTGACTCTGGTCTTTCCCTTTCCCTTGCTCCTTTTGCCGATTATCTTTATGCCGCCGATCTCTCCAACGTTTTTAACGTGGGTGCCGGCGCACGGGCAGATGTCAAATCCCACTATCTCCACGATTCTCAACCGCTTCACGAATTTCGGTAGAAGGGACATGTTTACCCTTCCATCTTCCATTCTTAGGTCGGCTTCCTCGCGGCTCATCGAATATATCTTAACATCTTTATTCTGGGCGATAATCTCGTTGACCTTCTGCTCCACATCCTTCAGCGCATCTTCATCCGGCGAGAAAGGCTGGAAATCTATTCTCGAGGAATCTGCATGTATCTGGTTTCCTACGGTTGCTGCCTTGTAATTGCCATAGACAACTCCTGATACCAGGTGCTGGGCCGTGTGCATCTTCATGTGTGCGTATCTCCTGTCCCAGTCCAGAATACCTTTCACTGCTTCACCCTCGGCCAGAAAGTCCTCTGTGACCCTATGCTTGACAATGCCGGACTCCTTTCTGACCTCATTCACCTTCACAGTCCTTCCATCCGACTTTACAAGCTCGCCCTGGTCGCCGGGCTGGCCGCCCCCTAATGGATAATAGGCAGACCTGTCCAGAATGACATATCCAGCCTCAGCCCTGACAACCTTAGCTTCGAATTCCTTGATGTAGTTCGCTTCCGCATCAGCCATGTACAGCATCTCAGTTTTTGGCATCTCGTCTCCCACCAGCTACAAAAACCAACTACGCAATATTTAATGATTTTCCAAGAAACGGAGAAAATCGCTCTCCTCCCCGCTCGCTTTTACGAATTTGGACAGGAACGCTCACACCTTCAGGTGTGAGATGAACGGAATGGCCACAATTCGGAAACGCCAGGACAGTCGTAGGAAATTTAGTTTCCTACGAAAGATGGAAGCGAAGCTTCCTTCGATTCATATCCTGGTAGTTTACTTAATATTCAACAAGAATCGATGCATTTAAAACATATATTCTGATACAACTGCAGGTGCTCACATGCCTGCGATAATCATCATAGGGACCCAGTGGGGAGACGAGGGAAAGGGAAAGATTACTGACATAATTGCGGAGAAGGCGGATTTCATTGTCCGCTTCCAGGGGGGAAACAACGCTGGACACACAATCGTAGTTGACGGCCAAAGATTCGCTTTTCACCTGTTACCGTCTGGCATTCTAAGGTCAGGCAAGCACGTGGTAATCGGAAATGGTGTGGTCGTCGACCCTGCTGTGCTCATCCAGGAGCTCGAACAGATAAAGAGCCAGGGGTATTCAATCGATAATTTGCACATAAGCGACCGCGCAAACCTGATAATGCCGTACCATCGAATGCTGGATGGTGCGGAGGAGAACCTAAAGGGCGATGCCAAGATAGGCACTACTAAACGAGGCATCGGCCCGACATATGCTGACATGGCATCCCGCCTCGCCGTGCGCTTCGCGGATTTGCTGGAGCCCGAGCTCCTCCGCAAGAAGCTAGATTACTACGTCAACATCAAGCAGAGAACACTCGACATGTATGGGACCGGAGATAGGCTAGACCCCCAAGCCATATTCGACGAGTGCATGGGGTATGCCGAGCGCTTTCGGAACCACATAGGCAACGTGTCATCACTTCTCAACAGCGCTCTCGACAATGGCCAGAGCGTGCTGTTCGAAGGCGCGCAGGGCACAATGCTGGATGTCCAGTACGGCACGTTTCCATTCTGCACATCATCCAACACAGTTGCAGGCGGAGCTTGCATTGGCACCGGGGTCGGCCCGACCCGCATCGACAAGGTTTACGGCATAGTGAAGGCATACACCACCAGGGTAGGCGGGGGACCAATGGCAACAGAGCTGTTCGACGACACTGGCAGTTACATGGCAGAGAAGGGCGGGGAGTTCGGAACCACAACAGGCAGACCCAGAAGATGCGGCTGGCTGGACTTGGTGGTTGTCAACCACTCTTGCAGGCTAAGCAACATTACAGCCCTCGTCATTACAAAATTGGACGTGCTGAGCGGACTAGACCGCCTCAAAGTATGTACCGCATATGAGTTGGACGGCAAAACAATCACGGAAATACCACCAGTGGTTGAAAAGTACGCGGAGTGCAAGCCAGTTTACGAGGAATTGCCGGGATGGGGTGATATGACAAAGGAGGACTGGGCCCAGATATGCAGCCAGGGCTACGACGCGCTGCCAGATGCGGCTACGAAGTACATCCAATTCATTGAAGAAAGAACAAAAACGCCAATCGAAATCGTGTCTGTGGGGCCTGGAAGGGAAGAGACGATAATGAGAAAGGGGATTTAATAAAAGCCTTGAGAATACTGTTGTATTCTCTGCGGTTCATAGGAGAACTATCTCCTATTCTCTCGCAAATCCAGATGGATTTGCTCGATTCTTCGGAATATGAGGATATTCCAATTCTCTCGTAAAATCTGATGATTTTACTCGATTCTTCGGAATGCGAGGCATTCCTCGAACTTTTTCTAGACGATATTTATTGCTGTTCCAGTACAGTATGGGAAAACAAGAGGAGCGCCTTGAGAATACTATTGTATTCTCTGCGGTTCTTCGGAACGCTCAAGGCGTTCCTCGAACTTTT
>SDBU01005063.1_pt1 | contig 15906 bp, 17 predicted proteins | sample 2277071 | NCBI WGS metagenome assembly SDBU01 (sample SAMN10397929, study PRJNA504765) | marine sediment metagenome | isolation source: marine sediment core GS08_GC12, 126 cmbsf | place: Arctic Ocean: Gakkel Ridge, Loki's castle | collected 2008
GCTGGCCCGAGTGGAGCACAACCTCACGCAGGCCGAACTAGCGGAAAAAGCAGGCGTCACACGCCAGACCATCGGCCTCATCGAAAACGGCGGGTACAACCCCACCTTGTATCTATGCATCGCCATCGCCAAGGCGCTCGACAAAACCCTCAACGACCTATTCTGGGAGGAATCCGGACATGAAGGATGAAATGAAGGATGAACGCATTCAGACCACCGTCAACCGTTGTGCAGCAATGGGATTTCTTGTCTGGTCCTTATTGTTGATGATTTCCTTTGACTATCGGGCGCTGATTCTCAAGCAGCACCCCCGGGAGTGGTGGGACATTTTCGCCATCTGGTTCATTGGCATCCTGTACGTATCCATCGCATACGCAAGCAAAGGCGGCTTTGCCCACGTTTCCAAGAGGTTCTGGTTGACCATCTTCATCGGTGTATTCATCGTCAATTTCACGTTGTTCTTCATCATGGGCCGAGTACATTCCGTCGTCAATGTGGGCGGGCACCTGATCGGCTCTTTAGCCGGGCTGGGACTGGTCATCGGAATAGCCTACTTCCTGACTCGGCGCTGGGAGCGAAAAGAAGGAATCGAAGACGAGGAATGAGAATTCAGATTTCACTAAAGATGTGGCGGGCAGCCTGCCACCCCGGCCGATGACGACCCGGTTGTGCCCGGACCGTTCTCGTAGGGGGCGGCTCGCGAACTTTAGCCGCCTTGGCGGCCGCCCCTACACTCACGAGGCCGCAGCCCTGCCCTACCGCCTCAAGCACATCGCGCATCTATGTGGGTTCGCACTTAACGCTGCAGGCGCGCCAGGGACCACGCATGGTAGATGGACGCCCAGGTCAGTTGTAGGTTGTCCTTCATCCCGATGCTGCTCTGCGCCCCCTCGTAACTGTAGGGGACGTCGATCTCGGCGATCTTGAATTCGCGTCCCCACGTCCGAGCCAGCTTGCCGAACAGAAGCATCGAGGTATGCTCCAGCGTGTAGCCCCCCTTGGCCGCCAGGTGCCGGGCCAGATACTCCGCCACCGGCCGCGCGTAGATCCGATAGCCGCTCTGGACGTCCGTGATCCCGACGCCCGCGATCAGCCGGTAGGGGGCGTTGGCCAGGACGTTGGCCAGGCGCCTGATGCGTGGCATGTCATCCCGTGCCCGGCAGCCGATGACCAGGTCGTAAGGCCCGACATAATGACAGAGGGGCGGCAAGTGGGCGGGGTCGTCCTGCATGTCGGCGTCCAGCACGGCGACGATATCGGCGTCCGCGTGAGCCACCGCCGCCTCCAGGCCGTGCTTGACGGCTGCCTGCTTCCCCTGATTGACCTGGTGATGGATCGCCTCGACGCGCCCGTCCGCCGCCAGTCCATCCACGATGCTGCCGGTGTTGTCGGTCGAGCAGTCGTTGACGCAGACCACGTGGCTGGCGCCGACGTCGAGCGCCGCCGCGACGGCCTCCGCGACGTGCTCTTCCTCGTTGTAGGCGGGGAACACGACGGCCAGGCGCGTCATGTCCCTGTCCGGCTCCCCCGGTCGCACCCGTTGCACGACGATCCCCATGCCCCCTCCCGCGACCAGAGCTTCAGCATTCCGCGCACACTGCCCGGCGCGGCAACCACCAGTGTAGTCCTCCTGGCGGCGCTGTCAAGATGAGGCGCCCCCGCTCGGAGCCGTCGCTCACCGGCCGGGATACTCGCTCCTTCTCTCCCGCATGCACTGGGAGATCACGACCGACTGGCGTGCATTGCTCAGGTCGCCGGCAGGCCGGCGACCGGCGCGGATGTCGTCGAAGAACGAGGCGTTCTCGCCGTAGAATCCGTCGAGCCGGAATGCCTCGTCTCCCTCGCTGACGTCGGCCGCGGTCACATCCGACTCGACTTTGCCCTTTCGAACGTGCCTGAGCCGGCCGGACGCGTCGAGCCCCCTGTACATGGGCAGATGCATCAGGAACGTGTTATCGCGGGCGTGGACAACGGCACCCTCGATGGTAGCCCCGGCGACGGGACAGAAGCTCAGGTGTCCCGTTGCGCCCGACTCAAAGGTGCAGTCCATGTAAGTGTTGCAGACGCCCGGACCGATGTCGGGGAGTTCCTGGTAGTGGAAGCGCACCGTTTCGTAGTCGCTGCCGGCCACGAATCGGGCCGCGTCTATGCCGTGGATGGCTGTGCCGGCGAAACTTCTTTCCGTCCGGTTCACGCGCACCATTTGGTAGCGGATGTGCTGGATGCGCCCGTCGGGAAGAGTCTCCGACATCAGGCGCTTCAACTCGCGCACGAGCGGCGCGTGCCGGCGATTGAAGGCGACCTGAGTGGGGGCGCCCCCGGCCTCTGCAGCGGCCATCATGCGGTCCGTCTCTTCAGCCGTTCTGCCGGGCGGCTTCTCCATCAGCAGGGGATAGCCCATTTCCAGTATCCGACAGGACAGCTCACACGTCAGCGGCACCGGGGCCACCAGACACACGGCGTCCGGCTTCTCCGTGTTCAGCATTTCCACAAGATCGGTGTAGCGGCGCGCGAAGCCGAACTTGCGCTGGAACGCCTCGGCCTTCCCCTCGTCGAGGTCGCAGCAGGCAGCCAGCTCCGTGTCGGGCCGTGCCGCAGCGTAGGCCGCGTATGAAGGCCCGTGGCGGCCCGTCGCAATGCCGCCGCAACCTATCGTGCAGATCCTGAAGCCCATGCTCCTCTCCTTTCTCAACCGCGGCACACCGTTGGGAGCCGGCAGTATACAGCGGCCGGGCACGGATTTCACCGTCCCCGAGGCCTACTCCGTCCCGCAAGGCGGGACTACGAAGGCTGGACGCTGCGGAACGCGCGGGCAGGAGTTGGCGCGACAACGCGTGCGTTCCTATAATGCGGAACGCCTCTCAGAGCGGGGATGTCGCATGGAGCTGGTCGAGATAGACGGGAGCCATCTGGAGGGCGGCGGCCAGATACTGCGCACGGCCGTGGGCCTGGCGGCGGCGACCGGAACGGCATGCCGCATCTTCAACATCCGAAGGGGACGCCCCAAGCCCGGCCTGGCCGCCCAGCATCTCAGCGGGGTCCTTGGGATTGCGCGGCTTTGCGACGCCAGTATGAAGGGGGCCGACATGGGGTCTACGGAGCTGGAGTTCCGCCCCGGACCGCTCGCGCCGCCGGAGAGAGTGACAGTGAAGGTCGGCACCGCTGGCTCGGTCGCACTGGTGCTCCAGGGCCTGATGATGCCCCTTGCGCTGGCGACTCGGCCGGTCGAAGTGATTGTGACGGGCGGCACGCACGTCAAGTGGTCGCCGCCGGTGGACTACTTCCACGGCGTCTTCGCGCCCCTGCTGGCCAGGATGGGGCCGCGCATTGAGGTGCTCGGGGTCCAGACCGGCTTCTATCCCCGCGGCGGCGGCCGGGTGCACGTGCGGGTCACTCCCGCGGCGCTCACGCCTCTGGTCCTGACGGAGCGGGGAGAGCTGCGGAAGACGACGGCCCGAAGCATCGCGTCCGCGGACCTGGCGAAAGCGCGGGTGGCGGAGAGGCAATTGGAGGGGGCCGGCGAAGTGCTGCCCATAGACGCGACGGAGTTCGACTACGTCCGGTCGCCCTCGATCGGGGCCGCCATACACCTGACCGCGCAGTGCGAGAACTCCGTGCTGGGCGCTTCCGCCCTCGGCGAACGGAAGAGGCCCGCCGAGCGGGTCGGCCGAGAGGCGGCGCTGCTCCTGAAACGCGACATGGCGACCGGCGCCTGCCTGGACGCGCACATGGCGGATCAGATACTTCCCTACCTGGCGCTGGCGGGCGGCACGTCGCGCGTAAGCGTCGCCGCCATCACCGAGCACTGCCGCACCAACATCTGGGTAATCGAGCAGTTCCTGCCGGTTCGTTTCGAGGTGGACGACGTGCGGGGCCGCATCACGTGTAATGCCTAACCCTACAACGTCAGACTTCGCACCGAGGGCAATTATGAATTATGAATTATGAATTGGAGTTCGTTGCCGTTCTCCGCGCTCTCGGTGCCTCTGTGGTAGATTAACGTTGTAGTGTTAGAGCTTGTCGGCGACGCGGTTCCAGTTCTCTTGCTGCCAGCGATAGAAGTCGATCCGCTCCAGTTTGGCCGCCGCCGCTTCGTCCACGATGGCCACGGTGTCCGGATGCATCTGGAGGGCCGAGGCGGTGATGGTGCTGGTGATGGGGCCCTCGACAGTGGCCCGGACGGCGTCGGCCTTGCCGGCCCCGCTGGCCAGCACGATGCACTTGCGGGCCTCCAGGATGGAGCCGATGCCCATTGTCACGGCGAACCGCGGCACCTGGTCGGGGCTGTCGAAGTAGCGCGAGTTGTCCTCGATGGTCTCCTGGGTCAGCGCCGTGACGTGCGTGCGCGAGCCCAGCGACGTGCCGGGCTCGTTGAAGGCGATGTGACCGTCCCGGCCGATGCCCAGCACCTGGAGGTCTATGCCGCCGGCGTTGCGGATCATGTCCTCGTATTCCTCGCAGTGGCGCAGCAGGCCCTCGGCGAGGCCGTCGGGCACGTGGGTGTTCTCGGGCTTGATGTTGACGTGCTCGAACAGCTTCTCGTTCATGAAGCGGCGATAGCTCTGCTCGTGGTCCGGCGCCAGGCCCACGTATTCGTCCAGGTTGAACGAGCGGGCGAGGGAGAAGTCCAGGCCGTCCTTTCGATGCGCCTCGATCAGCCTCTGGTATAGTCCCTCGGGCGTGCTTCCCGTCGCGAGGCCCAGCACCAGATCCGGTTTCTGCCCTATCGCGCGAACGACGATGCCCGCCGCGCGCTCGCTCATTTCCTCGTAATCCTTAACGATGACGACGTCCATTCTGCCTCCTTGAGAGCGGCCGAGGCACCGGCGTGCCGATGCCGCGTCACTCGCTGGACTGTTTCCCGATAGTGTCGGCGATGAAGTCCACCGCCGTAGACACCGTGCCCACCTGTAGAGCGGCATCCTCGTCCATCTCGATGTCGAACTCTACCTCGAAGGCGGCCACCAACTCGACGCTCTGGATTGACTCGGCGCCCAGGTCCTCGACGAAGCGTGCCTCGGCGGTTACGTCCGTGACGTCAACGCCAAGGACCTCGCCGACAACCTTGCAGACCCTCTCCAGTATCTTCTCTTTGTCCATGGTCGTCCTTTCGCACCAGATACCTAAGAACGCCTAACGGAACTAACCGCAGAGATCGCAGAGGACGCCGAGAAAGCCAAGAAACCGGTCTATAACACATTCTTTCAGCTCTGCGTCCTCGGCGTCCTCGGCGGTAAATCCATTTTGCTAAAGGCTCCTACCGGAATACCCTTTTCCTGTCCCTCTTGACTTGCGCCATCTTCTCCGGACGGGTCAGTTCTTCCGTATACCTGATGAGCGCCTCCATGGCGCCCGTCAACTCCATGCCGCGGCGGCTCATGGCCGCCCGTGCGGTGTCCAACCCCGCGCCAAGGCCCAGCCCCTTGCTCCGCTTGCCGTTCAGATACCAGCAGAAGGAAGGGATGTGCTTGGGTAGAATGCCCGCCCCACCGACCAGGTTACACATTATGCCCACGACCGAGCCGGTGTTCAAGAGCGTCCCGATGCTGGTCTTGGTGTGGTCCCCGATGAAAGAGCCGACCTTTGTCGAACCGGTGTCCACCGGCTGCCCGTTCAGGTAGACGCTAACGGTCCCGTAGTCGTTCTTCAGGTCGCTGTTCGCCGTCAGCGCGCCCAGGTTGACCCACTCGCCCACGTAGCTGTGGCCGAGGAAGCCGGTGTGATACTTGTTGGCGTAACCGTGGATGATGCTCTCCTCCACCTCGCCGCCAACGCGGCACACCGGCCCGATGGAAGTGCCCTCGCGAATGCGGGCCTCAAACAACCGGCTGTCCCGGCCGATGAAGGCCGGTCCGTGTATGGTGGAATGGGCGTGCACAACCGCACCGGGCCCAATGACGACCGGACCCTCACGACAGTCAATAAACACAAAGGGCTCCACCCGGGCGCCCTCTCCGACGTGGAGCTGTTCCATGTCCCCGTAGACGGCGGCGCGTTCGTCGAGATGGCCCTGGATCCCCGGGCCGAAAGCCGCGTTGAAGTCGCTCTCTATCTGCGAGGGGTTGTGCGTTATCAGGTCCCAGGGGTATCTGATGAGGATGTCGTCGGCGACTTCCGTGCCCAGCCGTTCGGCGGCCAGCGCGGCCGCCTCGGCCGCAGAGCCGGCAGCCATGTCCGCAACCGTGTCACTGGTCAGATAGGCCCAGATGATGCAGCCGTCCCGGGCCGTTGCCACTCTCTCCCTTGCTCGGTAGGCATCGGGGGGCGACGTGAGGATCGCGCCGGCGTTCACCAGCAGCACGTCGTCATCGGCCGTAAGCGGCCGCTCGTCGTTCACCGCGTCGGGGCCGTAGGTCTCGGCGGCCACGTCGGCCAGCACGTCCCTGGTTTCCAGGTGGAGGGCGCAGTCCGGGAACTTGTTCCGGACCTTCTCTCGGAGGGTGAAGGCCCCGCAACGCAGCTCGAAGACCGGCCTGAGGTACGTCAGGGGATAAAGAAGGTGGAAGTCGGCGTCTTCGAACATGACGATCTTCATTGCGGCTCTCTCCCCCCCACGATGTCGTAGGTCTCGATGGCGATCTGAAGGGCCTCGTTGGTCGGCACGACCAGCACGGCTGTGGCTGAATCATCGCTGCTGATGACGGCCTCCCTGCCCACTGCCGCGGCGTTCTTGGCCTCGTCCAGGACTACGCCCAGCCCCTCCAGTCCTTCGCAGGCGCGGCGCCGAAGCTCGGCGCAATTCTCGCCTATGCCGGCGGTAAAGACCAGGCCGTCCACGTGCCCGAGCACGGCGAAGTAGGCGCCGATGTATTTCCTGACGCGGTAAGCGAACAAGTCCAGGGCCATCTTCGCCCGCTGGTCGCCGGCCGACTCGGCCGCCAGTATCTCCCGCACGTCGTTGCTCACGCCGCTGAGGCCCGTCAGGCCGCTTTCCCGGTTGAGGAGGCCGTAGACATCCGCGGGACTCATGTCCAGCCACTCGGCCAGGAAGTAGAACAGCCCCGGGTCCACGTCCCCGCTGCGCGTGCCCATCACCAGCCCTTCCAGAGGCGTCATGCCCATGCTGGTGTCCACCGACCGCCCGTTCTTCACGGCGGCCGCCGAGCAACCGTTGCCCAGGTGGAGCGTGATCAGGTTGACCTGATCCACCGGGGTCTGGAGGATGTCGGCCGCGCGTTCGGTGACGTAACGGTGCGACGTTCCGTGAAAGCCGTAGGCCCGCACGTGGCGCTCCGTGTACAAGTAATAGGGGATGGCGTACAGATAGGCCCGGGGTGGCATGGACGTATGGAACGCCGTGTCGAAGACGGCCACCTGCGGCGTGCCGGGCATCATGCGCAGGGCCGCCTCCACGCCCGCCAGGTTGGGCGGATTGTGCAGGGGGGCCAGGACCGAGTTCTCACGGATAACCTGCAGCGTGCCTTCATCTATGAGGGCGCTGTGCGACGTTTCCCCGCCGTGGACGACCCTGTGCCCGACCGCTTCTATCTCGTTCAGATCCGTCAGGACGCCGGACTGCTCGTCCAGCAGACAGCCCACCAGGGCCTGGAGGGCGGCCGGATGGTCGGATGCTTCGCAGCCTTGCCGCACCTCGGTCGCGCCGGCCGAGAAGGAAAGGAAGGCGTCTCCCTCGCCTATCTTCTCCACCACACCGTCCGCCAGGGCACGCCGCTCGGGCATCTGGAACAGCGTGCACTTCAGCGATGAACTGCCGGCATTGATTGCCAGTATCTTCATATCTCACACTTGCAGAGCCGTCACGGCCGTTATGGCGACGATATCCTCGACGCTGGCGCCGCGCGAGAGGTCGCAGACGGGTTTGGCCAGGCCCTGAAGTATCGGGCCGATCGCCTGCGCTCCCCCCAGGTACTGGACGGCCTTGTAACCGATATTGCCTGCGTTCAGATCGGGGAAGATGAGGACATTGGCGCGGCCGGCCACCTCGCTCTGTTGCTTGAGCTTGACGTGGGCCACTTCCGGCACAAGCGCTGCGTCGAGCTGGAGCTCGCCTTCGACGAATCCGTCCGTGATCCTGCCGCTTGCCAACTCAGCGGCCCGGCGCACCAGGACCGCCTTCTCATGGCCGGCGCTGGCGTGGGTCGAGAAGGACAGCATCGCCACGCGGGGGACGACGCCGAGGAATCTGCGAGCGTTCTCCGCACTGGCCAGCGCTATGGCGGCCAGCTCCTCCGCATCCGGCTCGACGTTGAGGGCGCAGTCAGCAAAGAGAAGGGGCACGTCCCGGCGCTCTCCCAGTCGCGGGACCACCATGATGAAGCAGGTCGAGAGCGCGCGGATGCCGTCCCTGTAACCGATGCCCACGACGGCGGCCTGGAAGACCAGTGCGGAAGGATGATTCTTGCCGGCCACCATCCCATCAGCGTGCCCCAGAGCGACCATCATCGCGCCGTAGATGAGAGGCTTCCGGACGAGCCGGGCAGCCACGGCATCGCTGAGGTGGCGTCGGCCGGCATATTGGTCAGTGAACTGTGCCAGGCGTTCCGAATCACCGATGACTTCCGCACCGACGCCGGGAGCCAGCTTCTGCGGCAGATCCTGGCGCCGGCCCACCAGCAGGGGTCTGGCGATGCCCTCCGCGGCCACGCGCCCGGCCGCCTCCAGGATACGGGCGTCCTCCGGCTCAGGGAAGACTATGATGGGACAGACCGCGGCGGCCTTCTGCTTGAACTGTTCAGCAATTCCACGGTCCATGCGGGCATTCCAGGACATCGCCGGTCAACAGGAGGGCTAAGCACCGCAGTTGTCGCAGTTTCCGACCCGCCCGGACGGCGACCCCACAGGGAAGGGAACGATCTTGGGAAAACTCGGGCGGGGGCTGAGAAGCAGAAGATCCCCGCTGATTCAACCACAGGACGCAGCCGGCTTCGAAGCGAGATCAGCCGATCAGCGGGTCAACCTGCCGGATCCGTAGGGAGGGAAGCTGTCCTCGTAAATGATGCTCGGCTCGTCCAGACCGAGTATCCAGTCCACGTCGTCCACCATACGGTCCAGATCACGCTGCACAACGTAAGCGCGCCGACGGTTGCGTTCGGGCGAGAACGCGTTGCTGCACCCCGCTGAAATGGCAAGTCCCACGGCAGCCAGCAGACACAACACACCCGTAAGCCAGCGGCTACTCATCAGTGTTTTCTCCCTTCAAGCGAAGCAACGCGCCAGATCGTGACAGTCCACGAATATATTGCGTCGAGCAGCCAATGTCAACTAAAAGCAAACCCACTGGGCTGCAAAGAGGCCGCCTTGGCCTCTGCGGACCTCAACGCAGGCAACTCTCGCATCCGCCACCCAGGGGGGCATCGCAGAGCCTGCCCACACGTCACCGTCGCAACAGGACGAGCAGCCCCGCCCCGCCGGTGATGCACCCCCACGGATCGCCCAGCCGTCATGCTGCCAAATGCTGCGCGGCGCGAGGGCCCGACCACTGCTTTCCGCACAACGCTGCCAGTGCCGCCGCCCGCCGGCGGCGACACGTCAGTCAGAACCGAAACTCCTCAAGGACCGCCCAGGTCGCCGGTGATTTCCTGTTGGCGCCTTATGGCCTCTTGCCTCTCCCTCTCCGCTGCGTCCAGTATCTCAGTCGGAACCCGCTCACCACCAGATACTGCAGCAGGAGCCCCAGCCGGCGCAGGCGCCGCGACCTCCTCGCCATTCTTGCCAGCCACAATGATTATCACTACAACGATAACGACCACTATTGCGGCGATCAGCCCCTTCTTCATCAGCTCCCTCCACATGCAGTGTCATGCACCTTCGAAAACGCACACTCTCGTGGGCCGGCAACCGCACCTGCGCATTGCGGTCGAAGCACAACCCGCTGCGACGCCGGCACAAGAACGCCGCTTACCTCCTTATCACTGGCTACGTCGCCAGAGCCTGCCCGATCACACACACACCTCAACTCTCGATTGCGGCCGCATTATAACGCCAGCGAGTCAGGCGTTCAAGTCCTTCTCGCAGCCGGAAGCCCGGCGGGCGAGGCCAGCGCCCGTCCGCCACAGTGGTAGGCCCGATCCGCTTTCGTAGGGGCATCGGGCAACTGCGGGACCGTGCCCCTGCTTGACAAGGCCGAAACGGCCCTGCCCGGAAGTCCGGCCTTGAGGCTCCGCCAGATAAGTGCCGCATTCACACCAGGAAGTTCACATCAGGCGGTGTTGGCGACGCACGGCCCCCCTGTCCCTCAAGTGCATCGGGGCTTGACTGCCGTATGCAAACAGTTACAATGCGGGCCGTTGGCAGCCGCGGGGGTGGGACGGCCCTCGGGCCTTTTCTGGGCAGCGAGACGCGATGCAGACGGCAGGTGCACTGGGCATTATGGGCGGCAGCGGACTCTACCAGATGGGAGGCATGGAGGTAGAGGACGAGATCGGGGTCCGCACTCCGTTCGGCGCGCCCTCCGACCGTTACGTCGCCGGGAAGCTGGCAGGACGGCCGGTGGTGTTCCTGGCGCGCCACGGCCGGGCTCACACCATCATGCCCGGCGGGGTGAACTTCCGGGCGAACATCTACGGTTTCAAGAAACTGGGCGTTGAGCGTCTGGTCGCCGTCTCGGCCGTCGGCAGCATGAGGGAGGAGATTCACCCGCTTCACATGGTCCTGCCGGATCAGTTCATTGATCGCACCGGCGGGCGGGCGGACACGTTTTTCGGGGATGGAGTGGTCGCTCACATTTCGTTTGCCCAGCCCGTCTGCCCCCAATTGCATTCGGCATTGAGGGAGGCGGGGCAGTCGTGCGGAGCGACCGTGTGGCCGGAGGGCACATATCTGTGCATCGAGGGTCCGGCCTTCTCCACGCGGGCCGAGTCGCAGCTATACCGCACCTGGGGGGTGACCGTCATCGGCATGACAAACCTGCCCGAGGCAAAGCTTGCCCGCGAGGCCGAGATGTGTTACGCTACACTGGCCCTCGTGACGGATTTTGATTGCTGGCACGAAACCGAGGAGGAGGTCTCGGTGGAGGTGATTCTTAAGAACCTGCGGCACAATGCAGCCGCCGCCCAGAAACTGCTGAGGGTCCTGGTGGCGGCGCTCTCGCCCCAGCGCTCCTGCCTGTGCCAGCATGCCCTGAGGGACGCCCTTGTGACCGCTCCCGATCAGATCGCACCGGAAGCCAAGAATAGACTAGACATTATCATCGGAAGATACTTACAATAGGGCCGGGTAATACACACCTATCGGCTCTGTGGGAGACACGGAGAAATGGCAGAGGGGATCGTCATAAAGTGCCAGAAGTGCGGACAGAAACTGCAAGTAACCGATAGCAGTTTGATCGGCCGCAAGGGGCGCTGTCCGAAGTGCGGGGCCGTCATTCGGCTGCAGAGGGCCACCGACACCCGGGCGGACGGCAGCGAAGAACAGGTCGTGGAGGTCGACGAGATCGAGACCGCCGCGGATGCTCTGCTCAGGATTCACAAGCAGAATAACGTGGCGGTAGTGAGCTTTGTCATGTCGCGCATCCTGGACCAGTCCAACGTCCAGCAACTCGGCGAGGAACTGGACGCTCTGGTGGATCAGCATAAGCTCGGCAAGATCGTGCTCAACTTCGCCAACGTCACGTATATGAGCAGCGCCGTCATGGGCAAGCTGGTCAGTCTCCTCAAGAAGGTCAAGGCCGCCAGCGGCGAGCTCAGGCTCTGCAATATCGAAGAGAGCATCTATGAGATATTCAAGATAATGCGATTCGACAAGATGTTCGGCATCACAGAGACTGAGGACGAGGCCGTGATGGAACTGATGGGTTGAGGCCCATGGCTCCCGATCCGGCGTCGGCTGCTGAAGGGGGCTACACGGCTTTCGGGTGGCAAGGTATCAATCTGACGGTTCCCGCAACCTGGAATCTGGTATTCACACAAGGGGACTACCGCAAGGGCCATATCAGGCTGGCCGACGATGCTTCCGTCCGCCTGGAGATGCGCTGGGACCTCAGCCGGGAAGCACACTCACCATCCAGCACGGTCAACACCTACCTCGCCAGGCTCCGCAAGAAGGCAAAGAAGGACGGCACTTCGCTCTCCGTCCAGCGCGATCTCAATCTGGCCTCACCAATCGGGAAGGACGTGGAGTGCTACCGCTGGGTGGCCGATCAGCAGGCGGTGGCAATGATGAGCCGCTGCACGCAGTGCAGCCGTACCGTGCACGTGCAACTGCTGGGGAGCCCCGCCGAGCCGCTTAAGGGCCTGGGCCGGACCGTCTTCTCTTCGCTCAGGGATCACCCCGACAACGGGACGCACCTGTGGCGGTTCTTCGACGTCGAGTTCAGAAGCCCCGCAGATCTGCCGCTGGCCAGGCGGGGCCTCCAAAGCGGCTGCATCCGCATGCTATTCGCCAAAGGCCTCGTGCGCCTCGAGTTCGTCCGCGCCAGCCTGGCCCAGATGCTGCTGGCCGGGACGGACCTGGCGCAATGGTTCGAGCAGTTCTACGCGAAGCCGCTCAAGCGGCGCTCCTTCAGCATGCACTCAGCGGCCGTCAGGGGCCACCCGGGCATCCGAGTAGAGGGCCGGGTCTGGCTTCTGACCAACCCCCTGCGCCTCCTGGGGCGCCCCAGGGTCGTGCGTGCAGCCTGCTGGCACTGCGAGGACACGAACAGGCTGTTCATCTGCAGCTTCGACGGCCCCAAAGGCCAGGCCGACGTGCTTCCGCAGGCCATCGAAGGGTTCAGGTGCTGCGAGAACGCCTGAAGGCCGGAATGGGACACGATGAGACTTTTCAAGAGGAAAAAGTCGCAGCTCCTGAGCCTTGACAGGGAGCGGTCCCTCTCCGCAAAACCCGCCCTCAATCGGCGGGTCAGGATGGAGCGGGGCGAGGACGGGAGCGTCATACTGCGCATTCCCAGGCGCGATACGGCCATGATGAGGACGGTTTCCCGGTTCTTCCGCCTGCCCCCCTACAAGCCGGTTGCACTTGACGAGCTTGGCAGTTTCGTAATAGAACTTTGCGATGGAACGCACACGGTCAGAGATATAGTTGATAAGTTCGCAGAAAGGTTTAAACTGAACCACCGGGAAGCGGAGGTCTCGATCGGATCCTTCATGCGAACCCTGGCAGGACGTTCCATCATCGGACTGCTCATCGAGGACGCAGACCAGCCCAGCGCGGACGCGGGCGCCTGAGCCCCTAGTGTCGGAGGTCGACTGTGCAGGACGGTACGACCCGGCGACAACAGAAGATCGGGAAGCAGATCGTACTGCCGCTCAGCAAGGCCTTCGAGATAGCCTGGAAAGGCATGAAGATCCGGCTCTGGCGCTCAATGATCACGATGACCGGCATCGTACTGGCCATCGCCTTCCTGATGTCCGTCTGGACCAGCAGCGTGTTCGACAGGGCCCTCCGCAGCGTGGAACCATCGGACGAGCTATACGGACTCGTGCAGGACCTCCTGGAAGCAGAGGCAATCGCCAGCGGTCGCCAGCGCATCGAGTGTGTCATCGTCGAGCAGGAGCGAGCAGCGACCAGCGTCGAGCATGTCACGCCCGGAATGCGCATCCGCCATTTCCTGGATGGCGAGGAGGCCTTCCGTTCCCTGCCGGTGCCGCCCGAGGCCGATGTCATCGCGGAAACACTCCAGGGCGAGAACCCGCCCCACGTGATGCTCCTGGCAGGTTTTCCGGACGTGCTGTCGGTCGAACCGCTGCCCCGTCTGATCGAGGACTTCGTCCGGGCAGGCGGGCTGCTGGTGGCTTACGGCGCCGAAGGCCTTCAGGGCCGCGCGGCCCCGGAGCAGATGCCGTTGGCCGCTCTGCTGCCTGCGTCGCCGGGCAGCGGGTCGTTCTCGGTGAAAGGCGCCGACATAGAGCCGGGGCAGGAATTTGCCCAGATGCTCTGGACGAATCACCCCCCGGCGGACTTCCTCGAGACCTCCGGCAAACCGAAAGCCCGGGCCCTGGCCAGCGTCGACGGACGCCCGCTGGGCTGGATGTGGCAGGTGGGCGATGGCATGGTTGCCTGGTACGCCGTGGACGCCCGCTCAGCCCAGGACGTGGACGTCATCTCCTGGTTGCTGCGCGGCCAGACGACCCAGGCCGGCGGGGAAAAGGAAAAGGAAGCCACTGGCCTCCTTGTGCGGCTGATCGCCCGCGGGGTCGGCAAGAAGGTGGAAGTTCGCGACATGCGCGGCATCTGGCTGGTGACCCTGAGCCTGCTGGTCTGCGTGGTCGGCATCACCAATGCCATGCTGATGAGCGTGACCGAACGGTTCCGCGAGATCGGCACCATGAAGTGCCTGGGCGCGCTGGACATGTTCGTGGTGAAGCTGTTCCTTATCGAGTCGTCGTTGCAGGGCGTGGTCGGGTCGGTGGTGGGAGCGCTGGTCGGGTTCTTCCTGTCCTTTGTCCGCGCGCTGTTCACCTTCCACGTGAAGGACATCCAGACCGGCGAGGGATTCTGGCTGGCCCTGCGCTATTTCCCGGCCATGACGCTGCTGAGTTGGGTCGGGGTGGCGCTGGGCACCGGCATTGTGCTGAGCGTCATCGCAGCCATCTACCCGGCGATTCGGGCGGCCCGCATGGAGCCGGTCCAGGCAATGCGGACCGAGGCGTAGCATACAGTCCCGGGGGCCTCGTCCCCTGGCGCAGCTATAGAAGGAGGTCAGAGCATTGGCGGGAACAGCGACCACAGAAACCGGAATCGCCCAACAGGTGGTGGTGCGGACCAAGGACGTGACGAAGGTCTACAAGATGGGCAAGGTGGAAGTGCACGCCCTCAAAGGCATCACCCTGGAAATCGAGGCGGGCGAGTACATCAGCATTATGGGGCCCAGCGGCAGCGGCAAGACTACGCTCTTCAATATGGTCGGCGCTCTGGACAAACCCACCAGCGGCCAGGTCTACATTGACGAAGTGGACGTGGCGCAATTGGACGCCTACGAGCTGGCCTGGCTGCGCTGCCGCAAGATCGGTTATATCTTCCAGACCTTTAACCTCATTCCCGTCATGTCCGCCCTCGAGAACGTGACCCTGCCCATGACGTTCGCCGGACTGACCACCGACGAGGCCCGCAAGAAAGCCATGGACCTGCTGGACCAGGTGGGTCTGGGCGACCGCTACGACCACAAGCCCTTCGAACTCTCCGGCGGACAGCAGCAGCGTGTCGCCATCGCAAGAGCCATGGCCAACTCCCCAAGCATCATCCTGGCCGACGAACCCACCGGCAACCTCGACCTGGCCACCGGCAAGGAGATTATCCAACTGCTGGGCGAGATGAACAGGAAGGAAGGCGTCACCATCATCACCGCCACCCACGACATCAAGATGCTCAGCGCATCGGACCGCATCGTGTGGATGCGCGACGGCGCGCTGGCCAAGATCGAACGGCGCGAGAATCTGGACATTCAGATCGGCTCCATCGAAGGAGACGCCGAAGGAGGCGTAGAGGCCAGCCTGCGCGGCACCGGCGAGCGGGAAAAGGAAGAAAGCGCAGAGGAAAACGCAGAGCAGTGACACGCGGCGGCCCGCCTTGACCGTGCATATCGCACCACACGTCCGCCGTGCGCTCCGACACCCCCCCAACCCTCTTCGTCACCACGAAGGCCGGCCGAAGGCATTTGATCCCTGAGAATCCGTGTTGATCCGTGTCCAAAAGTCGTTTTTGCCGGCTTCAAGCGGCCGGCGTTACGACTTTCAGACACGGATTTGCACGGCCGCCGTACGGCGGCCAGGGATGAAGGCGGATATGAAACACGCCGGCCTTACGGAGAAGATCATCGGCCCTGCCTACGCGGTCTACAACACGTAGAGATCAAGAGAATGATCTTTCATCAGTGACTATCTGTGGGAATCTGTGGAGATCAGTGGCCCAATGCCGTAGCCGTTGCTGGTGCCGATTGGCCCGGGCGGACCTACCACCTTGATATGCTGTACGTTTTGACGGGAGATGGGCGGCAAGGTATACTCACAC
>SDBU01005064.1_pt1 | contig 15905 bp, 17 predicted proteins | sample 2277071 | NCBI WGS metagenome assembly SDBU01 (sample SAMN10397929, study PRJNA504765) | marine sediment metagenome | isolation source: marine sediment core GS08_GC12, 126 cmbsf | place: Arctic Ocean: Gakkel Ridge, Loki's castle | collected 2008
AAAGCCACCACCTGAGGTGCAATCCTTAACTTGATGAAGGATAACTCAAATTCATGAAGGTGGGATGTAGTGGCAAAAAATTTTGGCCAGCTATGCGCTAGATACAGGGGGTCTCAAAGTCAGGTTTAACGACCCCAGGATAGCTGTTTTCAAATCTCTTGCCTATACTGGTTAAGTGCCCTATAATACTGCTAGCGGGGCGTAGCGCAGTCTGGTTAGCGCGCAGCGTTCGGGACGCTGAGGTCGGAGGTTCAAATCCTCTCGCCCCGACCAGAAGAAGATTCTAGTCTAGCCGCCCTTGAAGTTCTATTTAAAGCTTTGGAGGCGTCTTCTTTTGTTTCGGCACACCAAATCTAATATCCGGTGAATCACCTCCACAAAATTATCAGCCAGCTCTATGGCGATTGTGGCGTCTGCTTGTCAAGCGCGTTCTTCAAAACTTTCAATATGTATTCTCCAATGCCAACAATGAATTTAACATGAATATCCTCATCAACCAGTTTAATTGATTTTGTTGTTATCAAGGTTTTATCGTAATCTTCATCCGAATGAACAGATTCCTTATTAGCGACTGATTTTATCAATTGTCGAATTGTAATTTCCTTACTAAATAGCATTTGGTCTAACCATTCATTCAAGTCTATAGGCTTTCTCCTTTCATCAAACACAGCTTCCACTTTTGACCCGCCTTTCCCGTCGAAACTCACAAGGGCAGGCATTTGAAAAATTATACCATCATAAAATGAATGTCCAAATTTCTGCTTCCATTCTTCATCCTGCTCTTTGGTCATACTTCCGCGAACAGGGTGCAGCTTGACTTGCTTAAATATTCTCGGCATCAAGGAAATATCCTTGCCTCTATAATAGTCACACAACAGTAATCTCAATTGAGCTGCTACAACTCTATACATTGATGTTTTCCCAGCATGAAATAATTCAATATTTGATTCAAGAATATCCATTGAATGCCTTAAATCTATTAAAGCTTTTCTTTGCTTGTGTGCATTCATCATTGAAGCGCCTGCTTTGCCTCCTCCCACAACTTGTCTTGCTCCTCCAAAGGTAAGTCATCCAGAGAAATGCTTCTTTGACGGCAAACCTCCTCCATATAAGAAAAACGGCGATAAAATCTTTGATTGGCTAAGCGAAGGGCTCCCTCCAAATCTATATCTAGCCTTCGGGCAATGTTGGCTAGAGTGAACAATAAATCACCAAACTCCTGCACCCTTTGCTGCTGGTCAGTGGCTTGACGAAGCTCCTCGACCTCCTCAACCAGCTTTTCGACTATATCATCGACCTTCGCCCAATCGAAGCCAACTCGAACGGCACGCCGCTGCATTGCCTGGCTATAAGCCAGGGCAGGCATCTCTTTGGGCAGACTGGGGAGGATAGAAGCCTCTCCACGCTCCCTTTGCTTTAGAGCCTCCCAGTTCAAGGTTACCTCTTGAGCATCCTTTGCCCTAGATTCCCCAAAGACATGAGGGTGACGATGGATAAGCTTGGAGCTGATCCCCTGGAGCACATCGTTGATGTCGAAGCTGCCGGATTCTGCGGCAATCTGAGCATGGAGCACTACCTGCATAAGAAGGTCGCCAAGTTCCTCACATAGCTTTTTGCTATTCCCCTGGTCAATGGTCTCTATCGCTTCATAGCACTCTTCTATCAGATTGGGCTTGAGGGAGGTGTGGGTTTGTATTCGATCCCAAGGGCATTCTTTCCTCAATCTAGCTATAATTTGTAGCAAAGCAGCAAAACTATCGAGACCCTCTTCCTCTGACATATTTCACCTCAAAGGGAAGTTTATCTGGATCAATTATATCTGTAGGTGACTCAGCTTACAAGTTGCCCTTGGATAACTTGGTTGACAAAAGACAGGGGAACTTTTCCCTGATAAATTTCGTCATAATAAGTGAAGGGGAAAATCACGGAATGTCGAGGGAGGTAAAGGAAAATGAGGGCTACGATTGTTAAAGCGCTTGTTTGCCTCGGTTTAATCGGGGTTATGCTGATAACTTCACAATGTTATCTCGATAAACCCGAGAGCCTGGGGCAGAACCAAATGGGGAGGTTCGCTTCTTATGAGGAGTTGAAAGACTTTGTGAGGACAAGCACACAAGCTTATCCTTACGACGAAGCAGGTAGGATGCCTTCCCTCTTAAAGGGAGGTGCGGAAGGCGCCGACTCTGCACCTGCCCAGGATTACTCTACTACAAATATTCAGGTTGAAGGGGTGGACGAGGCAGATATTGTAAAGACCGATGGAGAGTACATTTACCTCGTTTCGGGAAAGAGGGTTGTCATCGTGAAGGCGTATCCCCCTGAACAGGCTCGAGTCCTCTCTGAGATAGAGCTGGGGGGAGAGCTGAGAGGAATATTCATAAACGGAGATAGGTTGGTCGTGTTCGAGGAAGAAGCACTCTACGGACCACCCAAGACCTCTATCGAAGAAATACCTTACAGCTTACCCAAGACCTTTATCAAAGTATATGACGTCTCAGATAGGGGAAGCCCTCTCTTGAAGAGGGAGGTTTCTGTGAATGGGCAATACGTGAACTCAAGGATGATAGGCGATTATACTTATGCGGTGATAAATGAACCAGCGTATGAGCGCGATGGTGAACTGAGTCTTCCAAAGATTTATCTTGGCGACAGGGCGAGGGAAATACCTGCTTCGGAGATCTACTATTCCGATGTTTCTGACTACTCTTATGGGTTCACCACTATTATAGCTATAAACATGCAAAAGGATGACCAGGAGCCAGCATACGAAACAATCTTACTCGGAGCGACTAGCAACATGTATGTCTCCCTGAATAACATTTACATAACCTTCCCAGTGTGGGGGGAGGCTGCGGGCGATTTTGAAAAAACCTCTATCCACAGGATTCATATAGAAGGCGGTAAGATAGAGTATGATGCCAGTGGCGAAGTCCCTGGTAGGGTGCTAAATCAGTTCTCCATGGACGAGTATGAGGGCTGCTTTAGGGTGGCAACCACGACCAACAACATCGCCAGAAGTTGGGAAGAAGCAACATCGACAGACGATACCGCCAGGGGTTGGGAAGAAGCAACCTCTCGGAATCACCTATACATTCTCGATATGAATCTAAACATTGTTGGAAAGCTGGAGAACCTTGCTCCAGGGGAAGAGATTTATTCAGCTAGGTTTATGGGCGACAGATGCTATCTGGTAACCTTCAAAAAGATTGACCCCCTATTTGTGATAGATTTGACGGATCCCCATAACCCCAAGGTTCTTGGCGAGTTGAAGGTAACCGGCTACTCAGACTACCTGCATCCCTACGACGAGAACCACATTATAGGGATAGGTAAGGAAACTGTAGCCGCGGAGGGAGACTTCGCCTGGTATCAAGGGGTGAAGATATCGCTCTTTGATGTCAGCGATGTCAGCAAGCCAGAGGAGTTAGCCAAGTATGAAATAGGCGACAGGGGAACAGATTCGCCAATTTTGAGAGACCACAAAGCACTTCTGTTCGATAAGTCGAAGAACCTATTGGTAATACCCGTTTTGGTTGCGGAGGTAGACGAGGAGAAGTATCCTTATGAGGTACCCCCTGACATTTATGGAGATTATGTCTGGCAGGGCGCTTACGTATTCGATATATCCTTAGATGGAGGGCTTGCGCTTAAAGGTAGAATCACCCACCATGAGAGTGGCGCTGACCTGAGGCAAAATGGTTACTACTTTTCCTCTCCCCTCTCAGTGAAGAGGTCCCTTTACATAGACAATGTTCTCTACACTATCTCAGACGAGAAGATAAAAATGAACAACCTAGAAAATCTGGATGACATCAATGAGGTAGAGCTTTCCTACTGAACCTGGACACCGTTTAACTGTCACCCTGAACGAAGTGAAGGGTCTCTGGATTCTTCGCTCCGCTCAGAATCTCTCATGGGCGATTGCCCACCACGAATAATGAAAATATGTACCAGATGCCGTTCGTGGTGAGCTTGTCGAACCATGAACGGCCCTTCGACAAGCTCACCACGAACGGATTAAGGTCTATTTTCATAACAATGACAGGCAGGATTGTTAAACATCCTCGAACCTGCTCCTTTGAATTTTTGGCAATTAAGGTTTACAATAACTTAACTAGACAAGCTTTTAGTGGGGTTAGAAATAAGAAGACCTGTAGTTGCTGGTTCGTTTTATGCCGGTTCAGCGTCGGAGCTGCGTCGGCAGATTGAGGGGTGTTTTAAGCATCCTCTAGGAACTGGGAATTTGCCCAGTGTGCACCGTGTGGAAGCAAGGAGGGTGCTGGGGCTAGTCAGCCCTCATGCTGGCTATGTTTACTCCGGACCTGTAGCTACTCACGGCTTCTTTCAGATAGCTTCAGAAGGAAAGCCGGAGGTCATAGTTATCTTGGGTCCTAATCATCGTGGTGTAGGAGCAGTAGTGGCTTTGAGCAAGGAAGACCGATGGCAAACACCCCTGGGCAATATCGAAGTTGACGATGAGGTGAGGAAGCGGATCGCTTCGGCTAGTCGCTGGGTCCAGCTGGATGACTTAGCCCATAGCTGGGAGCACTCCATCGAGGTTCAGTTGCCCTTCCTTCAATATGTTTATGGGGATGGGTTTCGGTTCGTTCCTATCACTATGCTGAGGCAGGATTTGGAGGGCAGCTGGGATATTGGTCAAGCCATTGCTACTGCCCTGAAAGGCAAAGATGGGGTAATTGTAGCTAGCTCCGATTTCACCCATTATGAGCCACAATCATCGGCAAGCAGAAAAGACCATCAAGCCCTGGAAGCGATCCTCAATCTAGACCCAGAGCAGTTGGAAAAAGTGGTAAATACCTATGACATCAGCATGTGTGGGGTTGGTCCGGTGATGACCATGCTCATTGCTTGCAAGTTGCTAGGAGCCAAAAAGGCTCGCCTCTTGCGCTATGCTACCTCAGGGGACATCACTGGCGATTACTCTCAGGTAGTAGGCTATGCCTCAGTAGAGGTTACCACTTAGAAGAAGATAACTCATCTCAACTTTTCCAGCTTACAAACCCTTGCAGGATTTTTAGCCAGTTAAGTCCCTCTGTCGGAACAGGTATAAGGATATTGCCACAAAGACAAGGCAGTAGATAACCAAAGTTACGGTGGCGTGGAGCGCGCTTGGTAATTCGGCGGGGGAAAAGCCGATATGCAGCCCAAAGTGACTAAAGGACAAAGCCTCAACATTTTGACCGAGCATATATTGAGGAACCTTGGATAGCCAGCTTTCCCGTTGCATAAGAAGGATGGCGACGATGATTTGTTCTACTATAAAGTAGTAGCCTATACCCCCGCCTATACCTAGGGCTGATGAGCGACCAAGGACAGCCAGGAAAATAGCCAGCAATATGTAGACCAGGAGGGAAAGGGCTGTCCAGCCAAACATCTTGGCTAGACTCCCAACGAAAGAGATGGAAAGGAAATCCCAGCTAATGCCACCATCTAGCTCGATGGTAGTATAAGAGCCTAGGATAGCCCCAATAATCAGGCAGATAACCATCCCCAACAGCGCCACAATAAGAAGGGCAATCACCTTAGCAGCAAGATAGTGGTAGCGATTTCCCGTCCTAGTTAGTATCCCTTTTACTGTGCCCCAACGATACTCGTTGCCTACTACCGATGCGGCTAGAATAATTAGCAGGATAACCCCAATACGCTGTGCCCAAGTGAAGATGGTGGCAAAGGCGCCAGGAAATTTATACGGTGCCATTTGCTGCTCATATTCAGCTAGTCGTTCCTCATAAGGAGTCTTATAGTCGGACTCTATCTCCTGACGAAGCTCCGGGGGCAAATCTGGTGGCATCTCTGAGGGGGGTAATCTATTGGCTATATCTTGGTAACTCATTAAGTAAGTAAAGCATAGAAAGAGAACCATGATGCCAAGTAAAATCCAGGTCATCCATCTTTTGCGTATCTTGAATAACTCGGCACCAATTAGTCTAGCCATTACTCTTGACCAGTGACCTCCAAGAAGAAGTTCTCTAGGGTGCTTTCCTTAGTTTTCATCTCGGAGACATAGATGTCGTTTTTGGCTAGGAGAGCACTTATTTCAGGGGCTCGCTTTGAATCTGTTCCCACCAGTAATAAATCCTCCTCCATGCTGATAGAGGAAATCCAACTGACCTGCTGCAAAACCATCATCGCTTTATCTGGGTCGGTAACACGCAGTTGTAAGGCTTCTTCCCTTCTAAGCATATCGCTTACTTTCCCTTGAGCCAGCATTTTCCCTTGCTTAATGATAGCTACATGGTCGCAGACTTGCTCTACCTCGTGTAATAGGTGGCTGCTGAGGAAGACGGTCTTCTCTTCTTTGCCCAACCTGATAATAAGCTCACGCATATCCTTCATCCCTGCTGGGTCAAGACCTTTACTCGGCTCGTCCAGGATAACGAACTCAGGCTCATTGAGCAGAGCACAGGCAACCGCTAGTCGCTGCTTCATCCCCAGGGAATAGGTCCTAAACTTATCCCTAGCACGAGTTCCCAGTTCCACTGATTCTAGAGCCTGCTCAATCCTGTGATTGCTTACTTCACTAGTGAGTTGAGCGAAAAGAGATAGATTATCCCGCCCTGAAAGGTAGGGGTAGAAGGCAGGGGTCTCCATCGCCACCCCTACTCTGCGCAGGATGCTAGGCAAGTTTCTCTTGATGTCCAACCCGAATATTTCCACCCTGCCAGCGGTGAGCTTAAGAAGTCCCAGCATCATCATGATGGTAGTGGTCTTGCCCGCACCGTTAGGTCCAAGAAAGCCAAACACCTCGCCACGGTGAATCTCCAAATCGAGGTTGTCTACGGCTACAAGTTTGCCAAACCTCTTGGTAAGGTTTTCAGTGCGAAGTATAACCTGGCTATTTTTTACCATTAGCTACAAGCCTTTATCAACAATATAAGCAGTTCTCTATCATAACACAACAAGTGCTGAAAGTTCCTCTATCCGAGCTGGGGGAAATCCGAACTTCTCTCACCATTGAATTTAGCGCCTCACTTGCCAAGAGACAACTGCCCTTATCTCAGCCTATCAATAAGGTTTTCCTTGGGAATGTTGTTCCAGAGGCTTATCTTGTTGAGGATATCACCCAAAGTTCCTTTAGCTAAAACCTTATGTGCGGGAACAGTAAGGTTGTGCTCACCTAAAGGTGTGACTTTCCTTAACCGAATATGACTCCCCCGTTGTCTAACTACTTCGTAGCCTAAAGACTGAAGGAGCTCAACTACATCGCCTCCACTAACTTGCGGGAGCTTTGGCATCCGTTAGCTTTATCTCAGACAGAGTCAGGATAGTGATGGGTTGCTCTGTTTCACCATAATGAGCAGATACCGCTTCCTTAATATTTTGATACAGCTCATCCAAAGTATTTCCCTGGGTAAATATATCTTCTCCTATTCCACGAGCACACCAAAATTCACCATCGAAGTAAGTTTCCATCTTTACCAACACGTCTAACCTCCACTGAGAATTTCAACCCTATTATAGCAGAAAATCCGAGTTCCAGTTCGTCTTTTCAGCCAAGTAATCCTTAAAAGGTCGTGAGGGTTCTCCTTGGCGCTGCTGGATAAGTGCTAAATCAAGAATATCCTCCCTTAGCTCTGTGTCTTCTAATAAACGGGCGATAACCGCCTCCCTTTCTGCCTTAGAAAGTGATTGCAGAGCCATTAAATAAACCTCAGCCCTCGATTCAACCGCCTTCATTTAACTACCTCCTCTTATATCATAACACAACGAGTGCTGGAAACTCCTCTATTCGAGCCGGGGGAAATCCGGACTTTTCTGGATGTACGGTTTATTTGGGGACTGGCAGCGAAGAAAGGTGCTACAGAAATTATCTTTGACCTATAGCTCGTAAGAATTCGTCTTCTTCAACTTTAAGCTGCTTGAAGATGTCTGAAAGTAAGTAGGGGCTGATGGTTTTAGCAGGATGAATGGGTATAGGAGTTCGGCGGCAATCCTGATGGTGAAATATCGCGTGGCTGCCCTTTTGGCGCACCTCCTCAAACCCCATCGCCTGAAGCCCCTTGACCACTTCCCTAGCTTTAAGTGGAGGCAGCCTTGTCATACTGCTACTGCGACCCAGCTTGTGCCAATTTCCTCTGGGATTTCCTCACCGCGCTCCTTGCGGTATTCGAGGCAAAGTTCAAGCACCTCTTTAATATTAGCCAAGCACTCTTCGTAGGTTTCCCCTTGAGCGTGTGCTTCTGGAATTAGAGGACAACTGGCTATATAAAATCCGTCGGGTGCTTTCCTGAGCATAGCAGTGTATTGCATCCTTCTCTCTCCGTTGAGCTAATTATAGCACACCCATAAAAAGATTTGTCAGATCGAGCCGGGGGAAAATCCGAAGTTTTGTGGAGGTCTGGTTTGTTTTCAACACAAGCTATCTTTTATTGCATACCCGAAAGCCCTTTATTTAGTGTGGTGAGCATGAGTAAGTAAGTCTAAAACGAATGGTCCATATACTGAAGCACGGATCGCGCCGACGCCACGTATTGCAGCGATCTCTTTAATGGTAGATACTTGGTTTTTGATCATTTGGCGCAGGTGGGCATTGTGAAAGATTTGATAGGGTAGTATTCCTTCCTCAGTGGCCTTGCGGTTCCTCCACTGCCGTAAAGCTTCGTATAGTTCTAGTTCTTTTCCTCGGAGTACATCCTCTTTAGATTCGAGTTCTTCCTTGCTCTCCTCGTATTCAACGTAAATACTCCAGAAATTCGGGAGAGCATTCTGAACCAAGGATGGAACGATTTTCCTGATTTTCACCTTTGTTATGAACTCATTCAATACTCTCTCGTCTGCCTCTTGTGCAGTGCCTAACCGCACTCGGAAAAAAGTAACTCGACGCATCGTCAGGCCTCCCTTCTAGAGCATGGGGGAAATCCGAACTTTGTTAGAGATATGGTTGATTATAGCTTTGACCGATGCCAGAACGCAAGCTAGCCACAAGTATCATATAGTACCCCAAAGAGGTATTGACAAAACAGCGACTGAATGATAGAATGACTGCCAGAATGAATGACAGAATGAACGGAGGAGCAAAATATGGTAAGCACTGTCATTTGGGTTGTTATCTACGCTAAGCCTCCTAACGGCCCTCTCAGACTGCTTTTTGATGAACGCACTCGGGTTGGTGCAGATATGATGTACATACGCCGTTTTGGTCAAGCTAGAGCAATGGCGGTCGGAGACAGGGTTGTCATACACTTCGGCGGCCCCAGGGGATCTGACCCTTATGCCCAATACATTGTACAGGCAGGATGCGTTAAGGAAGCAGCAATGCCCATCACACAACAAGATGCTCAGAATCTCAGGGCTTTGCTAGACTTCACTCATCAAGGATTCCCACATTTCCAAACCGACATGCCTCTACTGGGACAGCAGGGCATAATCTTCTACCACTTATTCAGCCCCCCGCCTGGTGTGGAAACCTTGCCAAGGCCTTACCCCCCGCCAAAACGGGGAGACAATTTCATCCGTCTTCTGCCAGAGCACCTGGCATATCCCCAGATTGACTCTTGGTGGCGTAAGATAGTACCGAAAGGACACTGCGGAAGTTAGCAGGGTTCCATAATCCAAAAAGGTGAGCGACAGATATATCGCCTATACAGCGCAAGAGAATTATCCTGCTGGAAGCTACCTGCGGCTCCCCAAGCCGAAATCGAAATCGGATGCTAAAGTTGTTATGACAGCCGATGTGTCTGGCTACAAACCCTTGTCCACAATAAAGGAGGCGAGGTCGGCGAGGCGGCAGCTATAGCCCCATTCGTTGTCATACCAGGCTAGCACCTTTACCATATTGCCAGCAATGACCATTGTGCTGGGGGCATCCACGATGGAGCTGGCGGGATTGCCCTTGAAGTCAAGGCTTACCAGCTCCTCCTCACAATACTCCAGAATCCCCTTAAGTGTTCCCTCGGCAGCAACTTTGAAAGCCTGGTTCACCTCCTCAGCGGTGGCTTCCCTCTCCAGGTCGGCTACAAAGTCAACGAGAGATACGGTGGGGACGGGAACCCTGAAGGCAACCCCGTGAAGTTTCCCCTTTAGCTCAGGAATAACCTGGGTTACCGCTCTAGCAGCCCCGGTAGTAGTAGGAACAATATTCATGGCTGCCGAACGAGCACGGCGCAGGTCCCCGTGGAACATATCAAGCATTCTTTGGTCGTTGGTGTAGGCATGAATGGTTGACATAAGCCCTTTGCTTATTCCGAAGCTTTGATGCAGAACCTTGACCACAGGGGCAATGCAGTTGGTAGTGCAAGAGGCGTTGGAAATGAGGCGATGCTTTGAAGGGTCATACTGGTTTTCATTGACACCAAGAACAATGGTGATGTCTTCATTTCGAGCTGGTGCCGAGATAATCACCTTCTTGGCTCCACCCTGGAAGTGGGCTGCTGCCTTGGTGGCATCGGTAAATAGCCCGGTAGATTCGATTACAATCTCCACCCCATAATCCTTCCAGGCAATCTTACCAGGGTCGCGCTCTGAAATAACCTTGGTCGCCTTCCCATTGACAACAATGGAATCCGGGGTAGCTTCGACCTTACCTGGATAGGCACCATAGTTGCTATCGTATTTAAGAAGGTGGGCATTGGTCTTGGTATCGGTGAGGTCATTAACCACAGCTACCTCGAATTTCTGCGGGTATAATTGCTCGATTGCCTTAAATGCCAGCCTACCAATGCGCCCAAAGCCATTGATGCCGATTTTAGTTGCCATTTCCCCCTCCTTACTTATGGTGTCGTTGCCATCGGGTTCTTTTAAGCAGCTTTTTATGCTTGTGTTTAGCTATTTTCTTATTTCGCCACTTACGAACTGAGCCCATACAATCTACCTTTCATTTCATCACCTACCTTGGCTAAAAGCCACTGACTTCGCCTGAGCATATCAACAAAAGCCTCGATCTTCGTCCCCAGTTGATGACTTAACATGTAATCATTATTTCCTTCTAAGGTCAGAATTGGCAAGTTTGTAGAATTACGAAATATTATATCACCTATCCCTCGATAGCAGAAGGTCTGAACATAATGAATCACCCCGTCAACCTGTCGGCGGCGTAGCTCCGGGAGTATATCTCGGATTCGGTCAAATATGGAGTAGGGATAGGTATAATTGGCATATTGTTCAGCTAAAGAATCCCCTGGCTGAGGCATAGCGAACTGGTGCTGGACTTCATTAAACACTACCCTGGCTCCTTGTTGTTCCAGGTAGCGATATAGGTCCGAGGCAAATATAGGAGGCACCCCGATGTAAGCAAGGCGAATCATATCTTGTGGGTAAGGTTGGCGTCTACGGCACTCAAATAAGAGTTGGCTCAACTCTCGCTCATACTCATAATAGTCTCTATTGAAATCTGAGCTAGAGACCAGCCATAGATGGTTCTCCCAACCGCTGACCAAATTATCCTTCCAGGTTAGCTCATCAAGTTCAGCAGCCAGGCGACGGCAGGGAGACAGCTCGCCTTTTATCCTCTCTGCTGCCTCTAAGGTAGTGCCTAAAGTTTCAGCCAATCCTTCCAGGGAACGCTTTACACGCCAGGGAGAAGGGGTATCAGGATAGGCGAAGGGAATGACCTTTAAGCCCTTCAGCTTGAGAACCTCCATTAACATGATGGTATTGGAACAATCGCCCGTGGTTACGCAAAGAACAGTATCGATGCCATAGTCGAGGCACACGCCGAAGATACCCTTAATCCAGGTGCAGCAATTCTGAGGGAAGCCAAAATGCTCGGCGATGTTCACCAGGCGGTTGGGGTCGGTGTCACTGATGAAAACATTGTTTAGGTCAATAGGTCTATACCCCGCTGCTAAAAGCACCTCTATGGGCACTGTGGTAGTGATGCCAATTTCTTTCATGTTATTCAAGTGGCATTATAAAAGACGATACCATCTTTAACAGCCTTACCCACTTTCTCCTCAATCCTGAGTAGTTCGAGATGTGCCAGGGTTTCCTGCATTGCAAGTCGCTTATCAAAAGGTAGCATTTCCTCAAATGGAGTGATAACCCCGTTTATTCCCCAGGGAATTTTCGATGATATTTCATAGGCTGTCTTGGCTTCCTCCTTTATAACTTCTATAATAGCTGCTATCCTCTCCTCGTGGTGTTGAAGTAGCTCAGCTACTCTTTGTTTTAGACCAGTGAAAATATGTTCGTGCCCTGGCAGGATAAGGTTGACTTCCAATGGTTCAATGGCTCTCAGGGAATTCAGGTAATTACCAAGAGGATTATCTGCCGAATAAGGGTATAAACTGACATTGGGTGTGATAGTGGGCAATATATGGTCTCCTGAGAGTAATATCTTCTTGGCTGGCTCATAAAGACAAACATGTCCTGGGGAGTGCCCTGGTGTCCAGATTAACTCGAAGCAGAAAGAGCCAAAAGGGATTTTCTCTCCTTCATGAAGAGCAAGGTCAGGCGAGGGAGGTGAAAAGTCTATCCACTGGAAGGCAGTCTGAAGCTGGAGCAATTCTTTCTCAGGAACACCATGGAGGCGTAACCATTGTCCTGCCTGATCAGTGTCTATATTGAACTCCCTGGAATCAATAAAGTCTTTCTCCCGTTGATGTAGAGCTATTTTTGCCCCGGAGAGTTGTTTAAGCTTGCTGGCTAACCCATAGTGGTCAACATGGAAATGGGTGATTACTATTCGAGTGATGTCCTTGAAATTGAGCCCAATCTCCTTGAGTTGTTGTTCCAAAGCAACGAAGGCTTCTTTGGAATTCCAGCCAGTATCGACCAACATCCAGCCATTTTCCCCCTGGATGAGGTAGGTATTGATGAACTCCAATGGGTTGTTAATGATAGGCAGCCTCAGTTGGTGAATGCCCGGGATTATCTCCATAGTTTCACTTCAATGTTGTAAAAAGCTTCCATCCCGGCATAGCGGGCAATCTCTCCCAGCTCCTCCGCTATTCTAAGGAGGCGGTTATATTTGCAGCATCGCTCTGAGCGACAGGGGGCGCCAGCTTTGATTAACCCGGTATTCATTGCTATAGCCAGGTCAGCTATAGTGGTATCTTCAGTCTCACCAGAGCGATGGCTAATTATGGCTGTCCATCTGGCTCGCTGCGCCATATCAATGGCAGCGATTGTCTCCTTCAGGGTGCCTATTTGGTTGGGCTTTATAAGGATGGAATTGGAAGCCCTCTGGGCAATACCTTGAGCCAAGCGCTGGGTATTGGTAACATAAAGGTCATCACCTACAATTTGAACCCTTTTGCCCAGCCTCTCCATTAACATTCCCCACCCCTCCCAATCATCCTGTGCCATTCCGTCTTCAATACTAATAATGGGGTATTGCCGTATCCAGTCGGCATAATAATCAACCATCTGCGCACTATTAAGTGAGGTTCCCTCTTTAGCCAGGACATATCTGCCATCTTGATAGAATTCGCTTGCTGCCGGGTCAAGGGCAAGGAAGCAATCCTCTCCTGGCTTGTAACCTGCAAGCTCGATGGCTGCTAAAACTGCTTCCACAGCCTCTTTGTTTGAGGATAGAGGAGGTGCAAAGCCCCCCTCATCCCCAATATTGGTATTTAATCCCCTCTCCTGTATCAATTTCTTCAGGGCATGATAAATCTCAGTGCCCATCTGTAGAGCATGGGCAAAGCTTGTTGCTTTTGCTGGGACTATCATAAACTCCTGGAAGTCAGTCGAACCCTGGGCATGCTTGCCACCATTAAGGATATTCATCATTGGCACAGGCAGGATGTAAGCCTTGGCTCCACCGATGTGGCGATATAGGGGGATACCAAGGAAATTGGCAGCGGCATGGGCAACAGCCAGCGATACCCCCAGGATGGCATTGGCGCCAAGGTTAGATTTATCGGGGGTGCCATCAAGCTGTATCAGCTTCTGGTCGATAACCCATTGCTCCAGGGCAGACATTCCTACTATGGCTGGAGCAATATGCTGATGAACATTACCAACTGCTTTAAGCACTCCCAATCCATTGAACCTCTGTTTGTCTCCGTCACGAAGCTCTACCGCTTCATACTTGCCTCTGCTTGCTCCTGAGGGGACGGCAGCCCGCCCATAAGTCCCGTCAAACAATTCTACTTCGACCTCCAGGGTAGGATTGCCCCTAGAGTCGAGAATTTCCCTTGCCCTAATGTTCTCAATGATTGCCATGCTTCGTTCAACCATATTGGCGATTATATCATCTCACTCCGAGCTTTAGCAAATTGAACGAGCGGAGATTGTTGAATAATAAACATCTGTAGGGGGTGGACGTCTCTGTCCACCCAAGGCTGGGAACGACACGGAGTTCGTTCCCTACAATTGTTAAACAATCTCACAAGCGAGATATTGCTTAATCTTATGGTATAATGTAAACTCTTTTCAGTCAGGCTTAACGCTATCGAGAAGAGTCGAATGAAACAGATAACAGGGGTAGTTTTCTCAGGGGGAGGAGAGGCTGCCTTCTTTACTGGCTTGGATTGGGTAAAGCGGCAATGTCTTGAGAAACTTGGTTTTGAACCCTACCCGGGGACATTGAATCTCAGGATTAGTGAGGAGGATTTATCTGCAATGAGCCGCTTAGTAACTGAACAAGGTGTCAAGCTACTCCCACCAACCTCCGATTTCTGTGAGGCGGTGTGCCTTAGGGTTGCTATCGGCACAATTGAGGCAGCGGCAATTTTACCCCATGTTGACGATTACTATGAGAATACGGTAGAAATTATAGCTCCGGTTAGGATAAAGGAGAAGCTAGACCTAACGGATGGAGATGAAGTAATCGTGAGTATAATAGGCTGAAAAATGCTCAGCATTTTTCAGCCTATAGGAGGGTGCAATGGACCTAAGAGGTTTTTTAAAACGATTGGAGGCGTCTGATGAGCTGATTCGGCTTGGTGAGGAGCTTTCCACCGAGTATGAGATACCAGCAGCAATAAAGTATATAGCTCGGCATAAGGGCAAGGCAGTGCTCTTTGAAAGAGTTAAAGGTTATGATAGCCCTGTCGTGGCTAATCTCCTCGGCAGGGCGAGGCTCCTAGCTATAGCCTTTGGTGTTGAAGAGGATAAACTAGAGCAAACATTTATGACCAGGGCGCAAAACCCTGTCAAACCAGTGATGGTGGACCATGCTGCGGTGCAGGAGGTGGTAATAGATAGTGGCATTGATATTTGCCGAACCATACCGGTGCTAACACACCATGAAAGGGATGCCGGTCCCTACATGACCTCAGCCATCACTATAGCCAAGGACCCTGAAACTGGAATTCGCGGGATGGGATTACATCGCATTCAAGTCAAGGATAAGGATACTATAGGGATCTTTTTGGCTACTCCCCCCTTATCTCATTTCTTAGCAAAAGCAGACCGGCTGGACAAGCCCCTGGAAATTGCTATAGCTTCAGGAGTAGATCCACTGACCTTTTGCGCTGGCATTTTCTTTGCTCCGCAGGGGATTGACAAGTTTGACATCGCCGGTGGTTTCACTGAGGCAGCTATAGAGTTGGTTAAATGTCGCTCAGTAGATGTTGAGGTTCCAGCCAATGCTGAGTTTGTATTGGAGGGCTATGTAATTCCGCGCCGTAGGGAAAAGGAGGGTCCCTTTGGTGAGTCATCGGGGTATTATCTGGCATATGATAATCCTGTAGCTAAGATAAAGGTAATCACCCATCGCACCAAGCCCATATATCATGCCTTGATGCCCTTCACTGGCGAAGAAGAGATACTATTGGGGGTTATGAGGTTGCCTTTTACTATAAGGGAAATCCAAAATGCATTGCCACAGGTTAAGGTGCAACGAATAAATTTGCGAGCTACGGGTGAAATCTGCATTGTGCAAATCGATAAGCGAACCGAAGATGATGCCCTTAAGGTTATTGATTACCTCTTGTCTGATTCCTTTGTCAAGATAGCGGTGGTGACAGATGGGGATGTTGATATATCTGAGCCAGATG
>SDBU01005065.1_pt1 | contig 15903 bp, 15 predicted proteins | sample 2277071 | NCBI WGS metagenome assembly SDBU01 (sample SAMN10397929, study PRJNA504765) | marine sediment metagenome | isolation source: marine sediment core GS08_GC12, 126 cmbsf | place: Arctic Ocean: Gakkel Ridge, Loki's castle | collected 2008
TTAAAAGCCTCGGAATTTCAATTAAGACCGAAAATTAGCGAAACTACTTTGATATTGTCATGCAGCTAATATCTGCGACAATACTTGATAGTCTCATTTTCATTGTGTACTATCTAACGGGGTGAGCCCTTTAAGCCTGCACTGAACTTGATTCAGTGATGGTTGGCCCGGCTATGAAGAGTCATCTCACCCAATCCTCCCTTACCTCCTACCGTTACACTTGCCTGCCGCAGGCACGGTCCGCTTCCAAAATTACTCTCCTAACCGGTAAAGATCAATCTCGGATCAAAAACAGAAAAAAAGGTTGACATCTTCCTGATTTTTGTATTAAACGTTCTACAGGTTCAAAAAGCAATTTCCCATCATCGAAATTCTGGAGGCCCCTATGAATGATTCCTCAAAAAATGAGTATCTGGGCGAATTACGTGCCAGAGTTGTACCCCAGGGACCCTTTAACGTGACTCCTTTATTCGTTGAGAAGGCTAAGGGTGCTGTAGTCTATGACGTGGAGGGCAGGGAGTTAATCGATTTTGCCGGCGGTATCGGCGTGATGAACGTAGGGCACTGCCACCCAAAAGTATTGGCAGCGATCAAGGACCAGGCAGAGAAGTACACCCACACCTGCTTTCATGTTGTCATGTATGAGCCCTATGTGAAGTTGGCCGAGAAGCTTTGCGTCCTCACTCCCGGCTCTTTTCCAAAGATGGCAATGTTCGCCAATAGTGGCGCCGAAGCTGTGGAGAACGCAGTGAAGATTGCCAGGTATTATACGAAGAGACCCGCGGTCATTGCTTTTGAAAATGCATTTCATGGTCGTACACTATTAGCCATGAGCCTCACCAGCAAGGTCATGCCTTACAAGCTCGGCTTCGGCCCGTTTGCTCCAGAAGTCTATCGCATGCCATATGCATATTGCTATCGCTGTCCATTTGGCCTCAAGTACCCGGGCTGCGATGTAGCCTGTGCTGATTATCTAAAGGAGTTTTTTATAAATCACGTAGCGGTTGAATCCACTGCGGCCCTCGTGGTGGAGCCAATCATGGGGGAGGGGGGATTCATAACTCCGCCCCAGGAATATTTTCCCAAGCTGATCAAAATATGTAAGGATAATGGGATTGCGTTCATCGCTGATGAGATCCAGACAGGTATGGGTCGAACCGGTAAGATGTTTGCCATAGAACGCTGGAACGTGGAGCCCGATCTTGTTATCGTGGCCAAGAGCCTTGCCGCGGGAATGCCTTTGAGTGCCGTGGTAGGAAGGCAGGAAATGATGGATGCACCCCATGTTGGAGGTCTTGGGGGCACTTATGGCGGGAATCCAGTTTGCTGCCAGGCAGCGTTAGCGGTATTAGATGTCTTTGAAGAGGAAAATTTGCTCCAAAAGGCCAAAGTCCTGGGCAAAAAGCTGAAGGTGCACTTCGATGCCCTCCAACATCAGTTTGAGATCATTGGTGATGTCCGCGGTAAAGGCCCCATGCTGGCCCTGGAGCTGGTAAAAGACCGAGAGACCAAGGAGCCTGCGGCCGATGAGGCCAAGGCCCTGGTGAAATTTTGCTATGAAAAGGGATTGATCCTCCTTTCCTGTGGGAACTTCGGTAACGTGATCCGGACATTGATGCCGCTTGTCATCACTGACGAGCAGTTGGAGAGAGGTCTTGCCATCATGGAGGAGGGTCTCTTGGCCCTTTCAAAATGATATGGACACAGACAATAAGAGTGTTCTTTCGAGATTTGCAAAGGTAAAACGGGATCTTGATCCGGCCTTCGGTTATGTGGTTTTCGAGGAACCTCTTGGGTTGCCTAACAGTGTTTTGCTTAAAGGAGTCCCGGGCTTCCTTTCTAAAGTTGAAAAGGTGGTCCTTGAACAAACGCTTTATCGTGATGAGACAGGTGGAAAGCTTTATCTTGTGGCCAAATTGGACCCAGACGAAGCAGACGATATCTCACAAAAATTTTTGAATATCCCGATGCCAAAGGAAACGATTTTTTATGTTTACGGGAGACGATCCAATCCAACTTAATAAAAATATATTGTCGTAATACATTCAGCTGTCGGTCGTTTGAAATCTGAGAAAGGGGAGGGAGAATGGCGAGATATCTAGGCATCGCAGGAATACAGATGGAGGTCGTCCGCGGCAAGGAAAATATTGAGGGGGTTATAAAGCGGCTACAGACTGTGGCCGCCTTCTTCCCGTGGGTGGACATTGTTATATTTAGCGAGCTTTGTGTCTGCGGTATGAATTCTGAACTGGCACAGCCTATTCCCAACGGGATGACCAGCCAGCTCTGTAACTGGGCTCAAAAAGAGGGAAAATGGCTAATTCCCGGGTCCATGTATGAAAAGGATGGCAATCACATCTATAACACGTCACTCGTCATATCTCCTGACGGGGAAATCACTGCCAAATATAGAAAAGTTTTTCCATGGAGACCTTTCGAAGAAAGCGAAGCCGGTAACGCATTATGCGTTTTCGACATCCCTGAAAAGGGCCGATTTGGTCTCTGCATCTGTTACGATCAATGGTTCCCGGAGGTAATTCGAACCTTGGGCTGGATGGGGGCCGAAGCAATATTCTGCCCTACGGCAACAACCACTTCGGACCGCCCTCTCGAGCTAGTTCTGGCGCAGGCCAACGCAATAGCAAATCAGCTATATTTCTTTAGCATCAACGGGATCGGAGCCGGCGGCGTTGGGCGGTCGATTTTTGTAGATCCTGAAGGTCGCATTCTCCAGACAGCGGGTGAGCGGGAGATTATCATGACGGAAGTAGTTGACCTGGACATGGTCTCGAGGGTGAGGGAATATGGTACCCTGGGAGTTTGTCAGCTCTGGAAGGAGTTAAGGGACTATAAAGAGAAATTCCCTGTGTATCAAGAAAATATGCGCAACGGTGAAATTTTTAAATCACTCGGCGTGCTAAAACTTCACAGGAAGATATTAAACCACTACCTGCTTTAGCAGGGAAGGGTTTAATTAGATCCAATCACCGTCACAGATATTTGAATCCGAGAAAGATTACCACCGAAGTCGTTTGGGTTATTACTCCGCCTACATATTAATTTGATGACCAACTCAGCAGGAAAAATGAAAAGGATAGAAAAACAAATCCTTGATGCCGTGGATCATTTAACTGATGACGTTCTCGACTTTACATGCAGGCTTGTGGCTGAACCGAGCACCTTGGAAAATGAAGCATCGGTCCTTCGGGTCATGGAGGAAGAACTAACCAAGCTTTCTTTTGATCCTGTCCGGGTTCCCATTGATCCAGTCACACTTTCGGAGCATCTCGGGTTTGCCCCGGTGCCCTGGTCCTATGACGGTCGATATAATGTGGTCGCTCGAAGGGAGGCCAGTGCTGATGGGGGACACAGCGCGCTTTTCAATGGTCATCTGGATGTGGTCAGCCCGGAGCCGAGGATTCTTTGGAATACGGACCCCTTTGAACCTGTTGAGCGAGACGGCTGGCTTTACGGCAGGGGTGCCGGAGATATGAAATCAGGTGTGGCCGCCATGACGTATGCCGTCCATGCTGTAGAAAAGGCTGGTTTCGGCTTTAAGGCTCCGGTAACGATCGAGACAGTCATCGAGGAAGAGTGCAGTGGCAATGGCGCCCTGGCATGTGTGGCGGCCGGCCATGACGCTGAGGCGGTCCTCATTCCCGAGCCTATGGGTCTTGCTATATTAACCGCTCAGTTAGGTGTACTCTGGTTCAAGGTCAGTCTTACAGGTGTACCCCGGCATGTTCACGAAGCCCAGGCCGGGGTAAATGCCATTGAAAAGTGTATTCCCTTAATCGCCGCCCTCCGAGATTTGGAAGCCGAAATGAATCAAGAGATTCATCCAATTTATGAAGGCATCCAACATCCGATTAACTTGAACATCGGTATCATCAAGGGGGGGGACTGGCCGTCTACCGTGCCGGCTGCTGCCGAGTTCCACTGCCGCTTGTCCTTTTTTCCAGGTAAAACCTATGACCAAACGCGGCAGCGGATCGTTGACACAATCGCCCAAGCGACACAAGCTGATCCTTGGCTAGCCGAAAATCAGCCGAAGGTTGAGTTCTATGGTTTCAGATCAGAGGGGTTAGTCGTGGATCGGAACCAGCCGGCTTTCAACACACTAAACGACTGCCACCGGGAGATAAACGGCCAAGACCCAGGCGAGTTAATTTCCACTGCAACTACAGATGTGCGGGCGTTTCATTATTATACCCAGGCTCAAGCGACCTGCTACGGCCCTGTGGCAGAAAATATCCATGCCGCCAACGAGAGAGTAAAGATCGAGAGCGTGATTCACACGGCCAAAGTCTATACTTTGTTCCTTGCACGCTGGTGTGGTATTGTTGAATAAGAAGAAAAGTTGCGGACATAACGCCGCACCACGGCCCAGACGGCGAGGAATCTGGCGTGGTTATCAAGGGCGAGCTCCTGCGGACGGACATCTTTACGAAGACTTGGGCGAGGCAATCAAAACATCACAGATAGAGGTCATCCCATGAAAATTTTCTCCCCTACCGCTAAAGGCAAAACGCTGGTTTTGGCCCTGCTGGTCTGCCTTGCGGGACTCGGCATCGCCCCTGCTCCTCTCTGGGGCGTGTCCACGGCCTACGCTGATCAGCGTTCCCTGGTCCTCAAAAGCGATGACCAGCCGGTCCGGGTGGCCATTTACGGCGGTGAAGGCGCCTATTTCAGGTCCATCAAGGCCGCTACCCGGATGTTCTTATGGATGGGAGCCGAGCCTCGATGCATAACCCCCCAGGAGATCCTTAAGGGGAAATTGAAGCAATTCGATATCCTTTACATGACCGGCGGCTGGGCCGTGCCCTACATTCGCGATCTAAAGGGTGGCGGCACCGCTAACATCCGCAAGTTCGTGCAGCAGGGCGGCGCTTACCTGGGCACCTGCGCCGGAGCCTTTTTTGCCGCCGACTACATTTTCTGGGAGGGCAAGCGCTACGAGTACCCCCTGGATCTTTTTCCCGGATATGCCAAGGGCCCCATCGCAGAAATTGCTCCCTGGCCGCGCTTCAAGCTGTGCCGTATCCACCTGATCCCAAAACCGCATTTCATTACCAAGGACGAACCCGATTCCCTGATGAGCCTTTATTATGGCGGTCCCTGGTTCCACGTGCCCCCGGGATTTAAGGCCGACGTCCTGGCGTACTATGACCTCAACAACCGGCCGGTCATGCTGGCCTATGAATCCGGTCATGGGCGCGTATTTCTGACCGGCGTACACACTGAGTTTGAAGAAGGCGACGACCGCGACAACGTGCTCTGGGACAACGACATGCACGATCCGGAATCCGAATGGCCCCTGATGCTCAAGACGGTTCGCTGGCTGGTTCACCAGGAAGCGTCGCACTGAAGGGCAATTTTTAATCAAATCCGGCGGGGACCGGACTTTTGATTAATCCTAATTAAAATGCCGTTTTCGATAAGGCACTAAAGCAAAAGATGGCCTCAGATGGTAACAATACGGACGATGCGCGCCGCAAAAACAGCAAAGAGGTTCTGCTCCGGCGCATCCTACGCCAGAAATCAGGACTGCTCGGTGCTCTCCTGATACTGTTATTCTTGAACACGGCGGCCTTTCCCGGCCTGTTTTCAAACTACGATCCGCTGGAGATGAACAAGAGGCACCGCCTGGAACCGCCGTCAACCCAGTTCTGGTTCGGCACCGACCAGTTCGGCCGTGACATCTTCAGCCGGGTGATCTTCGGTTCGCGGGTTTCCTTGTTCATAAGTTTTTTCACGGTGGTGCTGGCCAACATCGGTGGTATCATACTGGGAGTACTGGGCGGCTATTTTGGCGGACTGCGGGACAACATCATTATGCGGCTGATGGACATCATGTTCTCGTTCCCGTTCATTTTGCTGGCCATTTTGATCATTGCCATCAGTGGGCCGGGGGTCTTCAACGTGATCATCTCCTTGTCCGTGGCCTACCTGCCCTACTCGGCGCGCATCGCGCGGGGGGCCGTGCTGGCGGTCAAGGAAAGCCAGTATGTGGAAGCCGCCAGGGCCTCCGGGGCCAGTAACCTGCGGGTGATCGTGAAGTATATCATGCCCAACATCACGGCACCCATCGTGGTGTATGTCACCATGAGCTTTGCCTTTGCCCTGTTGGCCGAGGCCGGTCTGCAGTTTTTGGGCCTGGGGGCTCGGCCGCCGACACCCTCGTGGGGTCTGATGCTCAACGAAACCCGGGGCATTATTGAATTCGCGCCCTGGGCCGGTATCTTCCCGGGGCTGGCCATCGCCCTGGCAGTTATAGGGTTCAACCTGTTTGGCGACGGGTTGAGGGATTTACTCGACCCCAAAATGAAGGAATAAGGAGAGGGGATATGATTTGACGACTCTGTCTCGCTCCAGCCGGCATTTTGGGGCCGAAAAACCTAAACAACGGTTCAAACCGTAAAAAAGGAGGAAGAATCATGTTTAAAAAGAAAACATTCTTTGTCGGTCTGAGTATTCTGCTGGTCATTTGCCTGGCAGGCAGCGCATCTGCCAAGGAACCCAAGTACGGCGGCACCCTGGTATGGCGGGTGGGTGCGGAGACCGCTTCCCTGGACCCGCACGTGGCCAACACCCTGGGGTCTACCCAGCTTTTGAGAAACATCTACAGCACCCTTTTGCGTTATGATGAAAATGCCAAAGTGGTGTCCCACATTGCCAAATCCTGGCAAATCAGCGCCGACGGCCTGGTCTATACCTTCAAGTTGCGGGATGATGTCTACTTCCACAATGGCCGCAAACTGACTTCGGCCGATGTCAAGTACAACATCGAGCGCATGATCGATCCGGCCACCGGTTCCCCGCGCGCCAGCCGCTTCAACCTGACCCAAAAGATCGAAACACCGGACGACTTTACCGTGGTATTTACGCTGAAAGAGCCGTTTGCCCCCTACCTGGGCAACTTTGCCGACGTTAATGCCATGCTTGTACCCAAAGAGATTGTGGAGGACGAAAGCATAAAGAAAAGAACGGTGGGTACGGGCGCCTTCATGCTCAAAAAAATGGTCTCGGGCGACTATGTATTGCTGGAGAAAAATCCCAATTACTTTATCAAGGGACAGCCCTATCTGGATTACCTCAAGATAAAACTGATCACCGAGAATTCCGGCATTGCCGCCGGCATGCGCAGCAAGACCATTGGCGGCACCGTTGTCTGGGGTGCGAAGTATAAGTTCTTCGAGAAAATGAAAAACATCAAGATGCTGGATGTACCGGTTTTCGGCTGGGCAATGCTTGAGTTCAATTCTTCCAAACCGCCCTTTGACAACCCCAAACTGAGGCTGGCCCTGGCCTATGCCATCGACCGCCAGGAAATTATCGATTCGGTTATGCTGGGCAATGCCAAAATTACGGCACCGGTGCCCGAAGGTATGGGGGCCTATTCCGCCGATTGGCGGACTCTGGCCGGCTACAAGATGGATCTGGAAAAGGCCAAGGCGCTCTTGAAGGAAGCCGGGTATCCGGATGGACTGAAGTTCGAACTGAAGACTTCCACCGCCTATCCCCCCTATGTTCCTACGGCGCAGGTGATTCAGAGCAATCTCAAGAAGATCGGCGTGCAGGCCGAGATCATTCCCCTGGAGTGGGGCGCCTATCTTAAGGACATCACCAATTTAGATACCTGGACGGCCTGTTTTCACTCCTTCCCCGCCTACACGGCCGATCCGGACGCTTACCTGTACCGCTGGTTCCACTCAAAGGGTGCCTGGAACATCGGCTTCAGTGATGCGGTCATAGACGAACTGCTGGAGCTGGGACGTCGTCTTACCGATGTTCCAAGCCGCCAGCTGGTTTACCGTCGCGCCCAGGCGCGCCTGGCCGAACTTGCGCCGGCAGTTTACACCTGGCGTACCCGCGTATCTTACGCCATGCAACCCTATGTCAACGGCATCACTTTGACGCCGGTGACGGTTTACTTGGACGGCGCCTGGCTGGACAAATAAAGAAGAGCGGCGTGTTGGGCTCGCCCAACACGCCGCTTACAAAACATCATCAGACGCCATCGCTCAATTTGGCGGATAAATATAGATCGATTCAAGAATGTACACTTACATTGCTCGCAGGCTGATACTAACGATTTTCATCCTGTTAAGTCTCTCGATTGTGCTTTTCGTTTCCATGCATGCCATTCCCGGTGACATCGTGGAGGTCATGCTGGGTATCGAGGCCACCCCGGAAAGCGTGGCCGCTCTGAAGAAAGCCTTTGGACTGGACAAGCCCATCTACGTGCAGTACCTCAAGTGGCTGTCCAAAGTGGTACAGGGGAATTTGGGAGACTCGCTTCGCACCGGAAGGCCGGTCTTGGGTGAAGTCCTCTACCGCTTACCGCTAACCCTTCAACTGACCTTATATTCCATGATCATCTCGCTGTTCATCGCCATCCCCATGGGGATTGCCAGTGCGGTCAAACAAAACTCCTGGTTCGATCACATTCTGCGAGCGATCTCAATTGTGGGGTTGTCGGTGCCCACCTTCTGGTGGGGTATTTTGTTCATTATTCTTATTTCCTATTATATCCCCTCCTTTTATTCGGGAGGCTACATCAGCATCTTCAAAGATTTCTGGAGCAACTTCAAGGCCATTTTCCCGCCGGCCCTGGCCCTGGGCATCGCCATGGCCGCTGTGGTGACGCGGTTTACGCGCTCCAGCCTGATCGAGGTACTACAGGAGGATTACATCACCACCGCGCGGGCCAAGGGAATGACCGAACTGTTGGTGGTGGGCAAGCATGGTTTACGCAACTCCATGATCAACGTTTTAACTATCGTAGGACTTCAGACCGGCCAGCTTTTAGGCGGCGCCGTGTTGATCGAAACCGTCTTTTCCCTACCGGGTGTGGGGCGTCTGGCTCTGGATGCCGTGCTGCAGCGGGATTATCCAATGGTTCAGGGCTCAATCCTGATGATCAGCTTTTTGTTTGTCGTCGTAAATCTGGTGGTGGATCTGTTTTACGGGTTACTGGACCCAAGGATCAGAATATCATGATTGTGGGATAAAAGTTAACCGGTCAGGGTTCACGGTTAAGATGACCCGAATCGGCTGAGCTTGTCGCAGGCTGAACGGTGAACCTTGCAACTGTGAACGCTTACGGTAAAAGTGTCATTAAAAAGGCGGGTTTGGAAACGTCACAAATTTTGGAAGTTCAGGACCTGAGAGTCCACTTTCACACCCTGGAAGGTACGGTCAAGGCCGTCAACGGGGTCAGCTTTGCTCTGAATAAAGGTGAAACTCTGGGATTGGTGGGGGAGTCCGGCTGCGGCAAGAGCGTTACCGCCTTAACCCTGCTTCGACTAATGCCGTCACCGCCGGCACACATCACAGGTGGCCAGGTAATGTTGCACGGTGAGAACCTGGTTGAAGCACCCAATGAGCGCATGCGCCAGATCCGGGGCGGGCAGATATCCATGATTTTTCAGGAGCCCATGACGTCGTTGAATCCGGTGTTCACCATCGGTCATCAAATCGCCGAAACCTTTCGTATCCACCAGAAGCTGCATGGCCAGGCTGCCCGGGACGCCACTGTGGATGTTTTAAGGAAAGTGCAGATCCCTTCACCGCAAAAGCGGCTCAAGGAATTTCCTCACCAGCTTTCCGGCGGCATGCGCCAACGGGTTATGATTGCCATAGCCCTGGCCTGTAACCCGGAAATCCTGATCGCTGATGAACCCACCACGGCCCTGGATGTAACCATCCAGGCTCAGATTTTGGATCTCATCCTGGCCCTGCGTGAAGAGCTGGGCACCGCCATCCTCATGATCACTCACGATCTGGGGGTTATCGCCGAGACTGCCCAGCGTGTGGTCGTCTTATACGCCGGTAAAGTCATGGAAAACGGAGATATACGCACCATCTTTAAAAACCCGTTTCATCCATACACTATCGGGCTGTTAAACTCCGTTCCACGGCTGGGGCGCCGCTCCAAGGGGGCTAAAAGTCGCTTACATGAAATTCCCGGTATTGTGCCCAATATGTATGAACTGCCCACGGGGTGTTTATTTGAGCCCCGTTGCCAATGGTCTATGGATGTTTGCAGCCATGAGCGACCTAAATTGAAAATGCTGGAACCCGGCCACCAGGTTCGCTGCTGGCTGGATCAACCGCCGCGCTAGTATCATGACAGAAATTTTACGCATAGAGAATTTGAAGCGCTATTTCGCCATTCGTGGTGGCATCATGCTGCGCACCAAAGGCTACGTGTATGCCGTGGACGATGTCACTTTCAACCTGAAAGAAGGTGAAACCTTTGGCCTGGTGGGTGAATCCGGCTGTGGCAAGTCCACGGTGGCGCGTACCATTTTACGGCTTATCGAGCCGACTGCCGGCAAAATCTATTTCAACGGCCGGGACATTACCGGGATCCCGCTTAAAGAGATGCGGGCCCTGCGCAAGGATATGCAGATGATCTTCCAGGACCCATACGCCTCGCTGAACCCGCGCATGAAAGTGGGTCAGATCATCGGTGATCCCATGGATATTCACAAGATAGTCCAGGGCGATGAAAAGCGCGACCGTATCGCTTATCTTCTGGAAAAAGTAGGATTGAAGCCTGAACACCAGGACCGCTATCCGCGGGAGTTTTCCGGCGGCCAACGCCAGCGCATCGCCATCGCCAGGGCGCTGGCCCCTCAACCGAAAATGCTCATCGGCGATGAGCCCGTGTCGGCCTTGGACGTTTCAATTCAGGCTCAGATCATCAACCTGTTGGAGGATCTGCAAGCAAAGTTCGACCTTTCCTTCATCCTGATTTCCCACGACCTTACGGTCATCGAGCATATCTGTGATCGCATCGCCGTCATGTACCTGGGCCGCATCGTGGAGACCGCTCCCTATGACATGCTCTACAACCGGCCGCAGCACCCCTACACCGAAGCACTGTTATCGGCGGTTACAGTACCGGACCCGGACTATCATAAAAAACGGGTCATTCTCAAAGGGGACGTGCCCAGCCCCATCAACCCGCCGTCGGGGTGCCACTTTCATACCCGCTGCATGTACAAGAAGGACGTTTGCGAACAGGAGCAGCCCAAGCTCAAAGAAGTGAGTGAAGACCAGTGGGTGGCCTGCCACTTAAGGTAAGACGGATGTAAAATCGCCATGGAAAGGAGCTCCTGATATGAATCTCATCGAATATGCCAGCTACGATGGAATGGGGCTGGCAGATTTGATACGAAAAAAAGAAGTGACGGCTAAAGAACTGGCTGAAACGGTGTTGGGAGGGGTTCAAAAAATCAATCCGAAGATAAACGCAATTATTGAAACCTATGTCGAACGTATTGAGAAAGCAGACGAATTCATGTTACCGGAGAAGCCTTTTTCCGGTGTCCCATTCTTTTTAAAAGATTTAGGTGCCACCGAAGCCGGTAAACCACAGGAGATGGGAAGCCGTCTGACAAAGGGATATATAGCCGAGGTAGATGCCTATTTGACGACCCGATTCAAAGAGGCGGGGCTTGTCATTCTAGGCCGGACGACGACTCCCGAACTGGGACTGGCGGCGACTACGGAGTCGATTCTGACCGGTGACACACGAAATCCTTGGGATCTCAAACTGATTGCCGGTGGTTCAAGCGGCGGATCGGCGGCGGCAGTGGCAGCCGGGATTTTGCCGATTGCCCATGCCAGCGATGGCGGCGGGTCGATCCGGATTCCGGCTGCGTGTTGTGGTGTTGTCGGCTTAAAGCCTTCGCGGGGGCGCATTACGTGCGGGCCTGATGCGGATGAAAGACTTTTCGGCTTGGTTCAAGAATTTGTTGTCAGCCGGACCGTGAGAGATACGGCCGCCATGCTGGATGCTTGCGGCACACCGGCACCGGGGGACCCTTTTGTGATTAAACAGCCCGGGCAGTCGTATCTTAAGGAAATCGGTGCGCCCACCGGAAAGCTACGGATTGCGTTTGCCGATGAAAGCTGGATCGGAATGGTGGTCAATCCTGATATCGCCGCTAAAACAAACACTATTGCCCGGATGTGCGAGGATATGGGACATGCAGTAGAATCGGCTAAGCCAAACTTTGATCTCGAGCCGTACTTTAGCGCATTGGAGGTGTTGTGGGGATCCAGCCTGCGTTTTTCCTGTGACAAATTGGCAGATATCATGAAACGCCCGATTGACGCCCAGCATCTGGAGCCGATAACGCTTGGGATATGTAAAGATTCAGGGGAATATTCGGCGGCCGATGTGATTCGGGCCAAGGTAGCCTTAAACGCGACGCGTCGCCGAGTAGGACAGTTTTTCCAAGATTACGATCTGCTGTTAACACCGACCCTTGCTCAGCTTCCGGTGCCCTTGGGGACCATCCACCAGAATCAGGAAAACTCGATCGAAAATTGGGAATATGGCACAGCCCAGTTTAATGCCTTCACAAATCTGTTCAATGTCACCGGGCTTCCGGCCATTTCGCTTCCCCTGTGCCAGAGTTCGAACAACCTGCCCGTCGGCATCCAGTTTGCCGCCGGGTTTGGGGAAGAAGCTTTGCTGATTCGGGTTGCCAGCACCTTTGAGGAAGCCCTACCTTGGGCAGAGCGTAAACCGCCGGTACATGTCAGCAACAATTGAACTAGAACGTGCCGAGCGTCATTCAATTAAGGTCGAAAAGGAGCACCATAATGCGCTTTCAGGGCAAGAAAGTACTGATTACCGGTGCCGGACACGGTATCGGTCTGGCGATTGCACGAGCCTTTAAAGATGAAGGCGCCGGGCTGGCCATCAATGACATCGATTCCGTAAGAATTAAACAGGCACTTAGAATGCTGGGTAAAACCAGCTTTGGATTTCCGGGAGATGTGACGGATTCAAAGGAAGCCCGGAAAGTTGTTTCGAAAGCGGAACTTGAGCTCGGAGGTCTCGATATTGTTGTCAGCAATGCCGGAATTTTCCCAAGCCATCCTTTCCTTGAGATGGATGTCAACGATTGGGATCGGGTAATGGCGGTCAATGCACGCGGAATGTTTCTCATTTGCCAGGCCGCAGCGCAAGCAATGGTCAAAAGCAAGCGGAAGGGCGTCATCATCACGATATCATCCGGCAGTGCGCGTTTTGCCAGGATCGGATCTGCCCACTACTGCGCTTCCAAGGCCGCCGTGGTGATGTTGACACGGGTAATGGCGCTTGAGCTGGCTCCTTATAAAATACGGGTGAACTCGGTTTCTCCAGGTATTATTGATATACCGGGAGGTCAACCTTTAACTGAAGATTATAAAAGAGCGATGACGCGCATGGTACCCTGGGGGCGAATGGGTCGACCCGAAGATGTCGCCAAAATCGTTCTTTTAGTTTCTGATCCTGCGGCAGAGTATATGACCGGCCAGGTGATTCCGGTGGACGGCGGTCTTTCATCTGGCCGTTTCGGAATTCCGACGAGTTAAAGATAAGGAGATTTTCATATGCGCAAAATTAGATGGAAAAACAACGCACGCTGTGCGGTTGGTTTTACTTTCGACGTGGATGGTGAAACCCTCTGGATTTCAAAAGATCCTGAAAATGAGAATCGAACGGGAGTTTTGTCTCAGGGCGCCTATGGACCGAAAGTGGGTGTGCCGCTGATTCTCGATTTGCTCAAAGGCTATGCAATTGCGGCAACATTTTTCATCCCTGGCTGGATTGTAGAACGATACCCGCACATTGTCGAACAGATCCATCACGGTGGCCACGAGATCGGCCACCATGGGTATAAACATGAATGGCCTGACAGTAAAAATCCCGCACTGGAACAGGAGGTGCTTTTCAAAGGGATTTCCGCCATACAAAAAATTATTGCTGAACGTCCCTGTGGGTATCGCTCCCCGGCCTGGGAGCTGACGCCCAATACGCTTAATTTTCTTAAAGCTGAAGGTTTTTTGTATTCATCCAATCTGATGGATGATTTCGTGCCGTATATGCACCCGCAAGGTATCGTCGAGCTGCCGGTTCAATGGCTGCTCGATGACGCACCGTTTTTCTTATTTCAAACCCGAATTCCCTCGCGTCCCATTTCGCCGGCCGAGTCTGTTTTAAAAGCCTGGCAGGAAGAATTTCATGGAATTTACCATTACGGCGGGTTTTTCAATTTAACCATGCACCCGCAGTTTATCGGCCGCCCGGGGCGCCTGATCATGCTTGAAAAAATGATTCAGCGAATACTGTCTTATCCTGACGTATGGATTGCGCCGTTAAAGACCGTAGCAGCATATTGGAAGGAGAGTCAAACATGATTTCACCCGAAAACCGGAAACACCGGCAGGTCGTTTTGGTCACCGGCGCTGCCCGCGGGATCGGTCGGTCAATTGCCGAAAACCTGGCTGATCAAGACTGTTTTTTGGCGTTAAACGACATTAACGGGAACGCGCTTTCTATTGTAGTCCATCAGATTGAGGAAGCCGGCCATCATGTGCAAGGCTTTCCTGGGGACGTTGGTGATCCGAATGCCGTTGAAGCGATGGTCAACCGTGCATTGGAAAGCTTTGGGCATATTGACAGTATGATCAACAATGCCGGGATCGGCGGGACAGGCAAATCTCTTCTGGAACTAAGTTTAGATGAATGGGAGGAGATGATTCGTGGAGATTTAACCTCAACTTTTCTCCTTTGTAGGGCGGTACTGCCCCACATGATTTCTCAGGGCAGGGGAAGAATCGTAAACATCTCCTCCATATCAGCCATGATAGGTGTTGCAGGCAGCACCCATTATGCCGCGGCCAAAGCTGGAGTAATAGGTTTTTCGAAAGCACTCGCACGAGAAGTTGCGGCCAATCGCATTAACGTTAACGTTGTTGCGCCCGGTTTGATCGATACGGACATGTCCCGCAAAAGGGGAATCGATCATCAGCGCCATCTCGTCGCTTGGCCGCGCATTGGAAAACCTGAGGATGTTGCCGCTGCAGTAGCGTTTCTCATCTCGGATCATGCGGAATATATCACCGGTCAGGTATTAAGCCCCAATGGCGGGGCATACATGTGACTCTCATACCGGACAACCATGGAACTTACCTTAAAAATTTAGCGGTGTTGAGGTATCTATTTGCCCGTTGAAAGGATGGTATCGAAGGAAGGCTGATATGAATTCAGACCGTATTCTCAAAGTAGTAAGAAGGCAGGTTCATAAAAACCTTGAAGAGCAGATCCAATTGACGCGGAAGCTCGTTCAAATTCCATCCGTCACCGGTCAGTAAGACCGGGCACAGACATTTATGTTCCAGCAATATGAAGAAACGGGTCTGGACACTAAAATCCTAGAAGTTGATTTTGAAACCGTCTGTAAACACCCGGCCTATTGTGGTTTCGACGAACAGGCTTCTGCTTACGAAGGACGGCCGAATGTGGTAGCCAAACTGAGCGGAAACGGCAAAGGGCGATCTTTAATCCTTAACGGCCATGTGGATGTTGTCAGCCCTGAGCCTGTCGAACACTGGGAGTATGACCCCTGGGAAGCTCGAATTGAAGGCAACCGCATCTACGGCCACGGAACCAACGACATGAAAGCCGGATTAATCTCCAATCTGATGGCCGTTAAGTGCCTGCTTAACCTTGGGTTGGAGCCCGTGGGAGACATTATCCTTCAAAGTAAAGGGGGACGTTGGTTCCAAAACGACTTGACAGTATAGTATAAAAAGAAAAGGCTTTTTGTATGCCAAGGCAGCTTCAAGAGTACGTCAAACATATCTCTCCTCCAGCTGTGTTTAGGGTTTTTACACGACTTTCTTTTCTTTTAATTCACTAATTTCTTCCATAGAAAGTCCTAGAAGTTGTTTGAAAATTTCTTCATTGTGTTGTCCTACTTTTGGGGCAGGGGTCTCTATCTTTCCTTGCGTCTTTGACATTTTTATCACGATGCCCGGTAAAGGCACACTACCTGAACCTGGATGATCCTTATCCACTACCATTTCCCTGGCCTTGACCTGAGGATCTTC
>SDBU01005066.1_pt1 | contig 15902 bp, 12 predicted proteins | sample 2277071 | NCBI WGS metagenome assembly SDBU01 (sample SAMN10397929, study PRJNA504765) | marine sediment metagenome | isolation source: marine sediment core GS08_GC12, 126 cmbsf | place: Arctic Ocean: Gakkel Ridge, Loki's castle | collected 2008
AAAATAAATTATAAGTTAAAACTCGAATATTAATGAAGATGAAAATATCAATAGGCTCAAATATAGTAAAGGGTCCATGGGGTGGAGGTAATCAGTTTGCTATCAATCTTTCAGATTATTTAAGGGGAAAAGATTGGCTGGTCAGTAACAGCCTGGATGAGAACGATATAGACATAATAGTAATGACTGAACCGAGGAAGAGCCTGGTTTCCTGCAAGTATAACCAGAAGGACATATCAAAGTATTTAATAAGAAAACCAGATACCATTGTGGTGCATAGGATAAATGAATGTGATGAAAGAAAGAATACAAAGAATGTAAACCTTTATTTAAAAAGGGCAAATATAGTTGCCGACCATACGGTTTTTATCAGCTCTTTTCTGGAAGGGCTATTTATTGAGGGTGGCATATTTGATACTAAAAATTATTCAGTGATAAGAAATGGGGCAGATAGTAATATATTTAATAGGGACAATAGAATTAAATGGAATAAAACCGAACCAATAAAAATGGTAACGCATCATTGGGGCGGAAATTATTACAAGGGCTTCGATGTTTATGAAATAATTGATTCAATGATAGATAAAAAAATTGATGGCTTCAAGATCAATTTCACTTATATTGGAAATCTACCTGAAGGATTTAGTTTTAATAATTCCAAAGTCTTAGAGCCCTTAAAGGGCAAAGAATTGGCTGGCAGAATAAAAGATCATCACATATATATCACTGCGTCTATTAATGAACCCGGAGGCATGCACCATATTGAAGGAGCGATGTGTGGTCTCCCATTACTATTTAGAAATAGTGGAGCTATTCCTGAACATGCTAAAGGTTTTGGAATAATGTTTGATAGTCCTGAAGATTTTCAGGAAAAATTAAGGAGTTTAGTAAAAGAATATGATTATTACTATAATAAAATACAAGATTATCCCTATGATTCCGATTTAATGTGCGGAAACTATGAAAAACTATTTTTAGAATTATTAAAGAAAAAAGATAGTTTTAATTTGAGTAAACGTAGAAGAAAATATTTAAACATATACCTTAAAGAGAAATTCCTATTGCGAAAATATCCCGGGGATAATTAACTTATGTATTTTAATAAAAAAATAATTTATATAGTTGAAAATGCAAACTGGGTTATCAGGTGGGAGGGTGAATATATAACCAGGTATTTAAATGAAAGATATAATATAAGATCTGGAATTTTTGATATTGTAAATATAAAGTCTTTGTCTAAATTTAAGAAAAAAATCCTGCATTTTGGTTCTCGAAGTACTTTTTTACCTGATAATCATAGGCTCGTAGATACCAGTAATAAGATGGTCTTGACCTGGTTCCATGGTACTGATGAAGATAGAGAATATATAAAATCATTACCTGAAGGATCTAAAAAGGCATCAATAATCCATACTGCCTGCACATTAAGTAAAAGGGATCTGATAAAATGGGGAGCTGAAGAGGAAAAGATAGTAGTGATTCCGCTGGGTGTCGATCTTTTAATTTTTAAACCAGCAAATAAAGACGAGAAAGAAAGAATAAGAGAAGAAATAGGAATTCCTTCAGAAGCCGTATGCATCGGTTCATTTCAAAAAGATGGTGAAGGATGGGGTGAAGGTAATGAGCCAAAACTGATTAAAGGGCCAGATATATTTTGTGATGTAATTGAAAAAATTAAAAAAAAGCATAGACTTTTCATACTATTAACTGGGCCAGCCAGGGGGTATGTAAAGAATAGATTAGATGAGATGAATGTGCCGTATAAACATTTTTATCTTGATAATTATTCGGATATTCCAAAATATTATAAATCACTGGACTACTATATAGTATCTTCAAGAATAGAGGGTGGTCCGAAATCAGTCCTGGAATGTTTCGCAACAGGCATCCCTTTTGTGACCACCAGGGTAGGCATGGTCGATGATATAGTAGAGGATGGAGTAAATAGTCTTATCAGTGACGTAGAAGATATCACTGGTCTAACGGATAATCTTAATACAATTATTGAAAACAAAGATTTAAGAGAAAGTCTTATTATAAATGGTCTTAAGACCGCGGAGAATCACAGCTGGCCTTTAATTGCTGCCCGATTATATAAAGAGATTTATTCTAAACTATTATGACTAATTTAAGCTGGATCAAAGAATTAAAGGAAAAAACAAAATTTTTTCTGGAGCAAATATCAGAAGCAAATTTTTCCCATATAAAATATTCATTAAATGGGGATCTTTATGGCATCAGAAAAAATTGGGGTCTGGGCCAATATGTTTTTATGTCAAAAATCCTCTATATGCTTGATCTTTTAAAAGATCTGAAGGAGGAAGAGAAAAATGCTTTGGTTTCAAAGATCAGAAGCTTTCAAACAAGCGATGGATACATCTCTGACCCTTTGATCATTAAACTGGGTTTCAAGAAGAAATATTTGATATTCAATGACAGGAATAATGAATTTGAAATTGAAAAAATAAAAAGAGCTGAAACCAGGCAGTCTTTTGCAGCCTTAAACTGTCTTGATGCTAAACCTGATAAGCCATTTCTCAATATCCCCTATAGTGAAAAGGAAATCGATAATTTCCTATCAAGTTTTGACTGGCAGTTTCCCTGGGATGCGGGAAGCCACTATAGCCACCTGATGTTTTTTTTAAAGATGAATAAAACTATGTTTGATTATCATTCTGATATCGCGGATCCTCTAATCGACTATGCAAATAACTGGGTAGATGATCTTCAATCAGAGTCTGACGGATTCTGGTATGGTAAAGAGACATCTTTAAAAGAAAAAATAAATGGTGCCATGAAGGTGCTTACCGGTAAGAGTGCTGCAGGCATAAATAGCATTGATCATCATGAAAAGATAATAGATAATTGCCTGAGTGCTGTGAATGACAGCGAGGCATGCAGTAATTTTAATATTATATATTGCCTTTACTATTGCTCAACGATATCTGATTATAGAAAAAAAGAGATTGCGGATTTTTATATTGACAGGTTAAATATATATAAGGATTTCTATTTTGATAGTATTGGCGGGTTTTCTTTTAACCGGGATAGAGCTAATGATATATACTATAATGCACGGATAACCAGGGGATATAATGAACCGGATATCCATGGAACAGTAATGTTTGTCTGGGGCATTACACTTATTTCAAAGATATTGAAATGGGATTTTGTAGATTATAAGGTACCTTTAACTTAAGAGATTATGACAGACAGTGATTTAAAACTAAAAACTAAAATAAAATTAAGAATATTAAAATTGATTGATGATTTTATTGACTTCCTATTTAGCATCAAGCTTTTAAAGATAAATAAAGCAAATAAGAAAAGAGTCCTTGAGGAAGCAAGAAAAAAGGAAGCAGGTTTTGTAGGGGGAGAGAATAAATTTGAACTAAAAGAGATCAGGGTTGAGTTGATAAACAGATGCAATACTCAATGCATAATGTGTCCCAGGGAAAGCCAGAAGAGAAAAGCCGGAAAGATGGATATAGATCTTTATGAAAGATTAATAAGGGAGGCATATGATCTGGGTGCCAGAGCCCTTTATCCCTATCATATGGGTGAGAGTTTGATTTTAAAAGATTTTTGTGAATATATAAGGATTGCTAAAGATATTGGCTACACAACTATTATGCTGACTACGACAGGTGGCCTTATAAAGCAATATGATCCTGAAGAGCTAGTAACCTGCGGCCTGACTATATTGAATTTTTCAATAGATGCCACAAGGCAAAATTCATATGAAAAGATCAGGACCAATATGAAACTGGAAGATATTGAGCAGTCTATCAAGAAAATAATTGATGTAAAAAATAGGCTTAATCCCAGCCTTGAGGTTTCTGTAAAATACATGGATTGGCCAGACAAAAATGATGGAGAGTGGCCAGTCTTTAAAAAAAGATGGGAGAATGTCGTAGATAAGATTTATCGTACTATAGTACATGACTGGGGCGGAAAAACTGAGCTTATGGTGGATAATAAATTAGCTCCGGAAGACTACTGTAGATATTTAAGACAGAAACTGATCTTTGGATGGGAAGGTACAGCTATGTTTTGCTGTATGGATTATGACAATCAACTACCAATAGGGAAATATCCCGAGCAATCCTTAAAAGAAATAATGGATTCAGCAGTTTTGAAAGGAGCAAGGGAAATGCATTATGAAGGTAAATTGAATGAACATCCAATGTGTGAGCAGTGCTATATGAGCCTTGAGCAGGGTGTGGCAGACAATTACAGGAAAAGGGTAAAAGAAAGAATCCTTTCTTTTTCAGATAAGATCCGTGGGAAATCAAGCGAGAATATTTAAATGTCAAAAACCTTAAAATCATTACCATTAGTAACAGTGCTAATGTCTGTTCATAATAACGAGAAGGTAGTCGACAGAGCAGTAAGGTCTATCCTGGATCAGTCCTATACTGATTTTGAATTCTTAATAATAAATGATGCCTCAACTGACAATACTCCCGGTATCCTGAGATCTTACCAGGATGAAAGAATCAGGATTATAAATAATGAGAAGAATCTTGGTCTGACAAGATCATTGAATCTGGGTCTGGAAGAAGCAAAGGGTAAATATATTGCAAGAATTGATGCCGATGATTTTTCCTTTCCTGACAGATTAGAAAAGCAGGTTGATTTTCTAAGGAGGAATCCTGAATTCATACTATTGGGAACCAGTTTTAATATAGTAGATAGCAACAACCAGACAGTAAAAGAAATCATATTTGATACAAGCCCTGAAAAACTATATTATGACCTGTTTTTTCAAAATATGATTGCCCATTCATCTGCTATTTTTAAATTAAGTGAAGTACTGAAGACCGGTGGCTATGATGAGGATTACATTTATGCCCAGGACTATGCTTTATGGCTTAAACTCGCAGACAGGGGCAAAATATGGGTATTACCGGAGGTTTTGACCTTATGGTGTGATGACCCTGAAAATATTTCAACCATAAAGAACAAGGAGCAAAGATCTGCCAGTGAGACAATTTTTAAGAAGGGCCTGGCCAGGTTGGGTTTGGAAAACAATATAATTAAAAATTCATTATATTTACATAATTTTTATGATGAGGAATTCGTAAATATTGCCAGGGGAAAAATATTTCCAATCTTTAAAACTCTATTATTAATCAATAAAAAAATAATTTCCAATACTCCCGACTTTTACAGCAGGAATATTATAGCAGAAGCTGCATATCAGAATGTAGCTGATTTACTTACCATAATATTTAAAGGAACTGATAATAAATCTAAAGTTATCTCCTTTTTGGCCAGGAATATATTCAATCTGAGACTTATTATAAAAATGCTGGAAAAAGTTCTAAATTTTTCAAAAAAAAGAGTATTAGAAGGTAAAAAATAATGCCAGAAGTATCAATAATCATCCCTGCTTATAATCAGGATAAATTCTTAGGGGAAACAATAGAATCCATATTGTCCCAGACTTATAAGGATTTTGAATGCATAATCATTGATGACGGAAGTACTGATAAGACTAAAGATATTGTCCGGAAGTATTGGGATGATCACAGGATAAAATATTTTTACCAGGACAATATTGGTCTGGCTGGCGCCAGAAATACCGGAATAAAAATGGCAAAAGGAAAATATCTACATTTTTTAGATTCTGATGATCTGGTCCATAAGAATTTCTATAAAGATATGAGAAGCAAATTAGAGCTTGAGCCCGGTATTGATCTACTATCATGTGCATGGGATCTGATCGATGAAAACGGCAGAGTAATATCCTCTAAAATAGGACCGGTTAAAAGTGATGATCATCTGAAGGATTTGATTCTGCAAAATATATTTCCTGTCCACTCGATAATACTTAAAAGTAAAGTCCTGGAAGGTATAGGTCCCTTTAATGAAGAACTATCTGCATTGGAAGATTGGGACTTATGGCTCAGGGCTGCATTAAGGAAGTATGCCTTCGATACCCTGGATATAATCGGAGTCAGCTACCGGCGTCACAAAGAAGGAATGACCCTGGATATTAAAAGAATGACTGAGAATTTAAATCTTTTCCTGGATAATTTCTACAGAACCAATCCTAGATACCAAAAATACAGACCCTATACCCATCTATACCAGATGCTGAATATTTACCTATATGCTGAGGAATCAGGAGATTTAAAGAGCCAGGAAGAGACAATAGAAAAAATAAATAATCTTTTAGGTAAAACAACCTATGTCCACTATTATTTAGAGAAAATTTATGAAGTGATTAGAAATATCAGAAATAAAAAGGTTAAATTAAAACTGATTAGGGATATTCATGATACAGCGCCATCTGAAAGTAAAAGATTCTGGAGAGATAAGATACTGAAAGCAAGGTTAAAAAATTTCTTTATCCGGTAATTTGTATATTGTATTTTTCATAATCTAATTATTTTTACTGGTCTTTTCCAGAGCCTCCTCGATTATTGATTCCCACTTTTTAGCATATTTTTCAAAAACCAGGTCTTTTGCTTTTTCCTTACCTTTTTCTATTAGTTCTGATCTTATGCCATCATCAGTCCATATCTGCATAATACTCCTGGAGATATCTTCTATATCATAAGGGTCAAATAAGATCCCGGCATCTCCTACCTGCTCGGGCATTCCAAAGGCATTGGAGCAGATTATAGGAGTACCCAGCACTAATGCTTCCAGGGGAGGAATATTTGTAGGCCCCAGAAGGTCGGGGAACACCATGGCTTGTGACTTTTTATATAATGCTACTATTTCTTTATCTGTTACATATCCCAGATGGTAGATTTGATCAGAAAGATCAAGCTCTTTTACCATATTCATTATCTTTTTATAACTCTCCTGGGGAGACCCGACCAGGGCCAATGAAACTTTTATCTTATATTTTTTCCGGATTAGATCTATTGCTTTGATCAACCGTATATGGTTTTTATGGAACCAGAATTGAGCAGGATAAAAGAGAAATCTCTCCGGAAGGTTGAATTTCTCCAGGATCTTACCAGCAGTTTCAGTACTCATATCCTTATAGCTATATACATAGCCTGGTGGAAGATAGGGGATCACTCTTATCTTTTTTTTATCGATCTTTAAAAAATTATTTAGATCATTTTTCCCTTGCAATGAATCAACAATTGTCAGAGCGGATTGTTTTGAAGCATTCTTGTATTCGATATCCCTTCTAATGCGAACCTTTAAAGGGTACTCGGGTAAATTCGGGAAATATCTATACATCATATCAGGAATAGTAACTATATAGGGTATATTGTTCCGGAATCCAAATAGAGAAGGGAAAGGAATAACCAGCATATCTATATTATGGTCTTTCAATCTGGAAATTTCATCATTTTTTTTCATATTAAAGATTTTTTTATTAAGGACCAGGTTTGAAAAAAGAGCAATTATCTTCATTGGGGGAGTTTTTGCTGAAGTTATATAGATTTCTTTTATATCGATATTTTTAGAAGTTAAATAATTCGGGATATCTTTGTCGTAATAAATAATTGTATAGTTGAATTTATTAGAATATTTAACCAAGCTATCGGCCACACCAAGTGTATACTGAACAGTTCCGCCATACGATTTGGAGAATGGAAAAAGTATTCCTATATTTTTTTTGATCTCTAAACTCCTCATATAATTTGAAATATTTTTGTTTACAAGAGCACCACTTCTTTCAGGCGCCACTAATTTAGATATAAGGATAAATAGATTAAATGATTATTGCAATTTATTTTTAGTCTTCTAAATAATAAAGCTCAATTTTCTCTATTATACAGTCTTGATTCTTATCAATAGGATCTATTCTTATTTTCTTTAGGTCTTCAGAATAAGGAATCATGATATATATATTATTTGTTCCTTTAATTAAAGGATACCCACTACTATCTTCCCAAACATATTTTTTGTCGTTTCTACCGTAGAAGATTCTTAGCTCTCCCTCTATTGGGGAATCTATAATTATTTTAAGTAGTAGTGGTAAATTATCTTTAAATTCTATTGGAAATTTACTTTCGAACCAGGGATCATCTCCGCTTACTTCTAGCTTTATTTTGTTTTTTTCACTAATAAATTCACATTGATTTAAGGGTCTCCAGTAATCATCGAAATTTGACCAGTCTGTTTGTTTCAATAAAGTCAAATAATCTGAAAAGATTTCATATATCTCTCCATCATCGGTATCAATGTAGAGATACAATGGTAATTGCTTTTTCAAATCATTCATTGAAGTTAAATATTTTCTTGTTATTCCATAGAAATCAATAATTACTCCATTGCCTTCTTTTAACTTATCTACCATTATTTCTATTTCTTGAAAATAATCACTACTTGTCTTTCTTGCAATTGCATCTTCTTTATGGGGAAGTATGAAAGATGTCTTTCCTGTAAATAAATAGATAAAGTCTGGTGCGTTTGAATATATAACCGTGTCTTCAGGCATGTTCTTTATCACTTCTATTGTCTGGGAATTTATAAAGTATTCCTGTAAGTAGCCCTGGCCACTTTTGTATCTTTCAGTAGCCCATTTATAAGTATTTTCTACTTGAAAACCTAAAAATACCATGCATATTACAGGAATCATTATTATAAATACATGCCTGGTTTTAGTCAGATTCAATAAAATGTATAAGAAAAATATTATAACTAATAATAATGCAATGGAAACCGGAACTAGCGTTCGACTTTCTGAAATATGAACACCGGGTTCAAAAAACAATCTTGAGACTATTAGCATAAAGATATAAGTGATTATAAAGATAAGGGACAGAGAAATTATTTTGGGGATGGTTTTTCTTTTTTGATTTTTTATTTTTATATTTTTTTCTCTAAATATAAATATATATTCTAAAATAAACAATACAATTATTATTCCAATAAAAATGGAACCGAAAATCCAGGAAACTTCTTTAGTTGTTAACCATTTGGTAATATTAACCGGAAGACCCTGTAATTCATTTATAGAAAAATAATAAAAATTAAATTCCCTTGCGGATCCACCAACTGATTGTAACCTTAATAACCAAATACCCATTGGTAGGCAACTGATAGTGATAAATATAATCAGATTAATGATTTTCTTTAATATCTTTTCACTATTTAAAAACAATATTCCCAAAGATATTGTAGCGATCAAAGAAATTCCAATATATCTGCACAGAAATGCCATTGATATTGCTATGGAACCCAGGACCAAGAATCTGATTTTGTGTCTTTCTAAAAACTCCGCTACCAGATACATACCAAGAAATCCAAAGAAAATAAATAAATGCTCAGACAAAACAGAGGTATGAACACTAAGGATAAGTTCTGAAGAAACCATAAATATGGCCCCAAACAATGACAGTACTAATGACCGGGTATACTTTAATATTATTAAACCTATAAGTAGAATATTTGCTCCAAACAGAAGGGAACTTAGAAATCTTGCTCCTTCTATTCCATTGAAACCCAAAAGCAAAGGTAGTGCCAAAAAAATTGGGTAAAGTGGAGGCCAGAGGGAAATAGAAATTTCAGGGTTAGCAAAAGAGGTTCCCCATAAAGTTAAAGGTATGGTGCCATCCTGATTGTATAGCACCACACTACCTTTTCCATTTAAAATATTTTCAGCAACAGTTATATAAGCTACAGAATCTGAATTCAGGCCAATACCCCATTGTGAAGTAATTAATAATACTAGAGCTGTTCCGATAATGGCTACCAGGATAATTAAAGGAGCAACGAAAAAATATTTTTTATTGTCTATCTTGTTTATTAGTAGTTTTTTGCTTTTGGAAGAATTTGACATTTTTTACAGAGAAATAATAATAATATTTATTACTAAATTTTTTATAGAGTACACTATTATTTGCCTTATATCAATTTGTAAATATTCAGCAAGAACTAATTAGTTCCACCTCTATTATCACTTAATAGCAGCATCTAATCTACTTTTATATTTGAATAAAGGAAAGATAATATTATAATGTTGAAAACTATATGGTAAGCTCAGGTTTAAAGCTTATTTGGAATATTTATTATATACACGGGGTGAATATGAACAAGAGTTATGAGGAAATAAAATATAACGATGAGATTATTGCTATTATATTACGCTCGGACTTTAACTCTGATAGTATCGAATTTTTCAGTCCACCCGAGTTCTCCCAGCAGCTGGGTTACCTTCCGCATAAGAAGGGTAGCAAGATAAAATCACATTTTCATATAAAGATAGATAGAAAGATTACTCTTACCCAGGAAGTCTTATTGATGAAAAAAGGAAAAGTAAGAGTTGATCTTTACACAAAAGAAAAAAAACATTTAGCTTCAAGAGAGCTTGGTACCGGTGATCTGATATTCCTTTGCAGTGGGGGACATGGCTTTGAGGTACTGGAAGACACTGAGATGATTGAAGTAAAACAGGGCCCTTATTCGGGCAAGCAAAAAGATAAGGAAGTATTTGAGGATTAATGACTATGATACCAGTATGTGAACCATTGATCGGTGAAAAAGAACTGAAATATGTTACTGAATGCCTAAAGACAGGATGGATCTCCTCCAGTGGAAAATATATTGATGAATTTGAGAAAAAGTGGGCAGCTTATTGTGGAATGAAATATGGAATTGCAGTAAGTAATGGCACTACCGCATTACAGATTGCAGTAGGTTGTCTTGATCTAGAACCAGATGATGAGGTAATAATCCCTACTTTCACTATAATCTCTTGCGCTACTGCGGTTATATACAATAATGCCAGACCAGTTGTGGTGGATTCAGATCCAACTATCTTTACTATTGATACCAACAAGATAGAGGAAAAAATTACTGAAAATACCAGAGCGATCATGCCGGTTCATATATACGGGCACCCTTGTGACATGGATCCTATTTTTGATTTAGCAAAAAAGTATGATCTGATTATTATTGAAGATGCTGCTGAGGCGCATGGGGGAGAATATAAGGGCAGGAAATGCGGTAGTCTGGGAGATATCAGCTGTTTTAGCTTCTATGCAAATAAAATAATTACCACCGGTGAAGGTGGGATGCTGCTGACAAATAGCAGTGATTATGCTGAGAAAGCAAGATCCCTTAGAAACCTTTGCTTTCAGGCAGGAAAAAGGTTTTTTCATGAAGAGCTGGGCTATAATTTCAGACTTACAAATATTCAGGCAGCATTGGGAGTTGCCCAATTAGAAAATGTAGAAAAACTTGTAGAGAAGAAAAGATGGATCGGCCAGACATATAATAAGAAATTAGAGGGTATTCCCGGAATAATTTTGCCTATCGAAAAGAAATGGGCAAAGAATGTTTACTGGATGTATGGCATAGTCCTGGAAGAGAGCACAGGAATTGATGCTGAAGAGTTTGCAAAAAAACTAAAAATATTAGGAGTAGGCACCAGACCATTTTTCCTTGGGATGCATAAGCAACCAGTATTTGAAAAGATGAGCCTATTTAAAGGAGAGGATTGTCCTGTAGCAGAAAGAATTGCCAGGCAGGGCCTGTATCTTCCATCTGGCTTAACCCTAACTGAGGATGACATAGATTTTGTAGTTGAGATGTTTAGGAAGGCTTTGAAGTAGATTTATTTATTCTAAGATAACTTATGTTTATATCAGTAATAATACCCACAATAAACCGGATGAAAACTTTGAAAGGAGTTATTCAAAGCCTGCTTGACCAGACAATTGATAAAGATCTTTTTGAAGTAATAATAATGGATCAGGGCACAAACTCAGAGACTAAAGAACTAGTGGATAAGTTTTCTGTAACAGCAGGGCCAAAACTGAATTATATTTCTAACAGTGTACCAGGCACCCATTCAAATAGAAATATCGGAGTTAAAAAGGCTACTGGTGAAATTATTGTTTTTCTTGATGATGATACGGTAGCTGATTCTAATTATTTGAAAGTAGTTTATGAAAGTTTTGTAAAGGACCCTGATATTGCGTTAATGACCGGGAAAGTAATGCCTCTATACGAAGATGATGATCTACCGGATTGGCTGGATTCATTCTGGATCGATGATAAATGGGGAAAATATATATGGGAAATAACCCTGCTTGATGCCGGAGACAGTTACAAGGAGATAACCCCTCACCTGGTTTTTGGGTGCAATTATATTGTCAGGAAAGATATTTATATTAGTTATAAAGGGACCTATCCAGATATTTTTCCAAGGGAAATGATAAGATTTGATGGCAGTGGAGAAACTTTGCTGGCTACCAGGATCGAAGAAGACGGCCTGAAGATCATATATAATCCTGATATAAAGATTAAACATATTATTCCGAAAAACAGGCTGACATTTGAATATTTTTACTACAGGTATTATGTTATGGGTATTCAGCATTCATATGATGATGTGAGAAAAACTGTCAGAAAGTTGCCACTTAAACAAACTCTACGAGATATCTATTTCATATTAAAAGATATTCTTTTATTAACTTTTAAATTTTATAAAAAAATAAATAGAGTTAAATTTAGATGTAATTGGAATAAATTTAAAGGTAGAATGCATCATAAGTGGTGGGTAATAAGGGATAGAGAATTGTTCGAATTTATTATCAGGGACAATTATTTTGATGATGGTATGGAATTCTTGTAAGACTGGAAATCCCTTTACGACAGGTGATTAAACAATCTCAAATATTCTTTCCCCGTTTCATTAAAATCATAAAGACCACTATACTTTTGAGCTCTTTCCTTAATTAAATCAAAGTTTTTAAAAGAATATTCTATCTTATATTTTAAAGCTAGCGGGTCAAATTCTTCATATTCCTGAAAGACTTTACCGGATACTGGCGCTAATAAATCTCTGGCAAAGAACAATAACTCAGACATAGATCCACTATCAAAACCAACCACCGGAAGACTACAGGATATTGCTTCGATTACAGAATTTGGGCAGGGTGGATTTAAATGAGAGTATAAGAAAATATCTGCAGCCCTAAGGATATTAGACACTTCCTTCAAATCTGCTTTTTTTATATTTGTTATATATGGTCTATTATTAATGAGTTTTTTTAATTTTTCATTTTTTATTGGACCAATAATATTAAAATTGAACTGAAATTTATTTATTAATCCATCCAATGCATAGATTATAGGTTCCAGCATGTCAATATTTCTAAAATTTCCAGTAGTCACTAAATTATATGCTGAAGGTATGTCATTTTGCTTCTTGTTATCAGGATAAAAAATATTATTATTGGCACCATTGTGTATGATTGAATATTTATCTTCCCTTAGCTTCCCAAGCATTTCGAAACATTGCTCCTTACAATACTTACTTTGGAAGATCACATATGAAGAGTAATTTAGATAAATATCTTTAATATCCTCGTTTAACTCTTTATAATCTTTTCCATGTTTTGATGGATAATATATACCGTCCAGTCTTTGTATTATGGGAAGATTATTTTCCTTAAAGTATGAAAGTATGGATTTGTCATAAGATATTAGGAAAAAAATTCCATCTGCTTTTTTTATCCTCCAGGATCTTGATAGAAATTTAAATTTTTCCAGAGTTAGAAAATCATAGAGGTTCTTCATAAAGGTCGAAGGTCCACCAATGGTATTTTTAAAACTTTTAAAAGGGATAAAAATATTATTCATAAAAAATATATATCATATTTGCTAAATTATTTTAAAAAATAAAATATTTTCTTTTTAAGAGATATTATTAAGAAACCAATAATGGATAATGATAAAGCTATTATAATATAAGCGCTTACTTTATTAGGAAAATATTCAAAAGATATTATATTATTACCTTCTGGTATTAAAATCCCCATGGTCAATCCATTAGTCCTGTAGATTTTTACTCCCTTTTCATTAATTGATGCCCGCCACCCGGGATAATATATTTCAGAAAATACTAAAAAAGCATTATTTTGGCAATCAGTCTCTAATAAAATCCTGTTGTTCTTATAAGATAGTATTTTGATTTTACCATCACTGTGTATTTCTTTATCCTTTAATTCTAAATCCTGGATAACGACTTCATCTCCAGGATAAAATTTATCGCTATAGAAGAATACATCATTTTCCCAGATTATGTCTTTTACATCAGAAAGATCATTGGTAAAGATTATTCTTGAAGGAAAATAAAAGCGTGGAACTGCTTTTATATTTTCCAATACATTAGGATTAGCAGGATCATACTTATACTTTGCATCGCTCCCAATAGTTCTTACTTCAGATATCTCTAAGTCTTTGATATTAATGGTCCCCAATGAATTAGTAAAGACCCTGAAAAATGTATCTGTTTTATCAGGAATACTGCCAGTTTCTATAATAGTATTTACTTTTGTATATTCATCAGTAATATCATCAGGATGAATAGTAAATTCCTGCTCTTGAAAGTCATAGTTATCACCGAAAAAATCAAAATATATATGATTGTCCAATTTGTCTGGAGAAGATAATTCAAAACTTATAGCATAATCTTTGTTTTCTTCTAAAGTTATGGGCGTGCTTAATAGTCTAAGAACATCTTTTTTATTTTTAATAATGATTTTATTATTTTTAATACCAATATTATCATTTTCTACAAATACATCCTTGATCCCATCCATATTTAAAATAACTTTTTCCTTTTTAAAGTAAGTCCTATCTGCTTTTGATAATAATTCTCCAATTTCTTCAGAAGAATCTGCGGCATTGATAATATATTTTATATTAAGAATAGATAAAATATTATTATTGATAATCAGTTTTTTTTGGTCTATATTATTCACATCATCTCCACCAAGAGATTGCTTATAATAGGTGTTTCCCAGGTGTATATCTGAATCGATTATTTTATTAGAAGGTAGATATCCAATCTTTTTACTGCTCCAAAATTTATAATTTGACATGCCTGGAAAATCAATAGAGAGATTCCTGTAAATATCAGCTTTATCAATATTTACCTCCACAGTATTAATATTCTTATTGATTGCCGGTATTGCCGGGAAAAATTTATATACATAAAGAACAGTCAAGATATTTAAGGTCAGGATAGTTATAAGCAATATTGATATTTGTCTGTTTTTTCTTTTTAGATTAAAAATCAGTAGAGAAATCGATAAAATTAATATTATTACAGGTATTATAAGTAAATAGTTTGTGATCCTGAAATCGTAGAGTAGTGACTCCATAAATAAAGATAAATTAGTTATTATCTTCTCCGGAAGATTAAATATTTCCTGGTATGTTTGAAGATTGGGACCCTGGAAAGCTACCATCCCTTTCCAATAAAAAACCATTTGTAGCGATGTGAAGGATATGAACGCAATAGTTAAAATAGAAATAAATATTTTTAATCTTTTTGTCTTTAAGCTTGAATAAAACGAAGCTATTAGAATTGCAAAAAAACAAAAGCTCTCACTAAAAATTCTGTGGCCGAACCCTGCACCAAACCACCATTCCCACCATGTGGATGTTGCATATATGAGAAGGGGTATGTATAAAAGTAGGGGTAATAAAAAATTCCGTCCCTTATTATTTCTAAGAAAATAAAATCCTGGGATAATAAATAATAAAACAGGAAACCAGAAAAAAAGGCCTTTTTGAATGGAAAAAAGGACACCTGCAATATTCGGTGAAAACCATAGAGTGCTTTCTCCGGGGTATGAATGGACAAACCAGTTACCGGTAGAAATCTTCCAAATGGTCAATTGAGGGATGAAAATAATAATAGCAAATATGATTATCATTATTATTTTTTTATAATTATTTTTTATGAATAATGACCTGGCTTTCAAATCATTAATTGAATTTAGACCATATAGTATTAAGAAAAGAATGACTATAATATTAAATAATCTGACCAATGGGATAAGACCCAATATAATGCCTAGAAGAATAGAATTTTTATAATCGGGTTTTTCGTACCACCGGGGGATCATAAATAAAAAACAACAAAAGAGAAAGAAAGAATAAATGTGACTGAAGCTGCTATCAAA
>SDBU01005067.1_pt1 | contig 15901 bp, 9 predicted proteins | sample 2277071 | NCBI WGS metagenome assembly SDBU01 (sample SAMN10397929, study PRJNA504765) | marine sediment metagenome | isolation source: marine sediment core GS08_GC12, 126 cmbsf | place: Arctic Ocean: Gakkel Ridge, Loki's castle | collected 2008
CAACGCAACCGAAAGAGATAGTCTCGGCAAGCTTGCTCCGTAGAGAACCGCCCTTCAAACTCCGGTAGCGTTCGGGGATAGTCTTCCATACCCCAACACACTACATGTTGTGGCAACCTCAGTCAAGGGGATACCCCCTTTTCCCGGATTGACCACTACGGGTGAGAATGCCCTCCATGGCCGAAGCAGGCCAAGACAGCAGCATGCCCAGCGCCGCATCTCCTGTGGGGGAAACCTCGCCCACGTTGACCGCAGACCTGATCTGCGCCCGCTGCGGATATAACCTGCGCGGCCTGCCCGCGGACGGGCGCTGTCCGGAGTGTTTCACTCCCGTCGCCCGGTCCGTTCACGGGAATCTCCTGAGGTTTGCCGACCCCGCCTGGGTGGATACGCTCCGCCGCGGTACGTTGATATGGCTATGGAGTATGCTGGTCGCCCTTGTAGCGTACGGGGGTGGCGCAGTTCTGGCCGGCTTCGCGGGCCCGGGCGTGATTAAGAACATCCTGAGCGTTATCGCTGCCGCAGTGACCCTCTGGGCGATCATCCTGGTCACCGCCCCGGAGCCGATGATCGCTGCCGAAGATGATCCGGTCACCCTCAGGCGATTTGCTCGTTGGGCTGCAATAGTCAGCTTTGCCGGGGAGGCGAGTCAGCTCGTCCAGCAAGTTTCCCCGGTGGCCTCGTGGTTCTTCGTGGTTGTGGCAATCGTGATCTTCGTCGGAATCGCAGCTTCGGTTGCCCAGTTTCTCTATTTGAGGCGTCTAGCGTTGCGCGTCCCTGACCAAGAGCTCGCCTCAATGACCAAAACAGTGATGTGGGGTTTTGTAGGCGCGCTAACCGCGCTGCTTGGTCTTGTTGTCGCCGTGGGCGTCATTCCGCTTGCCGGCGGAGGAGGCGGTGGGGCAACGCCACAGCCGTCGGGCGGAACGGCGGTCGTGCTTATTATGCTTACGTGTGTTGCTGTGCTGGGCTTCGTCGTCTTCAGCATCTGGTGGATCGTCCTGCTCTTCCGCTATCACAGGGCCTTCAAGGATGCAGCGGCGGAAGCACGCCGGCTTGCCTCACACCCGGCTGTCACCGCCTCGCAGCCCGTCACGGACGCCCCCCATCCAGGGTGGCCGCCGAGCACGTAACCGCTCACCGGTTCTCCGAGAACGTATTGTACCCTTTAACCGGAACAGCCGCGTGGATGACCGCGGGTCCGCGGTTCTGGCGGATCCCGCACCCGACTGATTAGGACGTTCCTGCATGAGCGACGTTGTACCCCCCACCGCCCGGCCCATCGAGACCGCGATAACGCGGGTCCAGGTGGAACCGCTGGTTCCCGTCGAACCCCCCGGCAGTGTCCACCACCCGATCGTCAAGAAGTCGACGGATCACCTGGCCATCGCGTCTGCGGTTTGCGGTATTACGGCTATTGTCCCGATAATCTCCCAGATTATGGGGCTGGGTTTGGGCATTGCGAGCCTCGTTCGTATCCGCCGGGCCCGGCGAGCAGGCATTGAGCGGGCCGGTAAGGGCTGGGCTCTTACGGGAATCATCACCAGCGGCATCGCCCTGATCGGCTGGATTGCCTTGTTCGTCATAATGGCCCTGATCAGCTCCTCCATATCAGGCTCCGCCGACTCGCTCGGCGCGCTGCTCAACCACCCGGGCTAGAGCATTTCCCGTTTTCGTATGCCGGGTCCACCGCCCTTCGCGGCACATCGAACAGCGAGAAACCGCGCGGGCCCAAGCCCGCCGAGGTTATTGCCGACGCCCTCAAAACCAACCTGGTGACCGATGCATTACCGCGTTTACCTGATGAAGCCATTGCAGAACGCTGATCTCTTGCCTTCAGAGAAGGTGGGGCACCCGCCGCACTGATGGTGCTTGAGAGATCGGAACCCGGACGGCCCGGCGCTGTAGTGCAAAGATCATCTTTGCCCTCCGGACGCCGGCCGTCCAAGTCCACCACCCAATCCCCCTGCGGAAAGCACCCGGCTACCTGCTACAGTATGGCGAAGATCATCTTCGCCCTCCGGCCGATCACATCACGCGGCTCGCGCTTGGCCGGGTAGCCCACACAAAAACACCGCACGGCCCGGGCATATGGGTGAGGCATCAGCCCCGGCACGCAAAGGCACGCTCGCACCAGCTCGGAGGGCAATTGTGCTGTCTTCCGATGATTATTCCACCGTAGACGTAGACCCAGACACAGACCGTGCGGCGGTCGTGTTTCTTCGATTGTCGGGGGAGATGACTACCTGGTACGGCAAAGATTATCTTTGCCCTGCCATCCGATTATTCCCCTCAATCCCGGTGAGGCAAGCGCAAAATCCGAGATTCTCGGACCGCCCCGTCGAAGTGCGGGCGGAGGGCGAGGACAATTCTCTCCGTACCGTCGGTTGTGTCCACCCTACTGCCCCTTGAATCCACCTTCGTGGATCTGGGCGGTACCAGAGGTGAGGTCGATACGCAGGAACGTGTACGAGTACAGTTGCGGCTGCTCACCCGGTTCTCGGATCACAACCACCGCCTTGCGCTGCCTGGTGCCGTGCACCTCGAGGAAGTTCCGTTCCCGCTCGTAAAGCACTTCGTCAGCGGTCAGACTCATCTTGCGGTCCTGCAGGCTGACCGATCCGGAGGCTTGGAACTGCCGCATCCGCTCCGAGCTTAGCCCGCCCATCCGGCGGCTGGGGTGTGACCGGAAGTTCCGATCGCGCTGGAGGAAGTCGGCGGTCAGAACGTCGCATTTCAAGAAGGTGCGTCTGCCCGAGGAGGCGTCCGCGCTACCCCCGCCAAGCGGCCCTTCAAGGCGTTTCAACTCCGCTCCGCTGAAATGCTTGAGCTGCACCGCACCTTCGAAGCGGGTCTGGTCGATCGAGAAGTCGTACCACATGAAGTCCCGCCAGGTGATCAGGGTTGCGGACGGCCCCGCATCTTCGCCGAGTCCGAACAGGCCGTCGGATGGCCGCGGTGAGGCCGCCGCCCGCGCGTCAACCGTCCGACCGTTTGGACCCTCCGCCGGCTTCTCGCGGAAATCCTCCAACAGCACGTAGCCCACCCCCTCCATAAGCAACTTCGAGACCTCCGGACGCAGGTCGACCGTGAGCTTCGGACCGTGGATCCGCGAGCGGCTCTTGAGCTTGCCGGTCTGCGGGTCGAATTCGGATGTCTCCGCTAGAACGTTCCCCGTCGCTAGAATGTGAACCGGCTCCTTCGAGAATCGCCGGGCAACTGGATCGGCGAGCATGTCCGCCTTCGGGCCGGACATGCCACCCGTCGTGAGTTTGTCCACCAGCGGCTGGATGATCCACCAGTCCTGCACGGCTGGAGCGTCTGTTGAGAGCGGCTGGGCGTCCTCGAAGCTCAGAGTGAGCTGACCGCAGTCGAAGGTGGTGGCGTTCTTGCTGGTCGCGTGCACGCTGCCGTTAAAGACCGCGCGATTCTCGCGGCCGGTGTACTTCATCCAGTCGGACCACTCGATGGAAATGGGAATCGGCTCTTTCGATCTTCGCCCGTCCAGATCCCGTTGCGACTGGAAGGTCAAGCGGCCGGGGCCGGGAACCTCCGCGGATTGATCGGGTACGTTGAGATTGATCATGTGGCCGGAAACGGTGAAGGTATCCTGCCTCACGAAGGCGGGGCGATCTTCCAGCCCGGTAACGACCGCGGTCTCGATTGTTCCATCTTGGGCCACCGTGCAGTCGAGCCGCTCAGCCACCACCTCGAGGGCTTGCTGGGGGTCAATCACACCGGCCTCGCCGATCGCGGTGAGACGCCGGACGCCGACCTCGATTCGCCCCTTGGCTTCGTGTTCCCGTCGACGCTGCTCCCAATCGATCTTGGCAGCGTCCAGGCCGGCTGCGACAGCTTTGGCGTAAACCTTGACCGCATCGAAGGGCGGGGCCGGGCGACGAAATGTCTCGAACTCCACGATCAACTTGTCACGCGCTCGGACCGTGCGCGTGCCCTGAGCGGCCACCACGTCTCCCCGGGCGGTGGCGGCGAGCGGAACCGTCTTGCCCTCCCGATCCGTGGTGAGGACCATGTCGAACTCGCGGCAGGACAAGCGGTCGCCGTCTCGCACCATGACGACGTGCCCTCTTCCAAGCACCCTTTGGACCACCTGCTGGCCGGGGCGTCCCCCGGGCCTGGGCTTGAAGTTCAGGGTCAGGCTGTCCGCGTCGATCCGCGTACCGTCCTCGACCATGGAGACGCTTCCGGTGAAGATCGCCCGGTCGAGCACCCGGTACTCCCGCGAGGAAACACCCCCCAAAAAATCGGCCGACATGCTGGTCACGAAGTGTCCGTCGACCTCGAGCCGGTCGTCGAACTCTATCGCCGATCCGCCCGGTCTATCGAGCATGTCCGCCCGCGGGCTGGACATGCCACCCGTCGTTGGACCACCGGCTGAATTCGCCACGCGCAGAAGCACGCCCGGTCCGGTGGCCTCCACGCGCATCCGGTCCTGGGAGCGGGACGAGAACAACGCGATACCGGTCATGGTGCCCTGATCGGCTGAGCGAGCCACCACGGGATCGAGTTCGCTGCCAAAGAGCCAGACCTTGGCTCCATCGGGCTCGAAAATCAGCCTGTCGCAGGTGGCGTCCCCCTCGGCGTAGGAGATGCGCACCGGTGAACCGGTTGCGGTGAGTCTGGTGCCCAGGTCCTCTTCCCAGCGATCGTCATCGGGGGAAAGGGCCTCGACCACCAGCCGCCCGGTCCAGTTCAGCACTATTCGCTCCTTCGGCCTTGATGGAGTGACTTCCCCGCCAGGCGCATCGCCGGGGGTCGTGGCCGAGCGCATCAGGGCTTGGTCTTCGTCGGTCACGCTCCGAAGTATCTCCAAAACCTCCGCCTGCAGGTGAGACTGGCTGACGTCGCCGAGGAACTGTCTCGCGTCGATGTCGTCCTCGAAACGGGCGAAGTATCGAATGGGCGGCTTGGGTGCGTCCCCCTCCTCCTCGGTCATGCTGAAAACCGGCACGGAGTCTGCGTCGGGCGGGGACTCAGGTTGGGGCGCCGGCTGCTGCGGTGGCTCGCTCGGGGGTTGCTGAGCTTCGATCCGGGACTGGATGGTGGTTCGCAGCCACTCGACGAGCGACCAGCGCCCGCTGCCCTGTTTGCCCGCGCCGGGAAGTGAGAGTCCGAGGCCTGCGCCCTGCTCGCGCAGCTCGAGCCGGCCCCCGCGAGTGATTCGCATGTATTCCACGCGGCTTTGGGCCTGGTTGAACCGGACGATCAGATCGCTCGCTTCCAACTCCACGTCACCGGATGTTACGTGGAAACGCCCGGGTACGCGGATCTTGGAGTATTCCAGGTCGAACTCGATGTCGTCCAGCTCGACCCGCACCATGTCTGCGGGATCGATTCTTCCACGCTGCTCCACCGGCAAGCCGGCTCGCTCCTTGTCGGTGAGGCGGTCGATCTCGATGACCACGTCACCGCTGAGCCGGCCTCGCTGGGGGTCCAACCGGCCGCCGCCCTTGCGAGGCGCTTCCAGGATCCCTTCGCGGGCGGTCACCCGGATCGCATTGCCGTCGTCGGTGCGCAACCGCACCTCGGGCTTTACCAGCTTGAACTCGTTGACCGTCCCAGCGACCGGCATCCAGTCGTCGACCCAGATCTCGATACGCGATCGAGTCCCTCCGCGTGGATAGAAGCTCAGGTTCAGGCGGTGAGCCCGCCCGACACTCCCTTGCCCCACGGACAGCTTGGGCGTGTCGTCGTCGCTCGCCAGCCGCCTTCCGGTTGCATTGCTGACCAGTGACGCGGACCGCTCGCCGACTACGTGGGATAGACTTTCCAGCCTGTCACCGACCGGCTGGACCGGCGGGCTGGCTTGCCAGGCCGGTCCCACGGGTGATGCCCCGGAATCGAACTGGCTGTACTGGTAGATCGAGAAGCAGACCAGCAGGATCGCTAGGGTGGCGGAGGCCACCACCAACGATCGGACCAGCCCCGTTGCCCGTTGTTGGCTTTGCCCGGTCCGACTCATGCACGCACCATAGTCACAAGGTCGAAGGACTCAAGGTCCAAGGTTCAAGGTAGACTTTCGACTTTCGACTTTCGACCTTCAACCTTCAAACCTTCTAACCTCCGCGGACCACCGCTTCCGCTTGCGTAACAGTAACTCGACGACCTCTGCCACCGCACCGCAGCCGCCGCGACGCCGGGTTACGTACATGGAGGCGCGCTTCACCGCCGGTACGGCATTGGATACCGCCACCGGGAAGCCGCAACGCTCCATCGGCCCCAGGTCCGGAAGATCGTCGCCGATGTACCCGGTTCTCTCATGGTCAAAACGTCCCGTAGCCAGGATCTCCTCGTATCCGGCCAACTTGTCGGAAACGTTCAGGAGCACCTTTTCGACCCCCAGCTCAGCCGCGCGCAACCGGACCGTCTCGGCGCCCCGCCCGGAGAGGATGGCCACCGTCCCGCCGCACCGCTGCCACAGCTTGATCGCGCAGCCGTCCTGGGTGTGGAAACGTACCGGAGGGCAAACCGTACGGCGAAGATCCTCTTTGCCGTCCGAAGGGCAAAGATACCCTCTGCCTTTCCGGTGTTCGCCTTCCGCCGCGGTCGGCGCCACGGTCCCGTCGGTGAGCACCCCGTCAACATCCAGGATCAGCAAGTCAATCAAGGCCGTGTCTTCCGCGATTAGAAGGTTTGAAAGTTGGAACGTTCAAGGTCCGGACTAAGGAACCTCCTAACTTTGAACCTTCTAACCTTGGAGCTTCCGGCGGTCAAGCAGGGTGTGGAACCGGGTTTCAACCGGTTGGTACCCTGTGGAACCGGTTCCACACCCTGTCAGAATCAGTCAGGAAGTGTCGCCCCGTTCCACGGATCGAGGCAGCCGGCACCGTTGAGCAGGTCGATCAGGGTCGGCCCCGCGGACCCGACATGCTGGCTTGTTCCACCGGGCTCTGGGTCGCCTTTTTTGTGCCGGCGATGGACGCCATGGTTAGCCCGCGGCGGCCATATCACTTGCCCGCCGCGGGAGCGGCTCGATTCTTGCGTGGAGGTCTTCTGTCGGACCGTCCGCCCCCAATGACCGTGCGCGATTCGGCGCCGGAAACCCGAGCCGCGACCGTGAGGGAGCGGTTCGCCGACGTTCACGTCGGGGCGCATTCGCCCAACGTCGTTTGGAGCGAATCTCGTTATTGAGCAACGTTCGCTCTAAGGGTTGCCCTCGGTGAGCACTACCTGGAGACCGGCGAAGTCGATGAAATCCACGTCATCGTCCGCGTCGAAGTCGAAGGCCTCGCATCCGTCGGCGCAGGGCCCGCCCGCCGGACCGGTCATGCACTCGGCCCAGTTGGCGAAGTCCGCCAGGTCGACCACCTGATCGCAGTCAAAGTCGCCGATGCCGAACTCATAGGCCCCCATGTCGACGCGGCTGCAAAGCACCCGGACGTGGCCGTCGAGGTCGGTCTCGCCGACTTGGGATTCAAAGTCCGGATCGCCGGTGTTGATGCCCGGCGACCCGGGCGACAGGCGCAGGTTGTCATCTTCGGTCCCCGGAGTCCCGTCCGGTCCATCGGGATCGACGAACAACGGGTCGTCACTGATGTTCCCGTCTCCCGGCCAACCGCCCTGCAAGTCGGTGTACGTAATGGTGATCGTCGAGCCGTCGTTGTTCCAGATTTCGTCGCCACCATCCCAGAGGATACAGTTGCTCATCTCCAGGTTGCTTGGAGAAGATTGCTGGTAGGAGTCGCACGCCACACCTCTCCCGTTGAGTGCTGAGTTCGCAACGAACGTGGAGTTGGTCACCCTCGGGCTGCTCCAGTGGCAGCAATAGACGCCGCCGCCGTTGGCAGTCGCCGTGTTCCCGATGATCGTGCAGTTGGTGATGGTCGGGCTGCTGGAGGAGCCGGAGGAGTAGACGCCGCCACCGTTGTAAGCCGCCGTGTTTCCACTGATCGTGCAGTTGGTGATGGTCGGGCTGCTGCCGCTGTGGCAGAAGACCCCTCCACCGTTCCCGCCAGACGTGTTTCCGGTGATCGTGCAGTTTGTGATCGTCGGGCTACTATGGCCGGTGCAGTAGACGCCGCCGCCGTTCCCGTAACTCGTCGAGTTTCCGGTAATCATGCAGTTGGTGATCCGCGGGCTGCTGGAGGACTCGCAGGAGACCCCGCCGCCGTGGTTTGGCACCGTGTTTCCGGTGATGGTGCAGTTGGTGATCGTCGGGTTACTGTTCTCGGTGCATTGGATGCCGGCGCCGCGGACAATCGCCATGTTCCCGCTCACCGTGCAGTTCGTGATCGTCGGGCTCCCACTCTCGTTGTAGATGCCGGCACCGTCACCATCCGCTTCAGGGAAAACATCAGCGTTGCCGGCGGTGATGGTGAAACCGTCAAGAACGGCCGTCTCGTCGGTTCCGCTGCCGGTGACCACGTGATAGCTGTTCTCGTCGTTGCCCGCGAAGTCGGGGCCGTCGTCCCCGTTGAGGTCCCCGCTTAGAATCGTGGGGTTGCCGACCGGGTCGCGCTGGGCCAGGTTGGTCTCGCCACCCGCGAAGCCGCCGTAGACGGCCACACCGCTGATGAGCTGGAAGGTGGCCTCGCGATCCCCGCCGGGGTGCGCGGGTGTGTAGGTACCGGCCGCCACCCAGATCATCGAGAAGGTGTCCGGAGCCGGCTCAGCCAGGGCGCGCCGTAGACGCCGGTACGCCGTGGCCCAGCTTCTGCCGTCTCCTCCCGGTGGGGCGGTGGCGTCTACGAACAATAGCAACTGACATTCGTCGGGGACGCCGTTTCCGTCCTCGTCCCTCGAAGTCCCGTCAGTGATATCGCAACTGTCCGCCACGCCGTTCTCGTTGCAGTCCGGCTCGCACTCGTCCGGGATGCCGTTCACGTTGCAGTCCAGACTCGTCCCGTCCTGAATATCGCAAAGGTCGGCGATGCCGTTCTCGTTGCAATCCGGCTCGCACTCGTCGGGAACACCGTTCCCAGTACAGTCCTCGCTGGTCCCCTGGTCGAGATCGCACGCGTCGGGCACGGCGTTGCCGTTGCAATCCGGGCTGCCGGCGGCGAAGTCGCAGATATCCAGCACGCCGTCATTGTTGCAATCAGCCTGGGACTCGCATTCGTCGGGAACGTCGTTGGTGTTGCAATCGGCGCTGCTCCCGCCGGTGATGTCGTCCGCGTCCGGGATGCCGTTGCCGTTGCAGTCGCTGATCCATCCCGACAGGAACAGCATGGTCGGCAGGAACTCTTCGCAAATCTGAGGTAGGTCGTCATCATCGAGCTCGAAGATGAACGCCCATATGCCTAGATCGCCATAGGTGTAGTCCAGGGATCCCCCGGAAATCGGATAGATAGTCCACCAGTGGGGGCCGATCTGGTAATACCCACCGCCGGCAGCATAGACCAGATCGCGCGCTTCGCTGCCGAGGATATGGAAGGTCCAGTTATCCAGGCACAAGTCCGGCGTGTGTCCCCAGGGCCACATAAGCATGTCGATGTACCCGTGGAAGTCGATATGCACACGAACGTTGGGGTGGCTTAGAAAAAAGTCGCGCATGGCTGCTGTCTCGGGCTCGGAGAATTGATAAGGTCCACCCGAGCCACTCTCACCGCTGCCCGGGCCGCCCCAGTTGCGATTCAAGTCCACGAAGTTCGCGTTCCACCGGTCGTGGTACACATACCCGTCAGGATTCATGATCGGCAGCAGAAACCACTCGACATTGTCGACCAGAGCCGCCACCGCGGGATCGGTGTCGTAATTGGTCAGCAGATGCTGGGCGGCGTAGGCGACCACCGAAGCTCCGGCCTGTTCGTTGCCGTGCTGGGCGCCGTGGTACATGACGCCCGGCTTGTTCTCGCCCGGGCCGGTGATGCGGAGGGCCCACAACTCCCGGCCCTCCACCGAGAGCCCAAGCGTGATCATCTCAGCCAGGTCGGGATAGGCTGCGACCAGGTCGGTCATGAACTGGACGTGCTCGTCGTACGTGCGCAGGTAGTCGAAGAAATCTCCGCCACGCCCGCGCCCGTACAGCTCGTCGATGTGCCGTTGCAGGTCCTCGACAATCACTTCGTAGCACAATCCGGTGGCATCAAGCGTGGCCTTCGCAGCCGGGGCGACGCGGACCTCCATGGGGCCGATGCCCAGACCCTCAGACCATACCTGGAAGTCACGACCGAGACCCTGAAGCTCGCGCAGGGTGTTCAGCTCAGCCTCGTCGGTGATCGCAATCCGAACGACCTGGTATCCCTCGTAGCCGGTCGGCTGCGAGTAGGCCGCTGAGGCCATCGCCAGACCGCATGCAATGGAGATGGAGCCAACACGGACCAGCAGGTTTCGGCACACGAGACTTACCCTCCTCAAACCGACAAACGCGGGGTCCTGGATGAGTTTCGATTCAACACCCAGTATGACGGCTTTGGGTCGATTCGTAAACCTCCGTGGTCTGCGTGGCGTGGGATTGCAGGCGGGTGAATCGCCCGATGCCCGGGCGTACTTCCTGCCCAGCCGAAGCGGGCCTCGTGCCTGTACTGGCAAGGCCGCAGTTATTGGACGCTATTGCGGACTCAGGAACCGGTCAGGGGCTGAGAACGGCGACCGATAATTTGCGAAGGTTTGACCGTGTTCTGCTCGATAGGTAGGGGAGCAAAACGACGCCATTGGGGCCGGAGTGGACGCGGCGGCCAAACAACCGGCCTGGATGTGGGAATCAAGCCAAGGAGCGTAAGCATGTACGGGAACCATCGCCGGAAGCGTTGCCTGATCTTGGCCCCGGCCCTTTTGGCATTATCGGGATTGGCGTGCAACCGCCCCCTCACCGCGACTGATTCGATAGTGCAGCGCATGGAGGAGACGCGGTGGACTTCCGGTCCGAATTACACGTACATGGCGGACAACGCCGCACTGCATGACATGTCCCTTGCGGACATCCATTTCGTACCTCACACCAGCGAGCTGAGCGGCACGGGGGCGGCCAGGCTCGATCGCCTGGCCCCGCTGCTGGATGCGTACGGAGGCACGGTGCGTTACGGAACGCTCTTAACGGATGAAGCACTTCTCCATAAGCGGTTGGATCACGTCCGCGAGTATCTCGCTCTGGCGGGCTGCGACATGGATCGCGTCGAAGTGGGGGCCATGCTGTCAGGCGGGCGCGGAATGCCCGCCGACGATGCCATCAAGATCAAGAAAAAGGGCACGGTGAAGGACGACGAGAGTTCCTCGCTCGGCGGTTCGTCGTCGGGTGTATTTGGCGGTTGACGGTAGTTCGATTGGCTCAAGGGAGAGGCGAAGCCAACCATGGCACGTGGAACAAAGACAACGTTTCTGACCCTGGCGACGATCTGTACGGCTGGGTGCACCAGTTCAGATTTCGTCCTGCAACCTCAACGGCAAAAGATCTGGCAGCCCGTGGAAGAGGCCAAGATCCACAACGCGCGTGAGGAGGTGCCTCCGAAGATCTTACCGGAGACATACTTCGCCGCCGGTTCGTTGTTGGAGGCCCAGGGACTTTTGGGCAGTGCGATCGAGCAGTATCAAAAGGCGACCGCGGTCAACCACGAATACGTGGCTGCGTATCATCGCCTCGGTTTGCTGTTCAGCGCCGTCGGTCGCCACGACGAGGCGACCAAAGCCCTGCGCCGGGCGGTGGTGCTTCTTCCCGACAATGCGATCCTGCGCAACAACCTGGGCTACAGTCTCATGCTGCAGCGGTCTTGGGCTGACGCGGAGCGCGAGTTTTCCCGGGCGCTGGAACTGAACCCCGGCTTCCCGCGCGCCTGCATCAACCATGGCATGGCCCTGAGCAGGCTCGGCCGGTTCGACGCGGCCCTGGCCAGCTTCGAGGCGGTCTTGCCCGAGGCGGACGCGTCTTACAACCTCGGCCTGATGTATCGGGGACAACACCGCTTCGAGAAGGCGGTCGAGATATTTCGCCGCGTCCTTTCGATCAACCCGGGGTTCACCGCAGCCAGGACGCAGCTCGAGCAACTTGCTCCCCACTTCCCACCGGCTCCACCGTCTGAAGCCGTTGCCGGGGCCACCGAGCCGGTAGGCCCGGAAGGAGACACCACGCTTACACCGGAAACCGCAGGGGATCAGGAGACTTCCTCCGCTGACTCCGCCCTGGTTAGTAGAGCCGAGATCGACGATACCAGCGGCATCACGGACATCACCGACGACAAGCCGGGCGTGGAATGGGACTGGCTTGAGACAATGCCCGAAGGGATCGTAGCGTTCGGCGAATTCCGAGAGTACGCTGCAACCCCGGAGGAAATCGAGGCGCGGCTGCAGATTGTCCGCAACGAAATCGACTGTCTGGAAGAACGCGAAACCCACGGGCAGGACGAGCTCACCCTGGACTTCACGGATCTTGTATGTCAGCCTGAACCGTTTGTGGTGTCCGATGCGACCATTGCATCGGAGGCGGACTTTGTGGCATCCGCGGGCGAGGAAGACGAGCTCTTCGGCCCATGGCTCTTCGCCCCCGGTGACTCGCAGCTCACCCTCGGACAGTTGCTGGGGATTCTGCCTCCCCCGATGGACACGCCCAAAAAGACGATGGGGATGAGTATCGTTCCGCCTGATCGGGATACCATCGATGACTGCCCGGCTGACGAGCCGGAGATTGCCTGCCATACCTTCGTCGAGGAGAAACCCGATTCCTGCGAAGAGGAGGAACAGGCCCAAGACGCGGCTGAGGAATGGAACGACGTTCCCGAGCCCGCGAGCACTGAGCCGGCTGACGATCGCCCAACCGTCGGGGAGACCGGCGTAGCACCCCATGACATCAACACGGACGGTGACACCGACGCGGTGAGCAAAGCAGAAGAGGTGCCCGGCGACACCTTCTACGAAGAAGAGGAAGAGGAGGAGATTGATCCAGACGATGACGCTGACGCGGTCGCAGACGCGCCCGATCCGAACCGCAACCGTAAGGGAGCGGCGCCCACCCACCGAGTCGCATCCACGGGCCCCCAGCCATTCGCGGAACTGACTGCCGTGCTGTCGATCGTCGACAACGAAATCCGCTGCTCGGATGAGCTCGAGGCCCAGGTTGCCGCCGCTCCCCACCGCGACCGTGAGGGAGCGGCACCGGACGACACCTTTGCGGAGTGCTTCGCCGACGAGGAGGAGACTTTTTCGTCGCCCGACGTAGTCAACCTCGACACCGACCTGCTCTCTACCGCATTGATCACTCCGTTAAGACCGCTGTAGGGTGGATGCCCAACCTCGCGAAGCAAGCGTGGAGGGACGCATGCGGACCTGAGCCCCTGCTGTCCCCTAGTCAGTTTCGAGCCTGACGCAGACAACGCAACAACGTTCAAACGCAGATCCGAACCGTCCGCCTCCGGCGGATAAGGGAGCGGCCAAATAGAGAAACGTCGACAGGTCAACACGCCGGCGGGCCCGGGTCGCAGAACTGCAAAACAGCCGTGAGCGTCTCGCCGATCGGTTTGGAGATGACCAGGTCGGCTATCGGATCGAGCGGCGTTTCCGTCTTGTTGATGATGACCAGGGTGGCTCCGTGCTGCTTGGCCAGTCTGGGCATTGATGCAGCCGGTTCAACCACAAGCGACGAGCCAATCGCCAGATAGAGGTCCGCGTCCATAGAGAGTTGACCAGCCTCAGCCATCTCCCGCTCGGGCATGGCCTGTCCGAAGGCGATGGTCTTGGACTTGAGCGGCTGGCTGCATGCGTCGCAGTCCGGGGCTTCGTCCCCGGCCTCGACCATGGCCAGGACAGCCTTCGGTTCCCACTCCTTACCGCACCCGATGCAGGCGATCATCCGGTTGGTACCGTGCAGCTCGACGACGCGCCGGCTACCCGCATCCTGGTGCAGCCCGTCTATGTTCTGGGTGACCACCGCAGCGATCTTCCCGAGCTCTTCGAGCCGGGCGATCGCGTAATGGCCCCGGTTGGGTTTGGCCTGGAAGAAATCGCGGTAGAGCTCGACGCGCATCTGCCAATAGCGGACGCGTTCCGCGCGCGACCGGACGAAGTCGTCGTACATGACCGGCGCTTGCCGCGACCACACCCCCCCGGGGCTGCGAAAATCCGGTATCCCGCTCTCGGTGCTCATCCCCGCCCCGGTAAAAGCCACCCCCGCCCGGGCGTCAGCAAGGAGTTGAACCAGTCGTTGGAGATCGTCCATTGTTCGTACATGATAGTATTACAGGCTAGGTGTTCAAACCGCAGTGCATGCGAGAATACAGGATTCAGGACTGCTTGGGTGGGAGTGTTGCGTGTTCCAGTGGTAGGCCGAAGCCCCGCTGCGCCCGCAAGACCCCTGCTAGTCGAGCAGCGATAACTCTTCTGCGAACCTTCGTGCGTCGGAGAAGTGATGCGTGAGCTGTGGCTTGGTTTGGCCGAACGTTTGCTGGAGAGTTTCGGCGTCTACCCCGTGCGAGTGTAAGTACACCAGCGTAGAGACTGCCTCCAGAACCTCTATGGACTTGCCGTTTAGCTGCCTGGCGAGATCCGCCCACGGTGGGGATTCCGTGGCGGTGCCGTGGAGGGTGCTGATTCGCTCTTTCGCCTCGTCATCCGCGACGCGGTACGAGTAGCCTCCGCTCTCCTCGCGCGTTTCTTCGACGAACTCAGCCGCGCAAAGAAAGTCCATCTGAGCAACCAACTGCCGCGAGAAGGGCCCGTAGTAATGCAACATAAACCGCTGCTTGAAATCCGTATGGCTCCCAGCCCCGAGAAGGTGGACGAGCTTCTGCAGTCGTTTTCGTCCGTCAACGGCTCCGAGTTCGCCAATCAACCGAGCGACAGCCAACGCCCCATCAACGTCCATGTACGCCTCCTAGCCTAACATACACCAAACTTTCTGAGAAGTCCAGTAAAATCCCTGTTATATTCTCGGTCAAAATGGAATTGACGCTCGTCCCATCTCTCCGCGAGCGCCCCCAGGATGCCCGTATCCTCCGTTTCCCGAATCGGCACCGCGCGGCCCTCCTCGTCAAGCACGTGGATGTCCTCAAAGTACGCCTCTTCCGGATCTGCTCCATGACGCACGGCCGCCGCCGGGTCTTTGTAAGGCCAAGTCGCACTCGTCGAAAGGTCGCACTCGAAACGGAGCGGATTCTCCTGATCCCTTGTTACTTCTTTGATGAGCGCGGTCGCGCCACGAATCATTTTGGAATTCGTCAGCCGAACGGTTTTCCACGGTTGGGAGCGGCGAACTAATCGCAACGAATGGCGGCGGAGAGCGTCCGCCGCTTTGCCGCGGGGACCGTTCAGCGCATGGTTCCAGACAGCCCAGCGACGCAGAGCCCACCACATGACCTCGTCGTCCAGCATCAGATAATCCTTGGTCTCGATTTGGCCACCTTTCTCGAGCGCGTTGCGGACAGGCGGCGGTGTGTCTTCGGGAAGGACCCCGGACAACTCAACCCCCAACCGGAGTGTACTGATCAGCTCGGCCTCATATGCACGGGTTGTTTTGTGCCCGTAAACGTACTTGTTCATCAGCAACCTTGCGTGGAGCAGGCGCTCAATAGCCCCGGTTCCCTTCCGCGGGTCAAGACATAGCTTCAGCAACCGTTCCGTTCCGGTTTGCATGGTCCCAAGGGTAAGAACATTCAGGATCCACTCGGAGTCGAACTCGCCGTAACGCGATCCCGTCATCAAGCTGTCGCGCAGCAGGTAGTCCATTCGATCAGCGTCGAGCTGGCTATGAACGATGTCCTGCAGATAGGGGTTGGCCAGCGGGCGGACGCCGTTCGGCGGGGGATCGCAGATCAAGGTCAGGATTTGCCTTACGTCGATTCGGGCATTCCTCAGAATGCCTGCAACTTCCGTCGACTCGTCGAGCAAGATCTTGCCCGTCCATTGCTCGTGGTCTAGACCCAAAACAAGCGAACAACGATTGGTCTCTTCGCCGCGGTGCGGGGCGGGCGGTTCGAGCGCGGACTGTCCAGCCCGCCTTGTGTGACGGCATCGTGGC
>SDBU01005068.1_pt1 | contig 15900 bp, 12 predicted proteins | sample 2277071 | NCBI WGS metagenome assembly SDBU01 (sample SAMN10397929, study PRJNA504765) | marine sediment metagenome | isolation source: marine sediment core GS08_GC12, 126 cmbsf | place: Arctic Ocean: Gakkel Ridge, Loki's castle | collected 2008
TTAGGATAGCACATTTCCTAAGTGTTGCACTTAATTATTGAACTTGGGTATGTATCATCTATGCATATTTCGCAAGAACGATTCTTCAGCGAATACAAGCATTGAATGACGTTACAGAGCCGATGAACGACCATGACTAAATTGAGTTTTATATACGACTAAAAATATTTCATAACATATGACAAATAAATCGGATACACAAAAGAAGGTTTTTCTCAGGACTTTCGGATGGCAGATGGACGCAGTATTATACGACTATTTTAGGGTATCTGAGTAATATATGGTAGCTCGAATGTGCAAGTATGTAGGGATGATATTGGAGCTTTTAAAGAAGATAAATGGTTATGAATCATAGAGATAGATAGAAAATAAAGAAGTTGGGAATGGTGGTCTCAACAGAAAAATTTAGGAGGTGATCATATGTCTTCGATAAAGCTCACAAGACTTACCATGGGGATACTTATCTTAATAGGCCTTCTTTTCTTTAAACCTTTAGCTTATTTCGTGGGTATAATGATGATATTCGCCGGATTAACAGGGATTTGCTTGTTAGAGAAACTCTTTAACAAGTTTGGAATACAAGGTAAGTGTGACCTAAAGTAAATATAATCAGAGAGGATAAGAAAATGTTTGGAATGAAGAAAAAATCTCTAAGAGAAATGTCTTCGGATGAAATAAAAAAGGCAGTTAACGAAAAATACAGCAAAGTAGCAAAAAAGCCGTGCGCGTCATTTAACTTTCCCGTAGGGAAGACTTTTGCTTTAAATGTAGGTTATCCTAAGGGAATACTAGACAAGCTTCCACAGTCTATGTATGAATCTTTTACCGGAGCTAATAATCCCCAACCTTTTATTGAATTAAAAGAGGGAGAAATAGTCTTAGATTTAGGTTGTGGTGCTGGGCTAGATCTTTATTTCTATGTAAAAAGTGTTGGTATAAAGGGCAAAGCCTATGGTTTGGATATCTCAGAAGATATGGTCAATAAAGCAAAGGCCAATATGGAGGCAATAGGGTTTAAAAATGTAGAGATCGAATGTGGACATTCTGATAACCTTCCTTTTGAAGACAGTTTCTTTGATGTGGTAGCTTCAAATGGAATCTATAATCTCTCGCCAGATAAAGAAAGGGTTATGCGTGAAGTTTTCAGAGTATTAAAACCTGAAGGAAGGACAGTATTTTGCGAAGTTGTTCTAAAAGATCAACTCCCTGAGAATGTAAGAAAAAATATTGATGATTGGTTTAGGTGTATTGGGGGTGCTTTGCCTGAAAAAGATTTCTTAGCACTTATGGAAAAGGTTGGATTTAGGAACATCCAAGTCATATCAAAAATAAGAAATGCCAGAACCGGCCACAAACTTGCTATGTGTGCAAATATCAGAGCTTATAAGTTATGAAAAATATAGACGCTAAAGTTTCTACAACACATGAATAATAAACAAAATAGAATGGCATCCGGCCGCCTAAAAGACGGGGTAAATCTTTCCTCGCTTCGCTCGGAAACATTTACCCACGGCGGCTCGGATGTGACAGCCAAATGTCCATCTGTTTTCATCAAGACTTTTGGATGGCAGATGGACGCAGTATTATACGACTGTTGTGCCGTATTTGAGTAGGATTTGGTAATATTAGTTAGTGTTGCTCAGGGTAACGCTGGAATAGGTGCTTGGGAATAAACAAGTTATGATTATAATGTTATGAGGATCAAAAAAGAAGAATATTGTGCAATCTGTGGCTGTAGGATTCATTGTAAGGGAGATTATGCTAAATCCTCTATAAAAGGAAGATCTCATGCGACAAAGCATCATTTTGTGGCTGAGAGATTTTTTGGAAGGTCAAAAAACCGAAAGGGAGAGAAGAGAAAGGGTATATTTAAAGAGTGCCCCTGGAATTTTGAAAGAGAGACAGCTATTTTGTGCTATGAATGCCACGAGGAGTTGCTCCATAATCCTGTTTTTCTTCCAAATGATATCAGGCTATTCTCAGAGATAATCAAAGCCAGAAACCTTAATGAGTTAGAGAAAGGCGAGGATAGAAGCCAAATTGCAGGAAGAATTAAGTTATTGCATGAGACTATTGAAAAAGGGTTGAAGGTTCTATCGGGTGAAATAAATAACGAGCAAGAGAAATAATGCCAGACTATAAAGCCTATTATGTGATTCTAAATTTTAAGACCGTAGAAAAGAAATTAGATTTCGGCGATTTTCAGATAATCTCTGTTAAGCAAGGTTCGGAAGCCAAAGGATGGCGCGAAAAAATATCATGTAAGGTTGTACCTCACCATATTTTAATCCAAGAATTCCCCAATTACGTGATGCAGCAAGATGATTTATCAGGTTTTGACCGGATATATGACTCAATCCGGGATTTACTTCTTTTATTCCGTTTGTTTAAACCCGGCGATATTTTCTTTATCGACTCGTTGATTGAAGATAAAGAAAGCGGGGGCAGATGGATTGATTTATATAATATTGGAAGGCCTTCTGCATCCAGATATAGCTTTCAAGCAGAAGAGATAGATAGATTTAATGATTTTAGAAAAAACATTGCCAGCAGTATCGGCTTCAGGAATAAGTTCTTCCAGTTTGCCTTGGAGTATTTTATGGCAGGTGTTGATAAAGTTTTCTTTTATCGAATTCAGGGTTTGGGCAGAATTGTTGATTACGTTGTTGCATTGGAATCATTATTCCTCATTGATAATAAGACACATTTCTTAAGGAGGACAATAGCCGAGAGAGTATCGAAATTCATGAAGGATGAGGATGCGAAACGATTAGTTAAGAAAATGTATGATGAGCGAAGTAACATAGTGCATGGAAATTATGTGAACAGACAAGGAGCGGCGTGGGAAGTAAAGAAACAGGAGATGAAAACCTTCATGGATAAGTTCGAGGTTTTAATGAGGGCTATTCTGATAAAGCTGTTCGATTACAATCTTTTTGACATAAAAGAGATTATACAATTCATGGAAGGACTTTATAATCCTCCCGGGGAAGCCCTTGAAATAATGGAAGCAGCAAAAACCAAGGCAGATAAACTTTTTCGTAAATGATTTTTATTTTAGTAAATGTTACGTAATGTTGCATGGTGTAGTATCATATACAAAAGGGTAAAGTTGCCATGACCAAACAATATCTAACCGTTGCTCAAGTTGCCAGAAAAATTCACCTGTCCGAATACCGCATACGGCAGCTCATCAGAGAGAAGCAGATTAAGGCCGTCAAGATTGGCAGGTGGCGGGTTTATCCTGAAGACTTGGAAAAGTTTATAATGTCCCGTTCAAATATGTAAAACCCGTGATAAAGATCATGAAGAAAAAAGACGATATTCTTGAACAGATAGAGAGGCTTAATGAGGAAATGTTGTGGCGAAGTTACGGGCTAGTCATTAAAGAGCTTAAAAAGCGCAAGCTGATTCGAACCCGGAACATAGTAGGGGAAAGAGGCGAACACCTGGCCATAAAAATTTATAACAGTACGCCTGGGGAACCGAACCTTCAAGCGGCTCCAGAAGGAACGCAAAATGTTGATGCTCTCAGCAGAAAAGGAGACAGGTACGCTATAAAAACCGTTACGCTTCCACGAAAGTTAACAGGTGTTTTTTACGGTCTTCAGCCACCCGGGTCAGGCAAGAAAGATGAGAAGAAATTCGAATATCTGATAATCGTAATGATAAATGAATTCTATGAGCTAGTAAAAATAATAGAGTGTGGATGGGAAACATTCTTGAAGCACAAGAGATGGCACAAAACAATGCGGGCATGGAATATCACTGCTACAGTACAACTGGAGAAAGAAGCACGAACAGTGTTTCCAATAAACAAGAGCCTGTAAGGACGGGTTGTTTATCCAAGAGACCTCGAAAGGTTTATAAGGGGCAGATGTAACTTTTAGGTCGTAAAAAATGGAATATATTGAATGGAACAATGTGATTGCTAAGTATTTTTTTAATGAGACTAAAGCAGGTAAAGAGATCTTGTTATATGTTAATGATGAAGTTATCAATTCTTTGGGTGAGCCTTTTGGAGTTGGTGTTGATGATTTTATTGAGTCAGTTAAGAATGGGCCTGGTTGGACGACGCGCACAGGTTTCTGTCAGAAAGCCCTTCAGGCTTGCGAAGATTGGAGAAGTAGAGGTTTAGAATGCCCGCCCTATGTTAGCTATTTAGCTTTTTTTGTTTTAGCCGCTGTTACCGAGACTGATTATGCTCCCCATTCTTATTACCCTGGTTTTTGGAAGCGTCTTAATGAACCGCAGGATTCAGGGATGCCTCCTTCTTTTCACCACATGATTGAATTGTGGGATGACCTTGAGAAGTGGAGCAGGGAAGATAAACATGAAGAGCTTGGCCGTTTTGTCGCTCGTATTAGGGGAGGGTGTATGCATGTTGGGCTTCCTCGTTCCCAGACTGTGCTGTCAGAGTATGAGCGGAAGCATTTGCCGAATTTGTTTGATGAAGCTGGTCTGGACCCAACAGATGTTCCGTCTCCTGAAGTTATTCCGAAAATATTAAGGAATTACGGACAGGAAGTTTTGGAAAAGCGCACTTTTAAACTGTTAGATAGTGCCCAAGCTGAAGATGTTGCTTTACGGAGGGCGTTGATTGAAGTGGTTCTTGATGAGTTGGAGGAGTGGGATGGCGCTATTGAAGAGATTGTTTCTGAGGAGGAACAGCCGCGTTTGCAAGTTCATACGGGGTTGAGGTTGTGTATTAAGCTTGACCTTCTGGCGGGGCATGCAAGTGTGTATGTGAGATTTAAGACAAGCAGGATGTTTCCGGAAGACGGGCTGAATTTCAGGAGGAGCGGTGGAGAGCATGTCTGGTTTTGTAGGGAAGCTCATCAGGGATGGTCTACGCCGCTCACCGATGTGAGTAATGGTTCTGCTGCGAAACTTGATGGTTCCGGGCTTGACTGGAACGGCGGTGTTCTGTTTGTGGATAGTGATAATCATTGGTGGGCCAGGTTGAGGGGTGCTGGCGTGCGTTTGTTTCGTTTAGGAATGATGGATGGTCTTCCTGACTGGGTTGAAACGCAAAAACTGGAGCGTGGAAGGGAATTCTTGATTGCGTTTTCACAGAGACTTGAAGACAGGATTAAGAAATGGGGAGAAGAGTGTTGTGAACATTGTAAGCAGGAACGAGTTTCTGGTTTGCCGTCCGGATGGTCATTGATTCGTATAAAAAATGTGACCGCCTCTTGTCCGAACATAGATATTTTATCTGTTTCAACATCTGCGCGTCTCGTTTTAATAGAAGGTGTTAAGTCCGGCCGGGGGAACGCTTATTTTAAGTTTGCTCCTCCTAAAGTGGCTATTGAAAACAGTTCTGGTTATGAAAGTGTGACGATGAATGGCGTGGAGCTAAGGCAGCCTGATGTGCGACTTCCTATTTGGGTTTTGCCTGGTGATGTGCCTGTCGGACTGCCTCTTCGTATTGAGGTTAACCTTGAAGAACACCGTTTGAGCAAGATTATCCGTTTAGAGGAATTTGGATTACCTGTTTCTTTTGAGGGGACGCCGTTCCGTGACAGTAGCGGTAAGACATGTGCCGATGGTGCTCCGGTCCGCGTTTGTGGAAGCATTGTTTGCGGAGAGAGCAAGCACAGTTCTTATCCTTCAATGATTCCTACACATTTAGGAGACAAAATTGTTTTTTTAGGCGAGAAGCCTGGCCAAGTTGTTGACTGGCCACATGAGGCCGTTCCTTCTTCTTGGAATCCAGTTTGGGCTATTGCTTGCAGGAGCAGAAAGAAATGGGATGTTTTTTTCTGCGGAACGACTGAGCAGCTGGAAACTGGTTATTCACCTGATAAGCCTGTTGGTGAGAGGTCTTGTGTTAAGCGCTGGAAGGAATCTTTGTGGATTAGAAGAAAGATTACTGTTCCTCCGGAGATTAAGAATGTCCGGAGAGTTTGGGAAGAATACGTGAGGGCAGCAAGAAATGTCTGATACCCTAATATATGCAATGAGCACGAGAGGAAGCATGAAGCTTGAGCAGTTTAACGAGTTGTTTAGGCGCGTGTACTTTCCCTCTCTTGAGCAGGTGGAAGAATCTGTTGAAGTGGATGTGCGGCGGCAGATTGTCAGGATTCTCGATTCTCTAGGTTATTGCGAGTTTGATTTTGACGGTCGCATAGTTTACATGTGCAAGCCAACTTTAATACTTCTTCCTGTTTTTGGTTTGCCTAAAGCTGCTTTGGTAGGGGCAAGAAGCCCTGCGTTGATTGAGAAGTTAAAGGCTGCTGTTAAAGGCCGCCGGAACAAGGCAGTTTTAAAATATTTGCAGCATTCAGGTGTTAATGCTGCTATTCCGGCTGCTTTGTGCATTGAGGCAATGGATGTAGAGACTATTCAGGAGATTGCCAGGGATGTTCGTATTGCGTGTGAGACTTCGTGGCCTGCAGCATGGGCATTGGCAAACATTTCATCCTCGTTGAATAACATTAAAGATTCATTGAATTTTGAAAGCCGGGCTGAACCAAACTGGAAGCGCCGCGTTTTCTCAAAAGAGAGACTGGTTTTTTCCGGATTTGGGAGTGGTAATCCGGCAAGTTTTCTTGCTGAGTACAAGGACCCTGTTAGCCAGCAACTACATCACTGGTTATGGAAGGATGGGGCGGCAGCTCAGGTAGGGCGTGATTGGGGTAGATACGTTTTTTTGGCTGAGGAAGGCGTTAATATTTTGTTGTATGATGAAAAACTCCAGAAGCTGGCCGTCCCCGTTACTGTTCCTTTGCCTTGTATTCTGGCACGCGCTGTTGCATTGTGTACTGGCATAGCGCCTATATTAGTTACTACTTGTCCAAAAAGGGTTGGGGCAGTTCCTTCTGGGCATTCTATGCAGGTTTACTCTGGCATCACTAATGTTATTGCTAAGCTTGTTGCCAGTAAGCTTTGTCAGAAACTTATTTATACCCGTTTCGAAATAGATAGGGGAGAGGTGTTGTATGCTTGACCCAATAGGTGCTTTTGACAGGATTCGCGCAAGTTTTCTTTTATATGTAAAAACAGCTTTTGGCACACGGTTTCCTTCTCTTGAGCGTGAGCGGGAAGAGCTTCTGCTTAAAAAGGGTATTTTGACGCAGGACCCTTGGATTGAGCCGCGTCCACGTTACGTGTATAGTGGCAAAACAATTCAGTCCCTCCAAAGCCAGGATTTGCCAGGATTGAATAACGGTCAGATATCTCTTTTTAAAGGATTGGTGGATTGCGGTTTATTCAGCGGATATGAATTGTATAGTCATCAGGCTGAAATGTTGACAAAGGTTTTGGGTGGAAGAAATTGTGTTGTTACTGCTGGAACCGGTTCCGGTAAAACAGAAGCTTTCCTCTTGCCGCTTTTTGCCCAATTGGTGAAAGAAACACAGTCTTGGGGCGGACCTGGTGCTGCACCAGCACATCTTAACGACTGGTGGAGGGATGAGGCATGGAAGGAGGATTGCAAACAGCGCCGCACTTCTTGTAGGGTTTCTCAGAGAGCTCATGAGGGGCGCCCGGCTGCTGTGCGTGCTTTGATTGTGTACCCGATGAATGCTTTGGTTGAGGACCAGCTTACAAGGTTAAGGAAGTCGCTTGATTCAGTTGAAGCTGTTAGGTGGTTTCAGGAAAATTCTGCTGGTAACCGCATTTATATGGGGAGGTATAACGGGGCTACTCCTGTTGCCGGGCATGAATTCGGGAGGCCGGGACGCAGGGGAGGAAGGCCGGTTAACAGGGCAAAAGTTGACAGGCTAGCAAATCTATTAAGAGAGGCTGATGAAGCTTCGGTGGCGGCTGCAAGGTATGCAATAGACCCTTCTAACGATGACCCTGACAAGGATGATGCTATCTATTTCTTTCAGAAACTTGATGGGGCTGAAATGCGAAGCAGGTGGGATATGCAGGATAGTCCGCCTGATATTTTGATTACTAACTTTTCCATGTTGAGTATAATGCTGATGAGGGAGTGTGACGGGCCTGTTTTTGAGAAAACGCGGGCCTGGCTAGCAGCAGAAGACGTTGAGGTAGGCCTTCGGGAGCAGGAAAAGGCTAATAGGATTTTTCATCTCGTTATTGACGAGTTACATCTTTATAGGGGAACGGCTGGTGCCGAAGTTGCTTATTTACTGAGGTTGTTGCTTCACAGGTTGGGCTTGCATCCCCGGCATGCACAACTGAAAATTATGGCATCAAGTGCTTCATTGGAAGCATCTGACCCTGAAAGCATGAATTTCTTGAGTGATTTTTTTGGTACTAACGAATTTGATATCATCGAAGGTTCTTTAGCTCCGAATCCACCAGTCCCCGCGGATGCCCCGGCTTTGCCGATTGATGCGTTTTCTTTCCTTGCAGATAATGCCAATAATGCCGATGAAGATGTTTTGAGGAATACTTACGGAATGTTTGGCGGGGCTGCTTATAGTAATAAGAATGATTTCTTTAGACAATTAGAAAGTTTTCATATTGGCTCTAGAATGCTTAATGCTTGTGTTTGCGATGGTGTTAGTAGGGCTGTTTCGCTGACTGATTTTTCTTCAAAGCTTTTCGGGCGCAATGACGGCGAAGCAGTAAAAGCGGCGAAAGGAATTCTTGCTGCAAGAGGTCTTTACGACAAATTTGGTGTTGGAACTTTGTTGCCTTCTTTCCGTCTTCATTTCTTTTTCCGTAATATTGAAGGGTTGTGGGCTTCTACAAAGCCGTTGGATGGAGCGTCGGATAACCGTCCGGTTGGAAAGTTGTATTCCAAGCCTGAGATTATTTGTGATACTGGAGAGGGTAGGAGGGTGCTAGAGTTGTTGTATTGTGAGCAGTGTGGAACGGTGTTTTTTGGTGGCAGCCGACTCGAATTAGAAAATGGTATTATTGAAATGCTAGCTAACACTCCTGATATTGAAGGGATTCCTGAGCGACAGGCTGCTCGTTTCGTTGAAAGAAGAAACTATCATGAATTTGCAATCTTCTGGCCGCAGGGAGAACAAGATTATTCCAGCCCTCGTAGATGGAGACAGCCCCCTTTTAACAGAAGTTTCAGAGCTCAGTGGGCAGATTGGGCACCTGCAAGCTTTAATACTTACACAGGACATGTTGAGCTGTTGCATTACAAGGCAGAGGAAAATCCGCAAGACTGGGTAAAAGGTTACCTATTTCAAATTAGCGTTGGAAATCAGGATGAGTCTGAGGGAAACAGGGCTTTGCCTTGTGTGTGCCCGGCGTGTGAGGCCGATTATTCCCGGAGAACGACGAGAAAATCCCCTGTGCGCGGATTTAGAACAGGTTTTTCCAAAGTCAGTCAGATATTTACCAAAGAGTTATTTTACCAGTTGCCCGAGAGGGAATATCTAAGCCGAAGGCTCGTCATTTTTTCTGACAGCAGAGAAGACGCAGCTCAAATATCGAATGGAGTTGAGAGAAATCATTACACAGAGCTTGTTAGAGAGATAGTTTGTGATGAGTTTCGAATGCAGTCTACGGGTAAACCGGAATTGCTTGAGGATGTTGAGGCTGGAAGAACTGATTTCAGGCATAATGCCAGGGCTTTTTTGGAGCGTAATTCCAGAGCTGCTGATAATATCCGGGAGCTTTTAAGCACGGCATCTATGTCTGCTCAAGGTGTCTCGCAAAGCGTTCAGAATTTAATTAACAAGGCACAATCCGAGCTTGAAGCAATTAAAAGAATGGGAGATGAAAGAACAGTGCCTGTTTCTTTATTATTGCCCCCTACTGATGATATTAATGAGTGTGGTGATTTGATAAGGAGATTATTGGATTTAGGTGTCAATCCTGCAGGAAATGACGTTCTAATGCAAAGCTTTAGATGGGATAACCGATATAATTTTTGGACTCATTTATTTGATTTTCAAAGATTGAATTGGCAGCAAGGTTTACCTCAGGAGTCACAATATGGCCGTAACAGAATAACTACAAAACTGAGAATGGCTTTATGCGACTTGTTTTTTGGCAGGCTTTATTTTGGATTTGAGTCTGCGGCTCTTGGTTTTCCAAGGCTTCATTTGGATGATTCTCAGTTGCAAGAGTTTGCTGACCGGGCCGGCGTTGATTCCGCCCTTTTCAGGGAAGTGTGTGATTCGTTTGTCAGAACTTTAGGAGATAAATACCGGCATGATGGTTCTGAATACCCTCAAAATGATTTTATTAATTACGGGACGATGCCTGTAAGTTTCCGGCGCTATATTCGAAGTGTTGCATCAAGTCAGGGAATACAAGAAAATATCTTGGGTGATTCTGTTTTTGATGCATTGAGACGTGGTGGCCATCAAAATGGAAAATTGTCTGTTCGTTTTCTTGATGTGCGGGTAGCGATTGGAGATGACCCTGTATGGGTTTGTTCAAAGTGCGGACGGAATCATTTGCATCATTCTGCAAGCGTTTGTACTTATTGCCAGACGGATTTATCTGAACAGCCTAATTTAACTTGTAAGGAGATTTGGCACAATAATTATCTCTCGCACGCTGTTGCTTCTGGCAGAATTCCTTTGCGCTTACACACTGAAGAGTTAACTGCTCAAACTGATAATCAGCTTGAGCGTCAAAGACATTTTAGAGGCATGATAGTAGATTTGCCTGGTCAGAGCAGGAGGCTTGTAAAGCAGGTTGATGATATTGATGTGTTAAGTGTTACAACTACGCTTGAGGTTGGTGTAGATATTGGGAATTTGCAAGCGGTGATGCTTGCTAATATGCCGCCTATGCGTTTTAATTATCAACAGCGCGTTGGTCGTGCGGGGAGGAGGGGCCAGGCTTTTTCTGCTGCTTTGACTCTTTGCCGTGGCAGGAGTCATGACCAGCATTATTTTGACCGTCCTGACCGTATTACGGGCGACCCTCCACCTGTTCCGTTTTTAACTATGAGTCAGAACAGGATTATTAAGCGGTTGTTAGTTAAAGAATGCCTCAGGCAGGCTTTTAGAGGTATTGGTGTGAGGTGGTGGGATTGTCTTGGTGAGCATGATGTTCACGGAGAGTTTGGCTTAGCAGTTGACCCCGCAGGACAGGAAGGCTGGGAACAACGCCGGTCTCAAATTGTTGAATGGCTTTCTGCTAATAAAGGTACGCAGCAGGCAATTATTGAAGCTTTGCTTGGCAGGCAAGATGATGCGCTTCTTGACTGGCTGGAGAACGGATTGCCCGGTGCTATTGACAATATTGTTGTAAATCCTGAAATAACTGGAAACGGACTTGCTGAGCGGCTTGCAGAAGGTGCGGTTCTCCCAATGTTTGGCATGCCTTCAAGAACCAGAGCACTTTATCACAAGTTAGTTCGTGACAATGCGTATACTATTGACCGTGACTTGGAGATGGCCGTTTCCGAATTTGCGCCTGGAGCCCAGAAAACAAAAGACAAGGTTGTTCATACAAGTATTGGTTTTACTCCGCTTCTGATAAAGCAGGGAAACAGATGGGTTACTGCATCGAATGACCCGTTGCCGTATATGCGGTGGTTGCAAAGGTGTAAAGCGTGCGGCTTCACTTCGACATCTGATACTCAGCAGGATATTGATGAGTGCTCTCATTGTGGTCAGCCTCATGATGATACTGAATTGTTTTCCCAGTTTCAAATTGTTACACCTCAGGCGTTTCGTACTGATCTGACGTGGGGCAATGATGCCAGGGAGGATTCGGATGTTGTTTTTGGAATTCCATCAGCTCTGGCTGAGTCTTCGGGAAGCCCGGATGTTGCTATTTTGGATAATACGAATTGCCACGTGTCTCTTGCTGGCGAAGGTAGGATTTGGCGTATTAATGACAATTCTGGGCGGTTATTTGCTGGCAGAGTTGTTCAGACGCCCCCGCCACCTGCTAGTGGCCAGACTCCATCTCCGCCTCCTGTGCTTGCTCATCAGTGGATTGGAGAAAACTATTTGACTCAAGCTCAAGCTGGAACGTTGCAGAGGATTGCTCTTGCTGCTGGCAAGACAACGGATGTTTTGAGGATTAGCCCAGTTGCTGTTCCTAGAGGTCTGACTTTAGATTCTTTAAGTTCGGGAGGAGCAGTCAGGGCTTCTATCATCTCTGCAGCCTTTTTTCTTCAGAGGATTCTTGCGGACAGGCTTGATATTGCGCCTGAAGAAATTGAGGTTGCGAGTATAACCAGAAGGCCTCTTAGCGCGCAGCACTGGATTGCAGATATTATTCTTAGTGACAGATTGCCAAATAGCGCTGGATTTGTTAGGTGGGCGTTTCAAAATTTTGATGAAATATTAAACACTGCTTGTTTTCCAAGGGATGCAAGTTCATATGCCGGTGTTATTCAGAGTGAAGAGCACCGTAGTTCCTGTGGCTCTGCTTGCTACGATTGTCTTATGGTGTATCGGAACATGACTTATCATGGTTTGCTCGACTGGCGTTTGGCAATATCTTATTTGAAAGCAGTTTTGAGTTCTGATTACAGAGCTGGTCTTGATAATGATTTCAGTGCTCCTGAAATGAGAGGCTGGATTGAGCTGGCGACGCAGGTAAGGGATAGCTTTATCCGTTATTTTGGCTACAGGCCTGTTACTTTTGGCAGATTGCCTGGTTTTGTTGCTGGGACTAGAAATTTTATGATTGTACATCCTTTGTGGGACACCAGAAGTCCGTCTGGCTTGTTTGCTGAGGCTGTGGCTGATTCAGGAAGCAGTATTCACAGGTACATCAATACGTTTAATTTGCTTCGGAGACCTGGTTGGTGCAGGAGAGATATAGCATGAGTGATTTGGCTAAGGAGCTTGTTTGTTTGCCGCTTAGTCCTATAAAGAGAATTTCTCCCAGCAGGTTCAGTCAGTTTAAATTATGTTCTTTAAAAGAAATCTGGTCTTCGAATCATCTAGTCCCTTTGTTGCCGTCTCATCCTTCCGCGAAACTCGGAACTATATCTCATGCGGTATTGGAGGCTGCTGCGAAGGGAGCCGTGACGGACAGGGCTTCTTTTGATGCCCTATGGGAGGATGTAGCTAAGAATGTCCAGGAAGAAATGCTGCAGCATGCGGTAGAAAAGCATTTAGTGCCTCTTGAGCTCACGGCATTTAATTACGAAGTAAAAAAGCTTTTGTCTTTCAAGATGGCAGAGCAAATATTTGACTCTTCCGGACCGGAAGTGTCCGGTAAACAGTGTGCAGAGAAGTGGTTTGAATCTGCGGATGGCAAAATTGGCGGAAAAATTGATTTAATTTTAAGTCATGATGATGGCGTTGAGATTGTTGATTATAAGACGGGAAATGTTTTAGATGTCCAGTCTGGCAGTGAAGTTAAGGATGAATATAAGGTGCAAATGAAGCTTTATGCAGGCTTGTATCACGAAGTTAAAGGAGATTGGCCTGTTAAACTTTCACTTATTGGGATTGACCGTCAGAAATATTCTATTTCATTTAGCCAGGAGGAATGTGCAGAACTTCTTGATAAAGCAAGGAAGCTTATTGATGAAACTAATGAGTTAATAGAGGCCGGATTGAAACCCGAAGATTTCGCTAATCCTTCTCCTGCAGTATGCAAGTATTGTTCTTATCGGCCTGCGTGTAAAAAATACTGGCTGTCGAGAGAGTGCTCTGATAAGTGGCCTTTTGATGTTATTGGGCAGGTTAAAGAAAAATCTGTGCTTGGGAATGGTTTTTGCAGGGTTTCTATCAGTAACAACGGCAGAGAATCTGTAATTAGAGGGCTTTCTGTTAAAAGACATAAATTTTTAAATAAAGATGTTAATGATGTATTGTTTTGTGATTTAAGACAGGATGCATTGGAAGGTCATTACATTCAACAATTATTAACTACGGGATATTCGTTAAACAATGAGAAAAAACAAGCTTAAAGCTGATAAAAAACCAGGCAGCATACCTTTGCTTTCTTTTTTTACAGGTGGCGGTTTCTTGGATATGGGTTTTGAACAGGCAGGATTTAATGTAATTTGGACAAATGAGAATAATCCTGTGTTTGCAGGTATGTACAATTATGCTATGAGTAATTGGAGGAGTTCAATTACTAAGCATGCCCAACATGTTTTTATAAGCAACACTAAGAATCTTGAAAGAATATATGCCACAGAAATATTGAAACAAGCATTCAGTGGGAAAAAACCGGATTTCTTTGGTGTTATTGGAGGGCCCCCTTGTCCAGACTTCAGTGTGGGGGGGAAAAACAAAGGGGGAAAGGGTATAAATGGCAGGTTATCCAGAACATACATAGAAAGAATTTGCGGGATAATGCCTTCATTCTTTGTGTTCGAAAATGTACCCGGATTGTATAAGACACGGATTCACCGGGAATTTTTGGCAAAACTTGAGCGTAAACTTGAACAAAAAGGTTATTGCCTTGACCTTAAGATAGTTAACGCTTTAGAGCTAGGAGTTCCTCAGGACAGGGAGCGTTTGATAATGATTGGAATAAAACAGTCTTTGCTAAAGAAATGCCTTGGAAGAAAAACAGATGTTTCAGAAAGAGGATGGTTTGCATGGCCATCAAAACCTAAATTTAAGAATGCAAAAAAAGATTTTAACTGGCCAACGATAATAGAATATGGTTCCAGTCCTAGAAAACCAAATAATATTCCAGAAGAATTAACAGTTTATTACTGGATAAATCGAAAGAATCTCCCAAGCGAAATGCAGAACAATAACGACACGTTCAGAGCTAAATCAAGAAAATTCCATCGCATTAAGGAAGGAGACACAAGAAGAAAATCATTCAAGCGGCTTCACAGATACAGGTTTAGTCCTACAGTATGTTATGGACATAACGAAGTACACTTGCATCCCTGGGAGCCTAGGAGGTTGAGTGTGCGAGAAGCGATGAGAATACAAGGAATACCGGATACATATGCTTTGCCAGAAGACGCAACATTAACTTCAAAATTCACAGTGGTATCAAACGGGGTGCCAGTGCCACTAGCCAAAGAAATAGCAAAAAAACTTTATCAGTTTTTACAGAAATTTAAGTCATAATAAGATGGATATTTGGTCAAAGAAAAAAAGAAGTCAGGTAATGTCAAGAATCCTTGGCAAGAATACCAAGCCAGAGCTACGAGTAAGGAAGATGCTGTCTTCTCTCGGATACCGTTATAGGCTGAATGTAAAGGGGTTGCCTGGGAAACCAGATATGGTTATCAAAAAATATAATACAGTTATTTTTGTGCATGGATGTTTTTGGCATCTTCATTCTAAATGCAGGGATGGAACAATACCCAAGACCAGAACTGAATACTGGCAAGAAAAACTTTTACAGAATAAGAAAAGGGATGCAAACCATATAAAAGCGCTAAGAGCTCAAGGGTGGGAAGTGTTACGGCTCTGGGAGTGCGAGATTGAAAAGAAACCAGACAGTGCCATGAATAGGATTGGAAAGATTTTAGTTAACAAAAAAAAAGATATTTCCAACCTGGTTAGAATCGCCAGGTTAGATGGACGGTAGGGATAATTTTTTAAGATGAAAAAGAAATTTAAGCGTGTAGGAAAATTTTGTGTCTATATTTTGAAATGCAAAGACGGCACTTATTATACAGGATATACGCCGGATATAGAGAAGCGTCTGCAATTACATAATCATGGTAGAGGCGCTAAATATACCAGAGATAGAAGGCCTGTAAGCCTGGTTTGGAAAAAGGAGTATAGGTATTTCAAGAAGGCTTTTCTTGAAGAGAAGCGAATAAAAGGGCTAACGAGGAGCCAGAAGGAAAAATTAGTTAATGAAAAAGAATAATTCTAAAAGCCGATGTACTCCGAATTTCAATTCGCGCTCGAAAATCTCTCGCGAAAAATGCTCGACATTTTCTTCGCAGAAATTCGGCATGACAACCGAAGGTTCTAATATATGAAAAAAATATACGTTAGAACCTTCGGTTGTCAGATGAACGTTCGGGATACGGAGGTCATCAGGGGGCTCCTGCTGGCAAAGGGGTATGCCCGGACGGATGATCCCGGGAAGGCCGACGCCGTGCTC
>SDBU01005069.1_pt1 | contig 15894 bp, 14 predicted proteins | sample 2277071 | NCBI WGS metagenome assembly SDBU01 (sample SAMN10397929, study PRJNA504765) | marine sediment metagenome | isolation source: marine sediment core GS08_GC12, 126 cmbsf | place: Arctic Ocean: Gakkel Ridge, Loki's castle | collected 2008
GCCCTGCAGCGGTACCACATCCGCAATCGTACCCAATAAAAGCAGTTCATATGATTTTTGCGGCATCGACAGACCTTTTTGTTCATAAAGCAATGAAAGAACTTTAAACGTCACGCCAACGCCAGCAAGATGCTTGAATGGATAGGCACAATCATTTTGATTCGGATTTACAATCGCAAACGCATCGGGGAGTTCCTGATGCTGGCGATGATGATCAGTAATAATCAGATCAACACCAAACTCCTTTGCCTTTAATGCAGGCTCAAACGCCGTCGTACCATTATCAACCGTAATAATGAGCTTATAGCCATTTCGCGCCGCACGTTCGACAATCTTTGATGAAAGCCCATACCCATCACGAACGCGATGCGGCAAATAAAAATTAATATTTGCACCCAACGGCAACAAACAGATCATCATGAGCGCCGATGAAGTGATTCCATCAACATCATAATCGCCAAAAACTAAAACCGGTTCTTTGGTGCTTATCGCACCTAAAATACGATCAACTGCTTTTGATGCATCTTTTAATAACGAAGGATGCGCAACGTCCTTTTCGAATGAACTAAACAAAAAAGAATTAATTTGATCATGATCTTGAAAACCACGCGTAAGCAATGTATGCGCAATCGGCATTGATAAGTTGTACGTTGCCGCGATATGCGCAACCTGCATGTCATCAACATCAGGCATTTTCCAGAGGTACTTTGATCCGTAATATATCGAGCTCATAATCAATATCCTTTATGTGTTGATACTATGAATAACGTACCCTTTTTTGCATAAAAAAGAAAATCGGCCCCTCGATAAAAAGTATATATAACACAACAAGTTCGCAAAGTTCTTGTGAATATAGAATCAGAAAATTTCCTTCTGCTACAGTAGTGACATCTTGAAAAATTATTATTTAATTTAAATCACAGGAGAACATTCGATGAAATATAGCGCTTTTATACTCACACTACCGATTGTATTTTCTTCTTATTGCCAGCACAAAAATCAAAACAAACCAACATTTGCAGTGCACATGATCGTACACAAGCAATATGACATGCCCAACGCGATCGGAATTTGGGCAGAAAAACATGGCTACACTGTCGACTACACCAGACCAGGCCAAGCACTGCCAACTGACACAAAAAACTTTGATTTCCTCGTTGTCATGGGCGGCCCACAATCTACCCGTGAACTGCCCGAATTTCATGCTGATCGAGAAGCAGCATTCATGCAAAATGCAATCGCTGACAATAAATTAGTGCTCGGTGTTTGCTTAGGAATCCAATTGCTCAGCATGTCATATGGCGCTCGCGCAGAAAAAAGTCCCTACCGTGAAATTGGCGTTTTTCCCATAACGCTAACCGATGCCGCAAAGAACGATCCCATATTTTGTAATTTCCCCAAAACATTTCCCGTTGGTCTCTGGCACGACGAAATGGCTGGACTTCCCGCAAACGCAACCGTACTTGCGCAAAGCGCCGGGTGCCCTCGGCAAATAATACGATACGATAAATATGTTTATGGCTTTCAATGTCATTTTGAATTTAACAAAGGCACTATACAAACCATGATGAAAAAACGAGTAAGAGATCTGAAAAATCCCGATAAATTTGTACAGCCAAGTATCTTACTATCTTATGATTATGAACCAATGAACAAACTACTGTGGAACTTTTTGGACCAAATAACCGTAAGCTACAGACAAGCCAATCCTACTTCTTCTTCAATGTTGGAAACAGAATAACATCCTTAATTGAAGTGGTGTTGGTAAGCAACATTGTCAGTCGATCAATCCCCATGCCAAAACCAACGGTCGGCGGCAATGCCTGCTGCAATGCACGGACATAATCAGCATCATAATGATGTGCATCTTCATCACCAGCCTCTTTTATTTGTTCCTGCTCGCGAAATCGTTGCGCTTGATCAAACGGATCATTCAATTCGTTAAACGCGTTGCACAACTCCATTCCTGCAACAAAACCCTCAAATCTATGCACCATCTCAGGATTTTGTGGATCCCGTTTTGCAAGCGGTGATATCTCAATGGGAAAGTGTGTAATAAATGTCGGCTGGATCAACTTGGCTTCAACCAACTCTTCAAACAAGGCGTATAATTTTTCGCCCCATGACGCACTGTCTTTGTCAAGGGAAAGGCCATGTTTTTTGATAGTTGCATCAATATTTTTTGATTCAAGGTCTTGAGCAGAAAGATTACCATACTTAATCACCGAATCACGCATCGAGATACGCTCAAATGGCAAACCAAAATCAATGGTATATTCTCCAAATGTGACCTTCATGCTAGCGCACGCCACACGTACAACATTCTGAATCAATTCCTGGGTGAAATCCATCATCCACTGATAGTCATGATGCGCAACATACATCTCAAGCATCGTAAACTCGGGATTATGCTTCGTTGAAATACCTTCGTTGCGAAAAGTTCGGCCAATTTCATACACACGCTCAAATCCACCAATAACCAAACGCTTTAAGTAAAGCTCCGGTGCAACACGCAAATAAAAATCCGAATCAAGCGTGTTGTGATGCGTAATAAACGGGCGCGCTGCTGCTCCTCCCGCAATCGGATGAAGTATTGGCGTCTCCACTTCAATAAATTCATGTTCGTCTAAAAAATTACGAATCGTTTTAACAATTACCGATCGCTTGTAAAATCGCTCGCGGCTTTCTTCGTTGCTAATTAAATCTAAATAACGCTGCCGATACTTGGTCTCAACATCAGTTAGGCCATGAAACTTTTCTGGAAGCGGATGGAGCGATTTACTCAAAAGAACGAATTTACGCACTTTGATCGTAACCTCACCCATTTTCGTTTTGAATGATGGACCATTTACCCAAATAATATCGCCAACATCAACAAAATCTTCAAACTGCTTAAACGCAGGTTCTCCTAATTCATCTTTACGAATATAAATCTGAATTTTACCGGTCCGATCCTGCAGATGCGCAAACATCGTTTTTCCGTGCCCGCGCAACGAAATAAGCCGGCCAGCAGTTGCATATTCACGAGATTCTTTATCATCTGAAAATTCACTGAGCACCTGGATTGCCGTTGCATCTATCGGTTCATATTCAGGCCATGGCTCAATGCCCACTTTTTGCATTGCATGAACTTTTTCCACGCGAACCTGATATTCCTCGGAAGCAGCTTCTTGCTCTGGAAGTATTGGTATATCATTATTTTTTTTCATGGGTACCATACAACGTTACGTAACTTACAATTGGCTATTCTAATACGTAGTATATCGAACACAAAGCATTTTGTCATTTGCCAGGCGACAATTACTCAACCATCATGCGATAATTTTCTTCCGCCTGCTCCCAATTGACAATATTCCACCACGCATCAACATAATCGACACGGCGATATGTGTACTGCAGATAGTACGCATGTTCCCAGATATCCAACCCTAAAATAACGTGTGAACCATAGGTAAGTGGTGAATCTTGGTTGGCAGACGAGAAAATTTCTAAATCACCATCTTTGGTAAAACAAAGCCATGCCCAACCACTACCAAACACAGCATTTGCGGTAGCAGAAAATTTTTCTTTAAATGCATCAAAATCTCCGAAGTACTTTTTGATTGCCATCGCAAGCATCCCATTCGGCTGGCCGCCGCCATCTTTTTTCATTACCGTCCAAAAAAATGCATGATTATAATCACCGCCAGCATTACGCATCACTGCCTTTCTAATATTTTGCGGAATTTGATCGGGAGCCGTAAGCAGCCATTCAAGCGATTTTTCATAAAATTCGGAATGACCTTTCAAAGCATTATTCAGATTGTTCACGTACGCTTGATGATGTTTTTCGTAGTGAATTTTCATGACACGAGCGGAGATATAGGGCTCTAATGCATCGAGTTCATATGGCAATGGTTGCAACTTGAACATGGGATTCCTTCGTGGTATATTTCCATCAATCTAAAATTTCGTTGCGACAGTATAACCAGGAAATTTTCATGAAACAAATAACGCTCTTTCTTCTCCTGCTTACCACACCATTTGCTCTTTATGGAAAGCCAAGAAACCGGTTCAAAAAAGCAGCAGCAGCAGTAGTAACAACAGCCCTTCTATTTTCCAATGGTGCCAACACAGATCAAACTCCAGATGCAAGCATGGTTCAATGGGATAACCCCACACTTGCTCCACAACTAGAATTGTGTCCAGCAAAATATCAAAACTCTACCCCCAACTTAACACCACCAAAAGTGCAACCACTCATGGGAAAAATAGATACAGCCAAAGAAAATGATGAAGAAAGAAAATATTGCTCCTGCCAAGTGGTTCGCGATGGTTGCAACTGTCATGAAGTTTGCACCTGCCGAACGGCAGATGAGCTAAACAGGGAAAATCTTCAAGGTTTCTTCTGCTGCACTGCCTGTTTTCTTTGCTTGGGCTGGTGTTTGTACATTGATGAACGCGATCGCAGGTAAAGTTTATGGTACTGAAGATTGTTATGATTGAGCCCCCAACCTTTTGCCCACAACAATATAACCAGGAAATTTGCATGAAACAAATAACGCTCTTTCTTCTCCTGCTCGCCACACCAACCGTCTTACATCCCGGCAAAAAACGAACCCCAAAAAAACGTCGAAATAACATAGTCTTGGTAGCATCTAAAAAGAAGACGCCGGTCTTTGATCAAAAAGAACAAAATCTATGTAGCAATCCCCCAAAAAACAACCGATTCTTGGCGATACTGTCCGACATCGCAGACAACATTGTTGAGCAAATGCAAACTAACGAAAAAACAAACGGACATAAATTTATGTGATTACCTATGCTTGTATAAAGTGGGAAATTTTGTGAAACATGTGAAACAAATAATACTCTTTCTCCTCTTGCTTATCACTCCAATGGCTCTTTATGGAAAACCAAAAAAACGAATCTTGCTCAAAACTACAGCAGCCGCTGCTATTCTACTTACTAGCGGCGCCAACGCAGATCAAAATCCAGGTACAGACGTTGTTAATTGGAACGCTCCGAACCTTGCGCCACAACAACAAGGGCACATATGTCCGCCACCAAAACCGCAACCGCCAATGAATGGATATTGCGCAGCAAGCGAATATAATTCAATAATGGACGATGAATTTGGCTGTAAAACGTATGAAAAACTCGACTGGACCGAATATTGTTGCTGTTGTTGCTTGACCTACATCATAAGCTTTGTCTGTGTATCTAAGATTGGAAAAAGCATGCCAGATAATCAAGTATAAGATCTCGGCATCTAGCTTTCGATCATAACACAAACTAACAGAGATAAATTTCTTCCCCCTCTTTAGCCATATGCAACTGCTCACGCGCTACTTTTTCACGATAAAAGGGATCGGTTTGCCACGCTATAATTTCTTGTTGACGCATCTCAATGTCATCTCGAGCCAATTCTATGCGTTTCTCGATAGCTTCGTTTTCACACTGAAGTTCACCCACGGTTTTCAAGCCATGCAAACCATAATAATAAAACCAGCCAAACACTGCGATTTCCAAGGTAAAAGCAAGCCGCAAAATAGTTTTTTTTCGCATACCAGTTCTCCTAATCAATTAGTCTTGATACGTATCTCGATCAATATCTCGATAGCGTGTTAAAAAACTCACATGGGAAATCTTTTGTTGAGCAAACTTGCGAACCAATGCAACAGAACGATGTCGCCCTCCCGTGCAGCCAATTGCCATATTCATTGAGAATCTCCCTTCTGCAAGCGATTGCTTAATCACGTATGTAGCAAATGAAACAAGATGCTCCCAATACAAACACACAGATTTATGAGAAAACAGATATTCAAAAACCGCTTTATCCGTCCCTCGCAGTTGTTTTAATGTGGGCTCAAAATATGGATTGGGTAAAAACCGTACATCAAAAACTAAGTTGCTTTCTATTGGAACGCCATACTTAAATCCAAATGCCGTCAGTGTTACTACCATATGTTGTTGCGCATCAACAGAAAAAGCTTGAATAACAAAACGACGAACTTGATGAATGGTAAATTGATCAGTATCCAAAACAATATCTGCAATCTCACTCAATGGCGTTAGCGTCCGCTGTTCCTTCCTGATCGCATCGGATATATCCAAAATATCAGTAGCCAATGGGTGTGGTCGTCGCGTTTCTTGAAATCGTTTCAAAAGAATATGATAACTCGAAGTTACAAAAATTATCTTTAATGAGAAAGGCCAGACAGTTTTCAGTCTGAGCAACTTATACACAGTTTTTGCAATATTACCACGAACATCGATACCAAGCACAATACGAGAATGTGCAATTTCTGCTCGAGCAATAGACTCAAAAAATGGTTGAAGCAATGAACATGGCAAATTATTCACACAAAAAAAACCGATATCTTCCAACGAATGCATCACGGTATTTTTTCCAGCCCCTGAATATCCGGTAACAACAACAACCTGAGAAACACTCGCGTGCTTTTGCATGTCTACTGGTTGTACAACGGAGTTTGTACGCTTTTGCATAACTTCTCCTCAATTTATACATCGAACTCTAGCACCAAAGAATAATAACTCATTACTATTGAAAAGCGTAACAACACCATACACCATGCATAGCACATCAAGGCACAAAAAGGAGAAATCAATGAAAAAAGTAATACTCTTGCTTCCCTTGCTCATATTTGCCCCGTTTAATTATGCCGATCAAAAATTAGCCGACTTTGACAAACTTGCCTACAATTGGTCACGAACATTTGCAGAGGTGATGCAGCTGGCAAATAAAAAGCATTATAAAATTTCTCAACTTGAACAAGCTATGATCAAAGCAATCGATGCTTTTTTGAGTAATCTTGATCCTCATTCGAGTTTTTTAGATCCAAAAACATACAAAGCAATGCTTGAATCAACAAGCGGTCAATTTTTTGGCATTGGAATTGTAATCGACAACATGAGAAAACCAAAAGATAAGTATTTAACGATTGTTGACACTATCCCCGATGGGCCTGCCGACAAAGCAGGAATTAAAGCGCTTGATAAAATTATTGAAGTTGACGGCAAACCGTTAGAAGGGCTCTCTACAGAAGAAGCAACCGCAATGATCAAGGGCAAACGGAACACAACGGTACACATCAAATTATTGCGAGAAAATCATCCCGATCTCATTGCCTTGGATGTCACACGCGACATTATTAAAGAACAAAATCTGCTCAGTTTTCACATCAAAAACAACAACATTTACTATATTTCACTTAACATGTTTACAGAAAACGCAGTTAAGCAAATTGAAAAATTACTGCAACAATCGACAAAACAACCATATAAGGGCCTGATTCTTGATTTGCGTAATAATTCTGGCGGCCTGCTTGTTGCTGCTATCGACATTGCGGGTCTATTTCTGCCCAAAAACAGCCTCGTTGTAATTACAAAAGATAAAACCAACAAAGAGATCGAACGATTAACAACCAAAAGAGAGCCAATTGCAAATAACAAACTTCCTATCTTCGTTTTGATCAATAATTATACCGCTTCCGCAGCCGAAATTTTAGCAGCATGCCTCAAAACACATTCCGAAGGTGAAACAAAGAAACAACCAAATAATCAAGTACCACTGGTCTTTTTGGTAGGCTCCCCTACATTTGGCAAAGGGTCAGTACAGGAGGTTATCCCCGTCAGTAACAACTGCGCAGCAAAAATTACTACGTCACTCTATTTCCCCAATAACATCAACATCCAGGGCGAAGGAATTCAACCCGATTTTCTTGTGGAACGAACCTTCCCAGCAACGGAGCAAATACAATGGTTTACCAAGAATTATGGCCGCGAGCGTAGCCTCAATAATTACATCAACACGGCAGAGCCAGCAAAAAAGCAAAACGAAACGCAAACAGCCAAACCGAATCAGCCTCCTCGCTGGACAGAACGAGCAAAAAAGATGCTTCAAACCGATAACCAACTTCGAGAGGCCATCACACTGATCAACCTCCTTCACACCTTTCAAGACTTTTGCCCAAACAAGGTCTGCAATCGAGATCAAGCGATTGCCCAGCTAAAAAAGAGCCACATCGCTCACGACACCCTCGATATCGAAGAAATTAAGCTCTAAAACGCCCTCCAGGACGCTCCCATTACGGTCAGCAATAACAGGAGGCCAGCCAAACCCCTATCTACAACAAGGCTCAGCCTGCCGCGTTTGACAAATGGAAAGAATTACGTATGATGAAAAGTAGGAAAAGCGTTCAAAAATCGTTTTGGAATGGGAAATATATGTGTCGAAAAAACCGTTATCGCATGATGATAACGATCTATTCAAGTATTGGTTTTCTCTTGCTTTTTGCACTCGTTCATCACAACCCACCAAATAAGGGTGTCGAATCAAACAATTTTTCTCCATATTCGCAACAACATTAGACAAATTCTTGCCCATTGCAGTAATCTGCAATGCAAATAAATTTTTGTCGTACGTAATTACCAAAAAAGGATATAGTATGGCCATAGAATTGAATAAAAGCGCCGTTGCCTTTGCCCAGCAGCTCATTCAACAGGGACGCATCGATAAAGAAGGTGATTGGGCAAGCGGCCAACCATCAACAGAAGATGAAAATACCTTTCTTGCTGATCATGACTACAAAGAATATGGCAACTGGTTTCTTGGCATCAACTCTGATGCAAACCCCGAAACAAAAGAATACTGTGAATTCCCCTATGGCAATTTCAAAAAGCTATTTCGCAGTGGACTGATCGCTGCAGAGCAACGTGCTGGCCAATATCATCATGATGACATCAAGGACGCTGCGAGAACACTCATCGACATGCTTGGATAACAAAAGCAACCTTTGACAAAAACCCTTTTATGGCACATATTCCTCTCATTACGTTTCACTTTTTTTTGAATAATTTAACACACCAACGTTATGGGAGATCACATGAAAAAAATTGCATACTTTTTATTGTTGCTCGTATGTGGATCATTTACAGTGCATGGCATGAAAACAGATACGGAGATAGATTCAGATAATAATTCAAGCTATTTCAATGTGCTTTCAAAAGAGCCAGAAGAAGAATTTTGTAATGAACCAGAATTTTCCTACAAACTCAGCAGCCGCGGCAGAGTAGCTTTCAACCCAACAAGAGAATATGTTGCCAGTGCTAAAAAAAACGTGGTCAATGGTAAACGCATCGTGACAGTTTATGACACAAAAAAAGAAAACAATGTCGGCGAGTACGAACACGAAGGCAACATATTCTCAATAAAGTTCAGTCCAACAGGAGAATATGTTGCCAGTTGCGATGACGACAACAAGGTAATAGTTTATGACATCCAGCAGCAAAAAATTGCTTGCATGCATGACCAACACAAAGCTAGGGTATTCTCAGTAAATTTCAACACAAAAGGAAAACTCATTGCTAGTGGTGGTAAAGACGGAAAGGTAATAATTTATAACTTCGAGAACCAAGAACCTGTTTGCGAGTACAAACACGAAGACTGGGTAAGATCAGTAGATTTCAGCCCAACAAAACCATATGTTGCTAGTGGTGATAAAGACGGAAAGGTAATAATTTATAACTTCGAAAACCAAGAACTTGTTTGCGAGTACAAACCGGATCCTCGCGTAAAAGTGCTGACATATTATGACTCCAAGAAACAAATAATTTTCGCGGTCAAACTATATGATGATATAGGCTCAGTAGCTTTCAGCCCTAAAGGAAGACGTCTTGCCAGTGGTGGCCGGAACAAAGTGGTAGTTGCTAAAACCAACACAGCGGAAAAAGTCTGTGAGTATGAAATGGATTATGTAAAATCAGTAGTTTTCAGCCCAACAGAACAATATATTGCTAGTGGTGGCCGGGATGTGGTGATAGTTTTTGACATCGATGCAAACCAAAAAGCCTGTAAGTACAAAATGGATTGGGTACAATCGGTAGCTTTCAACTCAACAGGAGGACTTGTTTGCGTAAATCATGATAATCTGATAACAAGAAATCTGCGAAAAGACATTGTATCGCAAAACAAACCTGAAAAATTTTCATCACACAAAGAATATCTACTTTGGTTACTATTGCATAGTGGAGAAATGCCCACGTCCATAGATCAAACTCAGAAAAAGATGTTCTATGAAACTCCTAAAGTGGTCCAAAATCTATTCAAATTAAAAAAAATTAAACGCAATAACGGCAGCTTAAGATGGCAGCTTGATAAAAAACAGATTTCTTTTATTGATTCTGAACATAAAAATTCTGAAACTCTTTACCTCTTTCTCCCATTCTCTTTAAAAATCAATACCGACAACTTAGAAAACAGATGTGAAAATTTTAAAACGCCCCATCTATTTATGCCATCCTTTTTAAGAAACATTGCATGCAAGTGAGTCAACAAATATGAAATACGTTTCACTTTTTTTGAATAGTTTAATACACAACATATAAGCGTTATGAGAAATCCCATGAAAAAAGTTGTCCATTTTTTGTTGTTGCTCGTGTGTGGTTCGTTTGCCGTGCATGGCATGGAGATAGATAAAGAGCTGGATACACAAATTGATAAAACATATCTCAGCTTAGTTCCAGAATGTCTTCTCAATCGCATAGCTAGTCAGTACATCAATCCCAACAAAGAACTTGATGATAAACCTGAATTTACATACAAATATGCTGATGTCGACCCCAATGAAAAACTGTATGAGGAATCAGCATTTTCAGACAAACTTAATATTTTGGCTCAATTAGTGTCTGTCAGCTCAACAGGAGAACATGTTGCTATTGTAGATGGCAAAGAGCAAGTGAAAGTTTTTGACACCAAAAACAAAAAAACTCTTTTTATATACAAAGATAAATATATGGTACACCACTCATTCAACGATGAATATCCACTCCAAACAGTAGCTTTCGGCCCAAAAGAAAAACGTATTGCCATTGCATATAACAACTATCGAGTGGTAATTGGCGACATTCCAAACAAACAAATTCTTGGTGAATACAAACATGGTAATCACCTGAACTCAGTAGCTTTCGACTCTACAGGAAAATATGTTGTCAGTTCGTGCGAAAACAGAGAAGTAATAGTTTTTGATATTCAAAAAAAACAAAAAATATGTGAATACCAACACAGCCTTTGTAAGGATAAAGTAGCATCTTTCAATCCAACAGGAGAATATGTTGTGATTGGGGATAATAACAGACTTTTTGATATCAAAAAAAAACAAATTGTTAAAAAAGTCAGCCTTCTAAATCGCCATTTGTACTCACGACGTCGCAATCCGAGAAGCGACTATAGTGTCAGAGTGGAGGATGACAAAAAAAAAGTAGTAGTTTTTGATTATTGCAACGAAAAAACGATATATGAATGCGAACACATCGATCGGGTAAGCTCAGTAGGTTTCAGCCCAGCAAAAAAGTTTCTGGGCATAGCAGATTACAAGGGGAATTTAGTGGTGAAAAATCTACTAAAAAGCGTAGTATCGCAAAACCTGCCCAAAAAAATTTCAGCCCACAAAGAATATCTACTTTGGTTACTATTGCATAAAGAAAAAATGCCTACAAAGATAAATCAATCCCAAAAAAATCTGTTCGAAAAAATACCCGACATGGTCAAAAATCTATTTACGCTGAAAGAAATCGAATCTGAAGAAGACAAACAATCTATGTGGCAGCTTGATGAAAAGTAGTAGTTAAAACACTATACTGCCTCAAATCCAAACGGCAGCATCAGCTTGCATCGCTCAAATTTTTCTTGCAGCTCTTTGGTATCGCGTGCACCAAGATGCATCCAACAATACATATAGCTCACTCCATCTTGGATCATATCGGATAAACAATCACCAACACTAAGCCATGAATATATGCGAAACTCAGGGTACAATGCTTTCACTATCTCAATCTGTTGCTTAGATGGAACACAAACAACACGTTTATCCTCACGCATACGAAGTACAAAACTCGCTGCAACTGAAAAATCTGTTTCTGTTTTGACTACCGGTTTGGTGTCGAGAGCGAGTGAAAGTAATATTTTATAGCTATTCACTCCATTAACCATCTCAAACAAATCCGCAAATTGTACACTCATACGAGAATTGACCTCGATAATATAAATTGCATCTGTATCGGGATTATACATGAATTCAATATTAAAAAGATTATTATTAAACCCAATGCCACGCATAAACCGCTTTGCAATATCAGTCATGCGTTGTTGCACAGCAAGCGACAAGCAAGAAGGGTATTCAAATCGAGAAAAAGAAATCGTTCCGGATACCATATGAGAATCAACAATACCAATTACTTCTACCTCGTTATTATAAACAAATCCCTCGAGGGTAACCTGTTTTCCACACAGCATCTCTTCAGCTATAAAATGACCTTGATACGCACTCAAGCCATGATGGTTGGCAAACCAATTAAACGGCAGTAAAAACTGCTCTGGAATTGAAACCTGCTCAAAGTAAACACGCAGCTCATCTTGGTTATTTACCTGACGTGCAAAAACAGAAAAATATGACTTTACTGGTTTTATAAAAAGGGGAAAACCAATCGCCTCAATCTCATCAAAATTGTCACGGTTAACCAAGACAAAGCGTGGCGTGGCTTCTGGTACATATTGCTGCTGCGCAAGACGGGAATAATATTTATGCTGACATCGCAACACTGACTGCAATGAGGCTGCCGAGTATCTCCGTTGATCAGACAGAAAACCTGCAGTCAAACTCCCGGGATAATCACAGGTGCTCACAACGGTATCAATACCCAACTCATCACACAATGTGTTCAAATACGCCATATATACTTCAGGATCATATTCAGGGGGCAATTTTGGCAATAAGCCAGCAAGAATTTTTTCAAAAACTGATCCATCAAAATCACTAAAGACAACCGAACAATCATTGCCAATCTTAGATTCAGCAAGCTCGTGTCGATCCTGTTCTTGTGTGCAAACAACCAAAACGGACTTCATACATCAATCCCTTAATCACGCTATCGACTAAACAACACAGCACACAGCCTAAAAGACCAAGACGTTTGAATAAAAGGGTTTTATTCTACCGTAACTGATTTGGCAAGATTTCTGGGTTTATCAATTGGACAATCAAGTTCTTTGGCAATCGCATAAAAAAGAAACTGCATCAACCCCGTCATGGCAAGTGGACCAAGCAACGGTTTCACCCGCGGAATCACAAATGAACAATTTGAAAGTTCAATAAGCTGGGACTGGCCATCAAAGGCAAAAGAAATAACATACCCATTGCGCGCCTTCACTTCTTGTACATTCGAAACCAACTTTTGATACACAATGGCATCCTGATGAGAAAATACAAATACCGGCGTCTCATCATCAATCAATGCAAGGGGACCGTGCTTTAATTCTCCTGCGGGATAACAGGAGGCAAAAATATACGCAATTTCTTTTAATTTCAATGCTGCTTCAAGCGCAAAGGGATAACTAATATTGCGCCCCAGAAAAATCATTTTTTTGTACTTTGCAAACTGCTTTGCATAGGTATTGATAATCTCAAGCTTGTAATTTTCTATAGAGTTCTCAAGTAATTCTGCAGCAACGAGCAAATCTTCTTGCGCTTGTTCCATCTGATTCACATTAATAAGCTTTTTTTCAAGCGCAATGCGATGAGCAAGCCAGTAACACGCCGTCAATTGCGTTGAAAATGCCTTGGTCGAAGCAACCGCAATCTCACGCCCCGCTTGCGTCAAAACAAAACCATCGCATTCACGAACCATTGTGCTTGAAAACACATTCGTCAGTGCAACGGTTGGCAGCTTCATTCCGTTAATAAGCCGCATTGCTTCAAGCGTGTCTGCCGTCTCTCCTGATTGTGAAATAGCAACATATAAACTATTTGGCTGCGCAAAAAACGGCATGTGCCGAAATTCTGATGCCAAATGAATACGCGTTGGCACCATACAAATCGTTTCGAAAAAAAATTGCGCAATATAGCCTGCATGCCAAGAGGTACCACACCCAAGCAAGTTGATAGAATCGAGCTTTACCACGTCTTGCGCTGCAATGCCCATGTTATCCCAAATTCGATCATGAATCGTCTGAAGAAAATCAACGGTATCATGGATCGCCTTCTTTTGTTCGTAAATCTCTTTCAACATATAATGGTCATGACCCTGCTTTTCATACGTATCCCAATTTAACTCAACTTCTTGGACCTGCATGGGCAAAGGCGTTCCATCAAACCGATACAACTCGATCATGTCTTTGCTCACCAGAGCAAAACTTTCATCGGGAAGAAAGAGCACTTTATTTGTTTTCCCTGCAAAGGCAACCATATCCGAGGCAACAAACATCTCATCGTCACCAATACCGATGCAAATGGGAGAACGCCTGCGCACCACGATCATCGTGTTTGGTCTATCTTGCATGATAGCAATGAACGTATAGGCCCCTTCCAAACGATTCACCAAATCAACAACGGCACTTTTGAATGTTTTATGCGACTGCAACAACGATTCGAATAGATGAGCAACAATCTCAGTATCGGTATCTGAATGGAATATGTGGCCCGCGTCTAACAAAGGCTTTTTTAATTCGTGGTGATTTTCGATGATGCCATTGTGCACAAGAGAAATAGTTTTTTCACAGTCGAAATGTGGATGCGCATTCTCCACTGACGATGCACCATGCGTCGACCATCTGGTATGCCCAATACCAGCAAACCCATCGATTGGCATATGCGAAAGTTTTGTAACAAGCTGATTTAGTTTGCCTTCTGATTTTACGTACAATAATCGTTTCGTTTCAGGATGAAGACACGCAAAACCTGCCGAATCATATCCCCGATATTCCAGACGAGAAAGCCCTTCAATCACAAACTCTCTGCTATATCCTTTTCCTATATAGCCAACAATACTACACACCACAGTCCCTTTTTATTGGGGTTCGATCATCACAAACACATAACAGATAGAGTATAGTTTACCGTTTTACAAATTGGAAGCTACGACGAGCACCCTTGCGACCATATTTCTTACGCTCTTTGACTCGATCGTCTACCGTAAGAAGTTTATGCTTTTTGAAAACAGGGCGAAGTGATTCATCCATTCGAACAAAACCACGAGCAATGGCAAGCTTTACTGCATCAGCTTGAGCTACCTTACCCCCGCCGCATACGTTAGCCTGCACATCATAGTTAGAACTGATAGGCACAATACGAAACGCTGTTCGAGCATTCTGCGCATCAATCTGCGTGTCAAAATATTGCTCAATATCCATATGATTTACCTTAATCATCCCCTTGCCGCGACGAAACCAGACGCGTGCAACAGAGCTCTTGCGACGTCCCACACCGTGGGACAAGGGAGCATTTTTTCCTGATACAGCTGCTTTTGCCTTTTCCTGTGCCATATAGTATTAAACCTTTCTTTAAATCAGATTTGCCTAAATTTACGGCTCTTGAGCCATGTTCCTATGATAATAAAACTAAAAAAAAAGTCAAAGAGAAATGGCCCCAAACGCCCATTTTGTCATATTTATACCAGTATGGAGCCGATGATCGGAGTTGAACCGACGACCTACTGATTACGAATCAGTTGCTCTACCAACTGAGCTACATCGGCCTACATGATGCCTGTTAGTATAGCATAGTTTAGGCACCATCCAAGCGAAAATCACTCTTTTTGGTCTTCAAACGCCTCTTGGCACACAAGACAACGAGCCGCATTTGGGTAGGAATCGAGACGCTTTTGGGATACTTCACCACCACAATCAATACAAACTCCATAGCTCCCATCTTCGATTTTTTCAATGGCTCGAACAATACGCTTGAATTCTTTCAGTTCAGAGTCCTGGAGAGAACTTCGCAGATTTTCCAACGTAGAAGTAAGCGCCTGATCACCCGGATCTTGAACCTGATCATCGGTTATTTTCGCGGTAGAAATCTTTTGTAGTTGATCTGCCAATGCGTCACGCCTTGTAATAAG
>SDBU01005070.1_pt1 | contig 15894 bp, 9 predicted proteins | sample 2277071 | NCBI WGS metagenome assembly SDBU01 (sample SAMN10397929, study PRJNA504765) | marine sediment metagenome | isolation source: marine sediment core GS08_GC12, 126 cmbsf | place: Arctic Ocean: Gakkel Ridge, Loki's castle | collected 2008
ATATAAGAACTTGCTTTTATAATTTTATTATTTTAGCGAAGCTCTACTCTAGTTTCGTTATTTTTTTATAAAAATTTATGACTTTTCGTTCTGACACTAATTATGACTTAAAATCAGGTTCAGTTACAATAATTAAAGAATCCGGCTCAAAAGATTCAGAACGAATTCTTGTAGAATCTACAGTGGATTTTCCGGAATCCGGAAACTTAACAGTCGGAGGGCATATAATTGGAGCTGAGGTTCTCAGTTATTCAAATAAAACACAGACAAGCTTTGAAGGACTAAAACGCGGAGTGTATGATTCGCGTTTATCGGATTTACCCGAAGGTTTCCCAGTTACATCATTTGATGAGAGATGCTTATCGGAGGAACAATTAAAGAAATCTCCTCTACCGCTGCGCTCTATTCGATCTAGTGTCAAGGATATGAATTCGCCTCTTATGCGTCAGCGTTCATCTGATATTTTTACTGCTGTGGTTCGTCTCCCGGACAGACCGTTTCTTTGGAGGATCGGTGAAGATGTTGAATTAATACCAGGGGAGAATCACTGGGAGACTTATGGGTATCATATATTTAAGGACGGGGAAAAAATCACTCAGGCTCTACTTCGCCCCGGTACAACGTTTACTTTACCTGAAGCAGGAACTTATAGCGCGATGGCAGTTGAATGGTCGGGTTTGAAAAGCATGCTGAGTTTACCTCTGCAAGTTAACAGCACTGCTGCACTAAAAGTCAGATGGGATAAACCTGCTGATTTTTCCTGGACTTATGACCGTTGGTTAGTGGATGGTAAAGAAGTTGATATAAAAAAAGCTGAGAAATCAGTTGAGGCTGTTAAAGAAATAATTCACTTACTTGATGGAGTTATTCACCGTGAGTGGTATAACTGGGGACAGATTAAGAAGCGGTATGATTTAAATGATGAAGGGAAACCAATTCGCAGGCTTTTTTATAAGGGAGTTAAACTTTCAAGACGAGAATTTTATAACCGTGATGGTGTTCACATAAGTACTGAGATATTTGATTCCTATGGTTACATTACTGAATCAATCCAGTATCAAATAAGAAACGGAAAATCAGTCGAGGTTACACACTGGTGGTATGAGAAAGCTATGCCGGTAAAACTGATCGGAAATGCTGGAAAAGCATCACCAGAGGGAGCAGGAGTATATATGAAAGAAGGAGAAAAGTGGGTGAAGCAAAATTAACAATGATAATTCTTCAAATCAATAGCAATAATGGATAATTTAAAGGAGATCGTCATGAGATTATACAAATTACTAATTTTGTTCTTTTTTGTATTGATGCTGATATTATTAAGTATTGGTGATGTCTTTGGTCAGTTGATACCGGCTTTTCCCGGTGCAGAAGGGTATGGTGCTTTTACACCGGGCGGCAGAGGTGGTAAAGTGTTGATTGTAACCACACTTGAAGATTATGATCCCGCTGTTGATGATCCTATACCGGGTAGTTTACGCCGGGCAGTTGACACGAAAGGACCGAGAATTATTGTATTTCGTGTTTCGGGGTATATAGATTTAAAAAGGACTTTGTCGATTAGGGAACCTTATGTTACAATAGCGGGTCAGACAGCACCCGGTGATGGGATTTGTCTCCGGGGATATGAGACACGGTCGGGGACTCACGATATTATTATTAGATATATACGTTTTCGGACAGGTGATGAAATCTGCCGCAGTTTGAAGATGCAGGGAAAAACTGAAGAATTGCGGAGACGGGGACCTAATACTGATGGACTTGAGCTTAATCGGAGTCATAATGTCATTGTAGACCATTGCTCTGTAAGCTGGACAATTGATGAGGCTTCTTCTGTTTATAACTGCAGTGCTGTTACTGTTCAGTGGTGTATTGTGAGTGAGAGTCTTCATGATTCTTATCACGAGAAAGGACCTCATGGAATGGGAGTTATATTAGGCGGCTGGGGAATTAGTTATCATCATAATATTTTAGCTCACCATAACGCACGCAGTCCTCGTCCTTCATCTATAAGGCTATGGCGGAAATATCCATCAACTGACATTGATTTTCGGAATAATGTTGTTTATAACTGGGGTAGTGTCGCTGGTTATAACCAGGATTATGTTAATGAAGAAGGTGTTCAACTGAGAGGTCATCACAGGATTAATTATGTTAATAATTATTTTAAACCGGGTCCTTCAACCAGAGAAAACCAGAAAGGACTTTTCTTTACAATTGGGAATGCACTGACAAGGATGTATATTGAAGGCAATTTTTTATATGGTTTTCCTGAAAAGACAGAGAATAACTGGCTTGCTGTAAAAAAAGAAGAAGAAGGGATAGAGTATGGTGTAAATAGTCCATTTCCATCTGTTCCGGTTAGTACTGATGATGTCCAAAAATCTTATGAGCGTGTTCTTGTTGAGTGTGGTGCAGCGCTTCCGGCGAGGGATGCTGTTGATAAAAGGATTATAAATGATATAAAAAACGGGACCGGCAGGATAATAAATTCGCAGCGTGAAGTTGGGGGATGGCCCGAGCTTAAGGAAATAGCAGCACCGAATGATTCGGATAACGACGGTATGCCCGATGATTGGGAATTAAATTATGGATTAAATCCGCGTAACGGAAGTGATTGTCTGGGTGATACCGATAGAGATGGTTACACAAATATCGAGGAGTTTATAAATTTTACAAGTCCTGCGGTCAATGATAGGGAATAATTTTGAAACTGAACCGCAGAGGCGTTGAGACGACTTGAGAAAAATACTCCCATACATTGAGAATTTGGTTTCATAGTTTGAGAATTTTGCCTGATTTCTTGAGAAAAAGTTGCCAAGGAAACACAACGTTAAGACTTTTTAGTATTAATGGCAGTTGTTTTTTTTGAATTTATATAATATCTATCAAGGTTTTTTTCAAAAAAATATCCGAAACATCCAAAGTATTGAATATTATAATCCCGAAGGGCGCGAAATTCACGAAGAAGAGACACGAGCACAATATAAATATGTTTCAATAAGTTCATTTTTTACAGATTGTTAGAAAGTATTTACGGCTGTTAATGTTATATCTAATACTAATATAGTATTAATATAAGGAATTTTTTTCGTATAGTCAAGAACTATTTAAGTGCGAATGAAGATAAGAAAACTACCAGATTACCGTGCCCCGTATAACGTGTCTCGCAATGACAGGGAATACTCTTCTAAATATTTATTAATATACTTCATTGTGAGGAGGTGAAGCGACGAAGCAATCTGGTGAAATTTGTTATTTTAACTGAATATTTCGTATTTTTTCTATTTATACAACGCTCTCTATTAATTGAAATAGTAAGAAAAATAGTTGCACCTAATGGGAAAATTGTTAGTTTCCATTTAAGACACAACGGCAAAAAGTTTCAATACAACCCTTAATGAATAAGAAAAAGAACGGGCGAACACATAGGTTCGCCCCTACAAATACCTTTAATAATAAGATTGTAGGGGCAGACCTATGTGTTCGCCCACATTTCTGAAATTTTAGAAAAAATTACTTTTTGCCGCTGCATCATTTAAAATATAACAAAAACTCAAACTAAAGTCATATTTGATTTTAATATGGGGAATATAGATTAAATAATTTTTGTAAGAAGTATTAATATTTTTCTTTATTAATGTAAAAACTATTTGGAGGTAGATATGGAAAACAATAATTGCACAAATCCTACCCGGAGGGATTTTCTTTTCAAGTCTGCGGCATTTAGTGCTCTGCTTGCTCCCAATACTCATGCCGGTACAGTTTTGAACATTCCAGCGACACCACAACAGGGTATTAAGAAATTGAAGATTACCAAAATCGAAGCAATATTTCTCTCAAAGCCGCTGAAAGAGCGATTCTGGATGGCATTGGGCGCTATCGGTGGTTATTCTCCAAAGGCAACTCGTGTTATCGTATATGTTCACACTGATCAGGGTATAGTTGGCGTTGGCGAAGGACGTGAACCGGCTGCATCTGCAATTAAAAAAGGTTTCGGAGATCTTCTAATCGGTGAAGATCCTTTCGAGGTAGAGCATATCTGGCAAAAGATGTTTAATGTAACTATCAGCCGCCAGGGTTCTATCAACGGATGGGGGATGAGCAGTGTCATTGGTGCAATGGCTGCATTAGATGCAGCTTTGTGGGATATTATGGCAAAAACGGCAGGGCTGCCCTTATACAAATTTCTTGGCGGTAGAAACGATCCTATCGATTGCTATGTCACCGGTTGTTACTACCGTGAAGGTAAAGGCGATAAAGAAATGGTGGAGGAGGTTGAGCGGTATATAGAGATGGGTTATAAAGCACTCAAAATCAAAGTTGGCGGTGTTTCTATAGATGAAGATGTCGAACGGGCACGCTTAATCCGCAAAACGGTGGGAAATGATTTTCGTCTTATGATGGATGTTAACAAAGGCTGGAGCCTGCGTCAATCGATAGAAGCTTCCCGCAAACTTTATGAGTTTGATTTTACCTGGCTCGAAGAGCCCCTCCACTGGTATGACCCTGTGAATAGCCTTATTCGTCTTAAGAAAGATTGTCCCATTCCTTTGGCTTCAGGGGAAGGGGAGACCAACCGGTATGGTGCCCGGCGTCTGCTTGAAACCGATACTATCGACTTTCTGCAGTTTGACTGCCATAAATACATGGGACCGACCGAGTGGTTGAAAGTTGCAGCTATGGCTGCTGCGAAGGATGTTTGGATGGCACCGCACCACGAGCCTCAGCTTCACGGGCATTTGATGGCTTCTATTCCGAACGCTTATATTCTTGAAACCTTCGGAAATCCAAACCGTGACCCATGGTGGTTTGAACTTTACACTCAGAAGCCGGAAATAATTAACAGTAAACTGACACTGTTAGACGTACCGGGTATAGGCGTTGAGTTTGATAAAACCACTATTAAGAAATATGGAACGAAGCTGGTATAGAGGTTATTTATCTGAAGAAAATAATCAAAACCGACTTATAAATCGATATTTTTTTGAATTCCACATATCAAAGTATCAGATTTTTGATGATTTATCAAAAATCTGATAGTAATTCCGGTAGATTTAATTAAATGGAATTTGCTAAGTATTTCAAAAACAATGTTTCATTTTTTATGGTATTAAATTTGCTGTAAAATAAAGAGTTAAATGTTACTCACGAATTTTGCAAAAAAAAAGCGGTTGGAATATTTTATTTAGATAAAAGACTTGACAAATTAGTTTTTTTTTATATATTTGAGTATAGTTATTGGCAAGTTAGTTTTTTAATATATTAAAAGAAAGAAAATCGAGTTATAAATGCCTTGATACTACTTCTTTATATTATTAATCTTTAGCCTGTACTTGCATATCCTGCGGAACATCCTTATATAATAATTCGTTCAGCCGCTGAACCTGAATTGCGATGCTTCGAATACCTGTTAGATTGATTCAAATCCAATTTCATTATTATAACTCGTTAAAAAGATAATAGTGAGCACTTTGCATTTTTCTTTACTTATCGACATTTTTTATATTTCGAGAAATTACCAATTTAAAAACAACCAATTAGGAGGTTCTATGAGAAAAAAATTATTTTTAAGTTTTACAGTATTAACCGGTCTGTTTTTAATAATATTCCTGAGTTTAAATACCGGAATATTTGCAGCAACGACCGGTAAAATCCAAGGCACAATAGCCGATGCCGACAGCAAGGAACCACTCCCGGGAGTGAATGTGGTTTTAGAAGGCACGACTATGGGAGCGGCAACGGATGAGAACGGATTTTTCTTTATTATTAATGTTCCTCCGGGTACATATCAGTTAAAAACATCGATGGTTGGATATGCAGCAGAAACTAAAGAAGACGTGAGAGTTTATGTTGACAGAACCACAACGACGGATTTTGAATTAAAATCACAGGCTGTTGCCGGTGAAGAGGTTACGGTTACAGCACAGAGAGTGCCTGTTCCGCTTGATGTTTCCTCAACAGAAGCGTATATAAGCGGTGAGGACATAGTAGAATCACCTATTGGAAGATTCGATGAGTTGATGGGATATCAGGCTGGGGTAGAATTCGCCAATCAAAGTCACAAGCAGCAGGCGAAAGGATTTTCGATTCGTGGAGGTGACGTTCCCGAGACAGATGTTCAGGTTGATGGGATATCCTTGATGAACAAGCAGACACAGGGAGTAAATGTTCCCATCAGTCGAAATCTAATTCAAGACGTCCAGATTCTTACAGGAGGATTTAATGCTGAATATGGTAATATACGCTCTGGTCTAATCAATATTATCACAAAGGACGGAAGCTATAACAGGTATTCAGGTGTACTTGAGACAAGATTCAGCCCGAAGGATTATAAGCACTGGGGTCCCAGTCCATACGACCAGGATACTGAGACCGGCAACGAATACGCCTTTCTTTACTTCAGTGACGAAACAGCTATTGCAGGTTCAGATAAGAAATTTAATTTTAGAACAGCTACCGACTACCCGGACGGTCCTTATGTCCTGTCCGAAGATTGGAAATATTACAGGACCTGGATGGGGTTTGAGGCGTATGCCAAGAAATTGCCGTATTCCCCGCAGTACTATTTAGAGGAGGCAAAATGGTGGCACAGACCGTATTCTTATCTTACCACCGGTGATGCTATGTTGGATGTCAGTGCAGGTGGTCCCGTACCAGTTTTACCCAATACAAAGTTCTATCTTTCCGGGTATTGGAACAGGGCTGAATTCCCATTAATGACATCAAGACCGCGTTCACACGAGTACAGCACATCTCTTAAGATAACTCAGAGAATAAAATCAAATATGGTTCTTACTCTGGGTGGATTTTCGACGTTTGTGTACGGTGTTTACAGCAGCGAGAATGCATCTACTGATTTTATTAAAAATTTTAACAGGCTGCCGAGTAATAATATACTTGCCGATGACAGAATGATGTTTGCCCATTCAAGATATTTCAGGCAGTTTGACGGAATATTTGACAATCCGCTTTGTAATATGATGGATGAAAGAACAAATACAATGAGTTTAAAATTTACACATACGGTAACTCCGAGTACATACTATGAATTGAATGCAGCGGTATTTTTGTATGACGCCGATGTCCATCGAATGAGATGGACTGACCCGACAGAAGTTTATTTTATTACGGATAGTGAAACAGGCGAGACAAATGGATATACTGAATTTCCAAGGGGCTGGTCAACCAGAGGATTTTATGCACCGGGAAAAACGAGTAAGCAAAGATTTTGTATGCGGTATCATGGAAAAGGACTTAAGGATAATTTTATGAGTGATTATTTAGTCAGGGGTAATTTTGTTTCTCAGATTAACAGGTATAATCAGCTCAAAGCAGGATTTAGCTTATCCAAAGCACATATAAGGAATGTTGATGAATACCATTCATCCACTCAAGAGCACGAAACTATTGATAAAGCTGCAAATAGGTATTATAAATATATAGCCGACCCATGGCAGCTTGAATGGTTTATTCAGGATAAATTAGAGTGGGAAGGAATGATAATGAACTTTGGATTAAGGGCTCAGACATATTTTCCGGGTCAAAAAGGTTTTGACCTTGGTCCTGATACTTATTTTTCAAGTAACGACGCCGGACCTTTGTGGGATTATAAAGCTCAGTGGGGAAGTGAAGAAGGGGAAGGGAATTGGATGTTCCAGACGATGCAAACCAGAAAACTAAAAACAAAAATACTGCTTCAGCCGAGATTGGGAATATCGCATCCCATTACAGAGTCAAGTAAAATATTCTTCAATTACGGTCATTTTTACAATCAACCTCGTTCTCTTAGTTTGTACTGCGTTACTGCAAGGGGAGGTACTTATATTCCAGTACCTGATTTAACCTGGCCTAAAGTGATTGCGTATGAGATTGGGTACAGTCAGAGTATCCATAATCAGGTACTGCTTCAGATATCCGGATATTATAAAGACTACAGTGATGAGAATGCGCTTTATTACTGGCAGGGTGGAGATAATAATGCGAGAAGCTACGATAATCTTGGATATAAGGATATAAGAGGTTTGGAGTTTAGACTTGAGAGGAGCTTTGGAAGATTTCTTAATGGATGGGCTAATTACAACTATATGATAAGAAGCACAGGTATTACCGGAATAAAGAACGTATATCCGGAGGCTGTCGCTGCAAGGTTGTCTGCAAGGGATATATACTATGACCAAGGGCAGTTAAGACCAGAGGCACAACCGTCATTCAGAGCAAATTTTAGTCTGAGAACACCTGTTGGCTGGGGTCCCGGGAGACAAATACTCGGTGTAAAACCGCTTGCAGAATTCAGGATGAATTTGCTTGTCAGATGGCAGGACGGTGGAAGGAAAGTGTGGAATACTAGCGACCCTCCAAGGGACTGGATGTATGTGGATTATGCTAATGTTAAAATGTGGGACTTATACGTATCGAAAAGAATTGCAAGAGGGGCACAGCTTTACTGTCAGGTTCTGAATGTTTTCAATGTCAAAAGATTGGCACCTGAAAAAACTATGGGCACATTTGAAGGAAATAGTTATGAAGGTTCACTCCATTTATGGTTTGAGCAGGGAGATGAGAAAGGCGATGATAAAATCGGGGATTATAAGAATAGTTACATTTATATTCCCCCATTCAGATGGCGAAATTTTCTGCCGGATAAAAGAGACTGGTTTTTTGGCATAAGATATCAATTTTAGATCGAATCGTGTAACGGTGAATTATTAAGTAGGAGCACAATATCCGGATAATAAAGAGACTGGCTTTTTGGCATAAGATATCAATTTTAGATCGAATCGTGTAACGGTGAATTATTAAGTAGGAGCACAATATCCGGATAATATGGGAAAACTATTGTGCTCCTGTTTAAACACAAAAATCTTATTTCATAGCAAAAAAAATTAATTTTTTAATTTAAAGAGGGAAAAAATTATGAGAAATAAAAGAATTACAATTATATTATTGATTTTTATGCTATTTTCACTGCCCGTCTTTACAAAAAATCCCATCTATGCTCAGAGGTCAGTTTATCACAATTTGGGTAAATTTTTTGTTAATATGACATATAATCACGGTTGGGATGATCAGAATCATACCGATGCGATAATTTATCCCAATGGTTTTTATAAAAGGTCGGTAATCCAGTATTGGCGGATGGCTATGGTCGCAAAGAATTGGAAAGCCCCGGGAGGTGTGCCTGAAGATGAGACACCTGTAACAGGAGGTTATTATGGCATATCGATGACGGAATACAGAAAGAATGCTCCCCCTACAATTAAGGTCGGTGGAATTGATATAACAGAGGCATGGAAGGGCACAGTTGATAATAGCATTCCTTCGGATGTTTATGTTGATTGGAAATTTAAAACCCTTGAGGAGATAGGAATAGAGGTAAATCATAAAACTTACAGTTTTGTTAATCAAAATCATGATGATTATGTAATATTTGATATTACTTGTAAGTTTACCGGTGATATTGACCAAACGATGGGACAGGATGTAGATAACCAGACTATAGATTTTGCCTGGGCGTGTTTTTTCGATTTTGAGCCGACTGAAATAGCGAATGAGAAACTTTATGGTAAGGGATTGTGGCGTCCCGGTAATTGGAGCTGGGCTACCTGGGATTATTATACTGAATATACAGGCAAACCGTTATCAGTAACTGGTAAGCCAAGGGATGACCTTATGATAAGTTATACATACAGTGGAGATGATACCAGGGCTAAAGAACCTGTTGGACATACTGAGAGCGGAACTCCGCCGTATTATAACAATCAAGGCGTTCCAGACCCTTTAACCGGGCAATTCTTGGCTATGCAGAGTTGTGGACTGACAACATTTTATGCGGATAAATCCGCTTCTGATGAAAGTGATGACTATGAAAATAAACCGGCAAATGTCGCGTGGATGTATCATACGGATATGACAGGTTTAATGTGGCCTCATGGATTTTGGGGTTTTCTTACCGATACAGACCCGGATTTTAACCGCAAGGAACATTTTATAGAATATAACCACCCGGACAATGACTGGAACTCAGTGAGAGGTAACTTCTTTTTGAAACACGGTTACGGTCCTTATGAATTAAGTATTGGTGATGATGTCAGGTCTGTTTTTGCAATTGGTGCCGGGATGATAGATGAGAATTTGTGTGTTTCTGAAGGAGCGAAATGGTATAATTGGTACTGGGATAAACCGGGCAGTAAATTAGATGATGCCGGAAAAGAAGCATTAGTATGGCAGGGAGTAGATAGACTCTTTACACATATGGATAATGCATATTTGGCATATAATAATGGATATAATGTGCCGGACCCACCTCCTGCACCGGATATAGAGGTCGAAGGACAGGCTGGTAGAATTGAAATTAAATGGAGTTATCCGGATGAAAATATGTATAATGACCCTGACACTGGAGTTGATGATTTCTTAGAATGGAGAGTATATCGTAAATTGGGAGCATTTTTGATTGACCATGAAGATGACGCAGGAAATTACTATCCTTATGAACTTATAGGCACTTTTGGCAAGAATGTAACATCATATAATGACCTAAATGTTACAATGGGTAATAAATATCATTACTGTGTTACGGCAGTGGATGATGGTTCACAAAATACAGAACACTCGGGACAGGAACTGGAGAGTTCATACTATGCAAACAGAACATCGCAGCCGACATCCTCAACGAAGCTTGGTTTGAGCACTACAGAGGACGTCCTAATTGTTCCAAATCCATACAGCATATCCACTGGTGTCAGTAACGAAATGAATTGGCCCGGATATCCGGATGAAATCAGGTTTGTAAATTTACCTGTATTCTGTACATTAAAAATCTACACATCGACAGGTGAATTGATTAAAACTATAGAGCATACTGATAGAACAATAGATGAAGCTTGGGAAGGTTTAAGGACTGATTCCAACCAGTATCCTTCAAGCGGTGTGTATATACTTGTAGTTGAAAATGCAAAAGACGATGATAAAAATCCACTACCGAAAAAGTTTTATAAGTTCGTGATTGTCAGATAAATGTATTGAATAGGGATTACAGTATAGCATTAAGAGGTGGATATAAACTGGGCTACGATGAGGAGACCTGGACAGCCGGAATAGGTATAAGTGCTTATGGCATTAGAATCGATTATGCTATTCAGGAATTCGGTATATTTGATAATGTGTCTTCATTTTCATTAGGGATTGATTTTTAAATTAATTAAAAATAAAAGAGTATGCTTCGGTTTTGGCTGGGTCAACATGTAATGAACATTTAATTCTAAAATTTTAAAAACAATTGAATTAGTATGAATATTAAAATTGGCTCAGTCTTTTTTATTATAAAAAATATAATCCTATCGTAATGCAGTAAAGACTTCTTTAAATATAACCACTTCGATAAAATAGTTTTCCGGAACAATTGTAATTTTGTAAGAAATTGAATCAATAATGATAAAATTAAATGTTTTAAAGGAGGTTATAATTATGAAAGTTGCAAAGTTTATTTTTTATTTTATTTTAATATCAGTTATATTAATGAGTGTTGCAATATTTACGGGAGCGGAATATGGAGCTAATGAATCAAAACCTCAGAAATCATCGAAAAACTCATCCTGGTATGTAGTTGAACAATACTATAATGAGACTCAAAGAATACTACAAGAAATAATGGACAGGGAAAGGAAAAATATTGAAAAAGCTACAGACCTTATGGCGGAATCGATTAAAGAAGGACGATTGATTCATATTTTTGGAACAGGTGGACATAATGTAATGGCAGCTATGGACATTTTTAAAAGAGCGGGTAGTATAGTCCCATTAAATCCTCTCTTTCCTCCTGGTTTATCTGTGGCAGATGCCCATCCGGCAACTGAAAGATTACTTGGATATGCAAAAATGGCTCTTATTCATTATAATGTTCAAAAGGGAGATGTTATTCTAATTATAAACTGCAATGGTATTAACTGCGTAACAATTGAATCTGCAATAGAGTCAAAAAATATGGGTTTGACAGTAATCGCCGTTACATCCAGTGAGTTTTCAAGAGGTATACCAAAGGGAACATTGTCGAGGCATCCCAGCAATAAAGACCTTTGTGACCTTGGAGATATTGTAATTGATTCACATGTACCATTGGGTGATGCTGTAATAGAAGTTGATAATTTTTACCAGAAAGTGTCATCAATATCTACTATGGCAAATACATTTATTGGACAGTCATTAATAGCCATGACAGTGGATAAACTTGTAAAAATGGGCATAGAACCGGAAGTATGGGCAAGCGCAAATGTCAAAGGGGGTACCGAAAATAATAGAAAATTCAGAGAAAAATATAGAGGGAAAATATATCATTTAGCTTTTTATTGATGATGCAACGGCAAAAAGTCTAAAATCTAATATTTTGAACAGAAAAGAATTTGATAAATCAAATTCAATAGGATTGATATGATATTTTTAATATACTTACTTTTTGCCGCATCATCAATATTAAGAATTGTTAAATTTACTAAAAGGAGTAAAATGAAAAGAAATTTATCAAATTCAGTAGTCATTATATTCATTACTAACATCCTATGTTTTTTACTGCAAACTTCAACATATGGTTTAGAACTTTCCAACTTACCTGTTTATAATGTTAAGGATTTCGGTGTAGTTGGAAATGGTGAAAAAATGAATACAAATGGAATACAGCTGGCAATCGATAAAGTTGCTCAAGATGGAGGAGGGATTGTATATTTTCCACCAGGAAACTATCTAACTGGAACTATCAAGATGGACAATAACGTAACAATTTATCTTGAGGCAGGTTCAATTATCTGGGGTAGTAAAAATCGGGATGATTATAATAATAGCTGTCTTATCTACGCTGAAAATGCAGTAAATTTAACAATATGCGGCAGGGGTACGATTGATGGCAATGGAACGTCATTTTGGAAAAGGGAGAAAGGTCGTTGGGTAACAGGAGATTGGCGTCCTAATAGAATGTTGAAATTTGTTAAGTGCGATAACCTGTTGCTGGAGGACATTACCATACAAAATAGTCCTGCGTGGACAGTCCATCCAGTCGACTGCAATCGTGTAACTATACGCGGCATTTCAATACTAAACGGTATATATGAGGACGATGGGCCTAATACAGACGGCATTAATCCCGACGGCTGTACAAATGTCCGTATTTCCGATTGCTATCTTCAGTGTGGCGATAATGCAATAACCTTTAAAATTACAGACCGCCCCAACGGAAACCGCATCTGCCGTGATATCACAGTAACAAATTGTATTATAATTTCGGATAGAATCGCGATCAAACTTGGCTCTGAAACTCATGGTGAATTTCGCAATATAACTGTCTCCAACTGCACAATTATTGACGGTGCAGGAGGTATTGGTATACAGATGCGTGATGGCGGACTCCTTGATGGATTTCTGGTTAATAATGTATCAATGACACTGAAAGATGGCGGGCAGCCAATTTACATCTGGTCTCACAGGCGTACTGATGAAACACCTTTCGGAACGGTTAGAAATGTTATAATTTCTAATGTAACTGCAGTAGGCGACGGATGTATTTTTCTGACCGGTCCCAAAGAAAAATATATGGAAGGAATAACGCTGGAAAATATTACTTTATTTATGAGTGGTGGACGTGAAAAGGAATGGAATGATGATCCTCCTTATCCATTTCCTGTTTTTGGACCACAAAACTCGCCGTATGGTATTTTCTGCCGGTACGTAAGTGACCTCAAAATCAGAAATGTTCAAATTACCTGGAATTCACCAGAGAAAAAAGATTGGGGAAGTGCAATACGGTGTTTTCATGTTAACGAACTTGAAATTGACGGTTTTATCGGACGGCAGTCGTTAAACTCAAATGCTCCTGCTATCTGGCTGAAAGATGTCAAAGGAGCTTTTATACGTAATTGCCGTGCTCCAAAAGGGACGAATAATTTCCTTAAGGTTGATGAAGGAACAGAACATGTTACTCTTATGGGAAACGATTTTAGCCAAGCAAAAAAAATGTTTACTGTTGAATCCGGTATAGATTTAAGGGAAGTATTTGAGACGGGTAATCGTAAGCCAAACGGCTTTTAGAAATATTGCACAATAATGCATGAGTCTTGAGACTAACATATAAATAGGTTTTTATAAATGATATATGGTAAGGATTTGATTTATAGATAAGTTAGGTTGAAAAATATTAAATTAATCAAAAGGAGTTAAAAAAGATGAAAAGAAATTTATTAAATTCAACAATCTTTATATTCACTACCAGCATCCTATGTTTTTTACTGCAAACTTCAACATACGGTTTGGAACCTTATAACTTACCTGCTTATAACGTCAAGGATTTCGGAGTGGTGGGAGATGGTAAAACAATGAATACGGATGGAATACAACGGGCAATAGATACAGCAGCTCGAGATGGAGGAGGAGTTGTCTATTTTCCTCCGGGAAACTATCTTACCGGAACAATCCAGTTTGGCAATAACGTAACACTTTATCTTGAGGCAGGTTCTACTATCTGGGGCAGTAAGAACAAGGATGATTACCGTAATGGATGTCTAATTTATGCTGAAAATGTAATTAATATAGCTATACGAGGTTTGGGAACGATTAATGGAAACGGGGAATCATTTTGGAAGCGTGAGAAAGGAAGGTGGATTACTGGGGATTGGCGTCCCAACAGAATGATGCAGTTTATAAAGTGTGAAAACTTACTTTTGGAAGATATTACCATCAGAAACAGTCCTGCGTGGACAATTCACCCAATTGACTGCGACCGAGTTACTATAAGAGGTATCTCAATACTAAACGGCATATATGAGGATGATGGACCTAATACGGACGGGATCATTCCTGACGGCTGTAAGAATGTCTGTATATCTGACTGTTATATCCAAACTGGTGATGATTGTATAGTTTTAAAATGTACAAGGAGTGCAGACCAGATTTGCAGAAATATAACAGTTACTAACTGTGTGTTGACAACTACTGAAACTGCACTCAAAATCGGTTCAGAGAGTAAGGGAGAATTCAGGAATATCACATTCTCAAACTGTACAATCCTCGATGCGGGATGCGGTATTGGTTTGTGGATGCGTGATGGCGGTCTTATTGATGGATGGGTAATTAATAACATATCAATGAGTCTGACATCTCCTTTCCTAAGAGGTGGTCAACCAATATATATGTGGTCGTACAAAAGAACGGACGACACACCCTGGGGGACTGTTAAGAATGTAACAATATCCAATTTAACCGCGGTCGGTGATGGAGGGATTTTCATAAGCGGTGTACCCGAGAAACATATCGAAGGAATTACCCTGGATAACGTCAGAATATTTATGCGTGGAAAAAGGGAGACTGAATGGCATGTAGAACCTCCTTACCCATTCACAGTTTGGGGACATCATAGGGCGCCGTATGATATTTTTTGCAGATATGTAGATGATTTGAAAATTCGCAATGTCCAGATTACATGGAATACACCTGAAGAATCAATATGGGGAAGTGCTATAAGATGTTGGCATATAAAAGACCTTGAGATTGATGGATTTGTGGGTCGTCAATCGATTACATCAGAAGCCCCTGCAATTTGGTTTAAAGATGTTAAAGGAGCTTTTATACACAATTGTCGAGTTCCTGAGGGAACCGGTACATTTCTGAAAGTCGATGAAGGAACGGGACACATTACTCTAATGGGTAACGATTTTAGCCAAGCAAAAAAAATATTTACAGTTGAGCCAGGTATAGATTTAAAGGAAGTGTTTGAGATGTATAATCGTAAACCAAACAGCTTTTAGAAAAAACTGAACTATAGGATTATTTTAGTTATTTTGTAAGAAATGTGTTTATCCTGACTTATTCATAAAATTTATAGATGATAATTAGATTTGTAGGGGCGAACCCATG
>SDBU01005071.1_pt1 | contig 15890 bp, 14 predicted proteins | sample 2277071 | NCBI WGS metagenome assembly SDBU01 (sample SAMN10397929, study PRJNA504765) | marine sediment metagenome | isolation source: marine sediment core GS08_GC12, 126 cmbsf | place: Arctic Ocean: Gakkel Ridge, Loki's castle | collected 2008
TTCGTAAACTACTCAAACAATCATAGGGGTGGAAGTCCTCTAGCCTAGCTAAGTATAATTGTAACCGCAACGTGACACCGCTAGAGGGTGGAACTGGTTGAAAGGATAAGCGCATGGATAAACCATTAAAGAACACAAGACATGAGTTGTTTGTACAAGGAATAGTAAAAGGTATGACACAGAAGGACGCTGCTCTTGCAGCTGGCTACTCAGCAAATGGAGTAGATGTACAAGCCTCTAATTTATTAAGGAACACTAAGGTTATTGAAAGAAAGGAACATCTACAATCCCTAACTGTATCTGATACTGTTTTAACAGTAAAACAACGTAAAGAACTACTCTCAGAACAAGCTAGAATGGAGACTAAACAACCAGCTACAGGTAAAGAAAGAGTCATGGCCATAGCTGAACTAAACAAGATGGATGGTAGCTACGCACCTGAGAAACACGCAATACTAGGCGATATCTTAATAGAGGTTAAATATGTATAAAGATAAAGGCAAGCGAAAAGAGAGCGATAAAAACAGGCAAAGGCGTTACAGAGAAAAGAGGAAAGGCGTGACAGATGAGGGTGTGACAGACGAAGGCGTGACAAGTTTAGACAAGCCTGGTGTGTACCCTCATGTAGTTCATGCCTTAACTGATCCTGAGAAGCGTAAGAAGCTGGAAGCAATACATCAAGCACTGACGTATCGACCTCAGCTACACCTAGATAAAGAAGTACGCTATGGTATTGACGATCCTACTTTCGAGGGTGTCGGGATGCTGTTAGATATTACTAAATAGGAGGGGATATGAATAAGAAAGAAAGCAATATATGTAACCACTGTCTCCACCACTGTTCATCCTGTGATAGGGTTTATTGTTCTTTATGTGCCCAAGAGTGGGGAGGGAACTACTGGGATCTGTGTCTAGAACATGGGCATGGTTAAAGAAAAGACCAAGATACAGGTGTATCTACCAACTCCACATCCCAGGCAGGTAGAGTTTGTTGACTCTAATAAGAAACGTATAGTCATACGTGCTGGTAGACGGGGTGGGAAGACTGTAGGAGTAGCCATCAGAGCCGTTCAACGCTTCTTAAAGGGGCGTAGGCAGCTATATGCAGCTCCTACATCGGAACAGGTAGGGAAGTTCTGGTATGAGGTTACTGGTGCGTTAGCTCCGCTTATACGTTTGGGTGTATTAAAGAAGAATGAATCGGAGCAGTACATCGAGAAGCCTGGTACTGAGCAGAGAATCAAGGCTAAGACTGCATGGAACGCTGACAGTTTACGTGGTGACTATGCCGATGATCTTTATTTAGATGAGTACCAGCTAATGAACGAGGATACGTGGCAGGTAGTAGGTGCTCCTATGCTGTTGGATAAGGATGGGGATGCTGTATTTATCTATACTCCACCATCATTAAGAAGTACGGGGATGAGTAAAGCTAGAGATCCACGTCATGCTGCCAAGTTATTCAAGCAAGCACAAGCAGATACTACGGGAAGGTGGCAGGCGATACACTTCACGTCACATGAGAACCCTCATATTTCAAAGGAAGCTCTACAAGAAATAATAGAGGACATGTCTAAGCAGTCTTATAGGCAGGAGATACTAGCTGAAGATGATGACATACAGCTATCCTGGTTAGTATACAGAGCCTTCAATGAGTTCACTAACTTAATAGATGACTTCGAGATACCTAAGAACTGGCTAGTGTACACAGGGCATGACTTTGGTAGTGCTAACCCAGCATGTTTATTCGTAGCACAAGATCCTGGTACTGGTAACTTCTATGAGTTTAAGGAGTATCTACCGGGTAGTGGTCATGGTACTGCAGAACATGCACAGGTATTTAAGGAAATAACAAAGGATTATAATGTTATATGGAGGACAGGGGGGAGTCATCAGGAAGAGGAGATAAGGCAGGGTTATACAGCTCATGGCTGGCCTATCGGTGAGCCTAAAATACGATTAGTTAAAGCTCAGGTAGATAAAGTCATAGGTATGATGGAGCTCAATAAGATATTCATATTCAAGTCCCTCGTTAATCGCAGGGATGAGATAATGAACTGCTTATGGGAGCCTAGTCCTGAGGGTAGACCGACTGATAAGATCAAGGATGAAGCCAAGTATCACCTGAGTGCGTGTGCAAGGTACTTATACTGTGGGTTTGTACCTGAGACAGTAGGAAGTAGGGGGCCAAGAACATCGGTATCGTCATGGGCATAAGGAGTATGTATGGCAACATATTTAGATAAGATAAAAGAAGTAGAGAGACGGAATACAACCAGCGGCTTGAACAAGAGATGGGATGCTGATAAAGACTTACTGTATCTTACTCCGTACATAATGAAGAGTAATAAACACATTGTTCCCAATGTCCGTAACTCTACCATGAACGACTTAGCCGTGTTCTTTGCTAATGTCACATCTAATCTAGGTGCTAGTGTTGAGCAGAGGGCCGTTGAGACGGATGATGAGAACTTTGACACTAAGTATGTAGAGGATCTGCTTGAGGCAGCCTTTGGTGCATCTGGGTTAAGGAGGGCGTTACGGGGTTTACCTCAACTTAACCCGTTCTTTGACGAACAGAGTTGTATACGAGGAGGGGTAGCGGCACGATGTTTATTTCAGATGGTGGGCGATGAGTTAGATGCTGACATAACTCCTTGGGATAGGAGGTATGTAACTTACGCACCAGGGATTAAGGGATTAGACTGGGGTGCCAACACTACATGGAGGACTAAGGATGAGATAGAATCTGAGGCATGGGCTTCTAAGTCGAAAGGTCTTACTGCGGCTCTAAGTGGGAGAAGGGGTGAGGATGATATCAGGGTAGATGATGTATGGGACACTGAACATAACGAGATATGGGTTAATGAAAGGGAAATTTTTGGACAGAAGCATAAGTTTGGTTTTACTCCAGTAGCCATTCAAGTAGTTACTTTAGGATCAATGCTTGCTGATAAGGATAGTCTGTCACATCAGGGGGAATCTATCTTCTTCCTTGTTAGAGATTTAGTAGATGAACTCAATGAACTCTCATCTATAGCTAAGACTATCAACTTCAGGTCTATTGAGGGCGCATTACAGGAAGCAAACAAAGAGGGTCGGGGGGCTGAGACAGGAAAGTATGATGAGGTAACAAAACCTGGGTCTATCACCGCTACCGATATAGGTGGTGGGTATCAAAACATGCCTATACAGGATGTGATGAGGGCTTACGGTCAGTTAATGGCAGTGGTTGAGAGCAGGATACAGAGAGGTTCTTTATCCAGTATAGATTTAGGTATAATGCCCGGTCAACCTCCTTCTGCTATTGCACTGATACAGATAAGCGAAGGCAGAGATCAGGTATTCTTACCTCGACTAGGAGCCAGAGGGTTATTAAATCAACAGCTCTCTTATATGATAATTGAACAATTAAAACAGATTGGTGGAACCGTAGAACTAGGCCCCAGAGGCCATAAGCAGTCATTTAACACCTCTAAACTAGCAGGTGAGTACGGTATTGTCTTTAAGTATTTTATTAAGGATACCAAGGTTGATGCGGCAAGATACTCTGTAGCTGGTGCAGCGGGTAATTTAATATCAGAAAAGACAAAGAGGCGGGATGTAATCCAACTTGAAGACCCTGAGGGTGAGGAGAAACAGTTAGATATCGAGAAGGCTGGCCGTTTATTCCCTATTATAGAACAGACACGGATAATTAAAACCTTAGCGGAATCAGAAGATGACGACCTTGTATTCGAGGCGGAACTTGCAGCCCTATCAATGGGTATTAGTTTAGATAGATTGATGGGTGGTGAGTTACCCGAAGTACCGAGAGAGAAAGAGCAACGGGCATTACCATTAAATCTTGGTCTTGGTGGTGAGACCACATGGGCACAAAAAGCTGCTGATGTACAGGGAACACCACAAGGGGGCACACAATAGCTAAGAAATTTAATTACGATGAGTACAAGAAACAAATCAGGGCAAGACTAACGCCACAAACGCAGCCTAATGCACTACAGAGACTAATAGAATCTGCTAACAGGCTGAGAGGAAAGAAGTAAATGTGTTGGAGACTTAAGAAGTGATGGAAGCAGTAAAGGGATTACGAGGACGCTGGCATTTAAGTGATGGAAGTTGGGATAAGTCGGGCAACAAGTTAAACACATATTGCCAAACAAGTATATCCCCGAACTTCAGACGCTTTAATCATGTACGGATAGATTGCCCGAAATGCCAAAATAAGCTAGGTGGCGGAATTTTCGTTAAAGACGCAAGGGTTTCAGGAGATAAGCGCTGACCTTCGTAGGTAGAGTAAGGTAATCTCCAACCTGCTCACTGAACAACAGGTCGTCTGTGGGGTGGAAGTCCCCCAGCCTAGCAATAAAAATAGTGAGGATAAATGGTAGTTAGAACTGCTACTGGAAGAAAGGTTACTGGGTTAGCAGGTAATATAGGATGGGTACGGGCGGAAGACGAGTTTGGGAGGTCTACCCGTGTCTATGACCCTGACGCTTTTGCAGCTTTTCAAGGTAGAACCAGAGAGGAATTTAAGTTAGAGCCTACTGGATTTGCTGGAACTAGGGCTCAGTTCTTGGCTGGTGGGGGGACAGCAGCTCCTACCGTAACCCCTACCGTAACACCAACAGCACCGCAAGTAGCTCCTATTCGGCGGACTGAACCAGTATTAGCTCCACCAATGAGAGCTGGTGCAATCAGACCTATTGAAGATGTTGAAACCTTTGTCCAAGATTTACTGGCTCAAGGGAGAACATCTGCAACAGAACAGGCATTAAGAGTTCGTGGAGCGACTGAAGCCGACATTGCTGAGTTCTTTGGTGAGGCACCAGTAACTCCAAGAGTAGAAGCAGAACGCTTGGGGCAGCTAATGGGGGCTGTATTCCCAGGAGTGGTTACTGGGGTATTTGGAGATGATTTTAGGGCATTAGAACAGTATATTAACACTGACCCTGAGGCTTTCCTTGGGGATATCCAGACTTTAGGTAGAACAGCGGAAACCGAGGGATTACTAACGACCCTTTTCCCCGAACTTACACAAGAAGACTTAACTGAGATATTTGGTGAGGGGGCTGAACTCGTCACTGAGGAGCTAATAGCACTTGAAGTTCCAGCACCTTTCCCCATCCCTAAGTCTGCAGACGAGAGAGCAACAAACCAAGATGTGTTCAAGCAATATAGGAAATTGGATGGGAAACTATCCTTTGACCAATGGTTGAGAGAAACAGCCCTAATGCAGGCTAAAGTCGCAGGGGAATCAAGGCAGGATTTACTCCTTAAGTTAGCATCCCTCCCGACATCTGCCGAGTCAAAGAAAATAAGAATGGAGTTTGCAGAGACAAGTCTCCTTGCTTCTCAGTTCATGGCTGGCTGGGGCGAAGTGATAGGTACAGCATCTAGTTCCTTACAGTGGTTGGGGCAGGAAGAGTTGGCAAAGTCCTTTAAGGTATTATCAGAACCCTTAAAAGAGGATGTGCCTCCTCCTGAGATGCCAGAGTTAAGCTGGAAATCTGCTACCGACCCTCTATTCTGGGCAAACCTCCCTAAGTTTATTGTTAGGAACACACCCTTTACGATATCCTTAATTCCTGCAATGATAGTGGGATACACAGGGGGGACAGCAATCGCAGGGGCTATCGGTCTTGGTACATTATGGACTACTGTGTTAGGTGGTGTGGGAGCGACTATATTAAGCCGTCCCCCAGAAGCAGTGTTAGAAGCTGGTGGAACTTTTGACGAATACCTAGCCAGAAATCCAGGGGATACGGAGGGAGCTGTAGACGCTGCGGACGAGGTATTCCGTAAAAACCTTCTCCTTTCTATAGGGGATATAGCCCAGATAACGGCGGCTTTCCTGCCTACCCCAGCCAAGGTAATAGCTAATCCATTTCTAAAAACAATAGTAACTGGAGGCAGGGTTGTTGTTACTGGTTTAACCGAGGCTGCCGAAGAGGGTATACAGGAAGCATTTAACAAGCAAGCGCTAGGAGACCCTGTTGTATTAGATGAAAACATGAAGTTGGCTATGCTATTGGGTGGCGTAATGGGTGCTGGTATGGGCGCAGCAGGTGCAGCATGGACTACGATTATTGATAGAACAGTGGAAAGTATCCCCGCAGGTATGAAGTCCAAATTCATTGCCGACTTAGATGAAGGGATACAGAATGGCTTAACTGAAGAGCAGGCAATGCTGGTGTCTCTTGACTTCTTTACCCAAATTCCAGAAGGTAAGCAGGTAGTAGAAGGTGTAGTTCAGCAAGTACAAAAAGAAGATGCTGAGTTGCAGATAGAAGCGAGTAAGAAACGACAAGCTGAGTTGCCGAAAGTCACCTTACCAGAAGGTGTGTTCAAAAAAGGTGATGTATTCACTACTACAGAAGGTGACGTAACATTAAACTTCTGGTCGTCAGCAGAGCAAAGATGGGATGTTACTTTGCCTGATGGTACTCAAACCCGCATGACTGTTCCCCTTATGGATAGATTGCTTGCAGCTGAGACATGGACTAAGAAACCATTTGAAGCTGTTACCCCAGAGGTTACACCCTCAGTAACTCCTGAGCCTGTGGTAACACCTGAAGTTACACCCGTAGCCATAGAACACAGGGGGACAGAACCAGAGGGTATAGCAATAGCGAATGAAATCGGGGTACGGTATGATGGCATCCAAGAAGAACTGGGGATGCAGTTTACAGATGTTGCGGAAACAGGCAGCACATTCTATGCTACTACAATAGCTGGGGCTAGGACTAGATTAGCAAGTATGAGGAAGGAGTTTGCTGAGGCACAGCCTCCAGTAGTTAAGCCCCCTGTAGTAAAGAAGCCAGTAGCCCCAACAGTAGAAGCTCCCGAAAGAGTTATTTATTCAGAGGGTGGTGTTCCTATTAGTCCAGATGAACCCATAGCGAAAGGGGTTGTAGAGAATATTCCTGTCATTAAGGATTTAGGGGTAAAGGAAAGGGGTAGACCTACAAGAAAAGTATTTGAAAAGATGGGTCTTCACCGATTACATAAGGGGATACAAAGAGCTGAGGTTGAACTTGGTGAAGCAAGGGGAGTTTTCGGCAAAAAACTAAACGAAGTATCTAAATGGGTAGATAAAGATAGACGGCATTTGGTGTTCCGAGAATTGGAAAATCCTGGTTCTCAGTCAGGGTTGACATTTAATGAGAAAAGGGCAGTTGCATGGTTCAGAGAGAACTTTAATAAATGGGCAGAGGTTCTTAATCTATCCCAAGAGAAACGGATAAAGAACTATGTAACTCATATCTTTGAGGCTGATCTCGCAACTCAACTAAGGGCTGAACACCCACTTGACATAGCTATGTCAAGGGCACTTGAGTATAAAACCCCCAAAACATTATTTAACCCGTTCTTACAAGAGAGACTTGGGGCAACTGTCGGTTTAGTAGAAGACCCGTTTGCTGCAGCTTCTGCCTATGAGTCAAGGCAATTAAAGGTGTTATATTATGAACCATTGGTGCAGAAGATAGCTTCTATAGTAGACAGTAAAGATACTCCCGACGCAGCGAGGAGATACCTGAACGATTTTTCAAGGAGAATGACGGGGGAACCTGCCAAGATAGATACTGAAATAAATAATACCCTACGGGAAATCGGGGATAAGATAAGAGGATTACCTGGGGGGAAAGTCTTTGCTGATTTTTTGACTAAGGGCAATCCTGCGGGGATGGCATCGTATAACTTCACTAGCGCATTATACACCTTATGGCTTGGTTTTAAGCCCACTTCGGCTATCAGAAACTTAAGCCAACACACTCTTATAATAGGGGAAGTTGGGCCAGTCTACTTTGCCGATGGAATCAAACTTCGCTTTACCAAGGAGGGGAAAGCAGCGTTGGCTGAATCGCTTGTTTGGCGTTCCCGCAAGCAGGCTTTTTTGCCGGGCATTGATGATTCATTTGCGAGTAGGTGGGTTGATAAATTCCGTGAATCAGCCCTATGGATGTTCCGTAAAGCAGACGAACAGAATGTTAAGGATGCGTTCTTAGCTGGGTATTCAGAGGCTAAGAGTTTATTACCCAATGCGGATAGGCAGGTTTGGATAGAAAGGGGTGATGAAGTGGCTGCTGATACCCAGTATCTTTACACGAAGATGAATAGCATGGCTTTATCTCAAAATTCCATGGGTAGAGTCTTCTCTGTTCTCACCACATGGTCAGTCAACTGGGTAGAGTTAATGACAAAGTGGGTTAGCCGTAGACCATCGAAGGTTTATACAGAATACGAAGCGGCAACAGGAGAGAAAATCAAACGGGCTAACTGGTCGACTTCATACAAAGCTATCCTATCGTATATGGTAATAGTAGGTCTTGGTTATTTGATAAAAGAGGAAGCACGGCTGAAGGCTTGGGAGTACACAGGTATAACGTCTATCAGGTATTTGGCGGATGTTGTCGGTGGTGATTTCCCTGGGTTGGAAGTTCCTGGCGCTGTAGCCAATCTTGTGGCGGGTGCTCTTACTGGTGATGATCGTAGGCTTGCACAGGGGTGGAGTGGGCTTAAGGGTTCCTTAACCCCAGGGATAGTGAGGCAGATTGTGAATGTTGCTTCCGGGGAAAGAGATTGGCTGACCTTATTCTTTTATCTTGAGGGTAGGGACTTTCATATTAAGAAGCTAAAGAGTCAGTGGGAGAAGGGATGGAAGGAATATGAGGCACTATCACCCAAGGATAGGACTGATTATAGAAAGGATAACCCGCTTATTGAAGCTCAAATGTTTATCACTAGCAAGTTTACTGCATTGTCAAGTGATGAAGCTAGGGCTATGGTATTAAAACTCATCGAGGAGAATGACCTTGATACTGAACTGATAGATGGATATGAAAAGGTTTTCGGCGTTGACACTGATGAAGAGCTATCCAAGTTCCAGGACACGCTCGGCGAGGTGGAACTTACGGAAGGTGGGGAGCAAAAGCTAAAATCTAATGGAGAGCTTGACTACTTTACAACCAGTAACTTTGCTACAGAAGTCAACGAGCTAGAAAAAGTAGTTGGTAGGACAAGGATAGAACAGGACGGAAACAAATTAGCCTTAGAGTATCTCCGTGCCAAAGATTTGTGGATTCCCTATAATGACCTTACAACTGAGGATGCCAGAACTGCCTTTCGGATGCAGTTCCCCGATGTAGAAGCACAGATGTTCTTATGGGGTAGGATTGCAACCTTCAAGAATCCCAAGAGTGCTGGCTTTTTACTAAAACTCATGGAGAAACACGACATACCCCCCGAAGCTGTTCCTGCCTTTCTTGATGACCCTTCTAAGTATGATGAGTTATTCACCAGAGAGCATGAGCTAAAGGAAGATACCTTTGAACTTACCCAAGAATACGAAGGCTATGCCAATCCCGAATCACCGTTTTATATTGAGAATGAGGAGCTGCGTAAGCAGGCGAGGGAAGAACTTAGAGATGATAACTCTGCATGGGTAGCTGACTTACGAAGAATAGATGCAATTGAGTTTCTCCCCGATCTTCAAGTTGAAAACTATGTTGAATGGTATACTAGCAAGGAACTCAGACGTCCTGAAGATTGGGCTGATACCCTTCCTTGGTATGAAGATGACTGGTGGAAGCAGGAGCATGAGGAATTTGTTAAATTGATGGTAGATAGTGGTAAGTGGAAACAGCCTGTGTTCGTTAATGTCCCCACAAGAGAAGTCTTCGACCTATATTTAGAGTGGCAGAGGACAGAATTAGGGAAAGCACGAAGGGAATTTGAGGCTGCAAACCCCGAATTAGATAAGTGGCTACATGATAAATTTGGCACGATTCTTGAGACTGACAGAGCGAAGGAACCCCCACTGGATGACGAGGAAGAGTTTATCCCATCGGTTGAGTCGGTCAAGTCTTTAGTTGACGACTTTGGTTTTAGTAAATCTCAAGCAAAATTAGCCTTATCCTATACTGCTTATGTAGACTTTACTCATCAGGGTAACAAGGTAGATACCGAGGCTAAAATGTTAGCACTCATCGGCCAAATGGTAAACGAATTTACACCTGTCGAGATACTGGATGAGCTAGAGAAATCTTGGCAAGGTGAAAAGTATAAACCTTTACCATCCAAGGAAGAGATTGCAAGGTTAAATAAGCTAGCCTTGGCAGAAGCACCAAAGAAACTGATACTGGCAAGAGAGAGATGGATAGAGGATTGGGCTGTTCCTAAGGAAGAGGCTGAAGTTTGGGTGGACTATCCAACGTCAACAAAAATCATACCTGATGGGCGTGCTTTTTATATAGGCATTAAAGGAGAGGGTAGAAAGCCTGCTGTTGGTTATATTACCCTTGATGCTCGTAACTTAAACCCGGGTAGTCTGGCACACGAAATAGCTCATGCTAATTACTACGAAGAGATACCAAGCGAGATGCGTAATATCTATCCATACGTTCATTATTTGGCACAAGCAATCAGTCCAGAATATAGAAGAGCTGTGCGGTATGGTAGTGAAGAGATTGAAGTATTCCCAGGACTAAAAGTTGATAGGGGTAAGTTTCCTACTGAGGGGTATTCATTGGCATATCAAAGACTCGCTAAAACACCAGAGGGTATCCCTTGGTACTTGGAGCCTTTCTATGGCAACCTGATGTATAAAGTGCCTGAAGATGTAAAGGAGCCGTTGGGTTGGTTAGCTCAGTGGTTTAGGTGGAAGCTAGAAGAAGCGTTTGGCAATGTAAAATAGGGTCGAGCGGTTGCCTACACACCAAAAGATGTAGGGAATAAATAGGAGGAGAAAACAAAAACATGGACGGACCAGAGAAAACTCAGGACGTAGCAACTTCTGGGGATACGAAGGGAACTTCAGAACAAACCCAAACTTTTACCAAGGAAGACGTACAGAAAGCTCGTAATGATGCTCTAGCTGATGTAGGCAGATACAAGGCCGAATCCGCAAAGGCTATCAAAGCAGCCAAAGCAGCCGAAGAGAGGATTAACCGAATGATTAAAGACCAGGAGGAAGATGCCCTAGAAGCTGTAAGGGACGAACCTGATAAAGTAAAGGAACTACGGGCAAGGCAAAAGAATAGGGCAACAGTAGACAAACTCGCTGCGGTTGAACTTGAACTGGTTGACAAAACAGAAGAGATTAAGCAAAGAGACGATGTTATAGCTGAATCCACGAAGGAGCGTAATGCCCGTGAGGTCGCTACCCGTCTCAATGTTAATCCTAAACTCTTAGCTAAACTAGCTAAAGCCACGGATGGTTCTATTGAAGCGATAGAGGCTGAAGCCCAAGACTTACCCCAACTGGGTGAGAAAAAAGATGCCTTAGTAACTGATTCTGGTAAGACTATTGGGGGTGGCGGAGGAATACCCACTGATATCAATATTTTCAAGGCGTGGTTAGAGAGTCTTCCGCAAGCGGAATACGAGAGACTTGCCCCCGAAATCAATAAGATGAGGAGGGAGGGCAAAATAAAGTAAAAGGAGAATTAGATGGCTATTTCAGCTAGAATACCATCAGGTCTTGATACAAACACATTTATACCCAAGCAGTACTCAAGAAATGTCCTGATGGCTGTGAAAAGTAGATTGGTGGCGGTTCCAGTCATAAATCATTCCTACGAAACGGAACTTACCCTGGGCGATACCTTGTATATCGGGAAAACCAATATCGTTGCAGCCACTGAGGTAACCGTAGGGACTGAGGGCGTAATCAAGAACCCGTACAATACTACAGGTGTAACCTTAACCATCAATCAGTGGTTTGAGGCACCAGTTGTCGTGGACTATATGTCCAGGCGACAATCGCAGGTAGACCTTGTAGGCGGAGCCGAGATTGAGTCGGCTTATGCTATCCAAAAGAAGATAGACAGTACAGTGTGCGACCTGTTCTCGGCTCTCAGTGATGGGACTGGATACGGCACAGATGGCTCGGCAGTTACCGATGATGTTCTCATCGATGCCGTTGAGGAACTTGACAGCGCCGATATTCCAGAAGAGAACCGATCTTGGATATTTGATCCATCCGTGAAAGCTGACTTGCTTTCAATAGACAAATTCGTGAGGATGGACTACTTCGCTGGTGATACTATCCCAACAGGTGCGTTCCGCAAAGATGTTTATGGAGCACCAGTTCTTATCACCAACAACCTGACTGTAAACTCTACAGGTAGTTATGGCGCATATCTGCACAGAGATGCAATCGCAATCGCTATCAGTGAAAACCTTGAGGTCGACAGGGTAGAGCAACCCTTGAAGCATCAGATCACCATTAACACATCAGCCCTTTGGGGTGTGATTGAGCTTCAGGATGACTTCGGTTGCCCAATACTAACCCGCCTGGCGTAAGGGAAATAAATGCCTATCTATGGCTATCGTTGTTACAAATGTGGTGAAGACGTTGAACGCTTCCAGCATATTATGGCTAATGTTGAGTGCTGTGGTGTGCCTATGACAAGGAAGATGTTTGCCCCAATGGTTAAGATTAAAGGGGAAGGCGGATATCCTTCTCGCAGGAAGCAGATACGCAACACAACCAAACGGATACACCCTAAACTGGACTAACGAAGCTGTAGATTTAAGGAGGAAACATGGGAGCAACAAGGGACTTGGCTTTAACTAGTTTGCCATTCAGAGGCATTGCTATAAACGAAACTGGAGATTCTGCCTCCGTTACGGTGGTAGCCAGTGATTCGGGCATCCTGTTTATTAACGAATACGCTGGAAGTACCACGTACACCTTACCCACTGTAACCGATATGAAGGGTAAGTGGTACATCTTCTACGGCAATGTGGCACAGGACATCGTAATCACGGGTGCAACAACGGATGTGATGTCTGGAGGGACTGTTAGTGCAGCAGTTGACGCTGATACCGTGACTGGTGGCGGCGCTATTGGTATTTGGTGTGCAGTAATCTGTGATGGCACCAATTACTTCGTCTTTCCTGGTGTTGGCACTTGGACTGCTTCAGGTTAAACTAGAAGGCTTTGCCCGTTGTGCCTATAAACAATGGGCAGTATAGAGGTCGGTGTATTCCGCTCCAAGCCTCTTAAAATAAATAAAGTAAGGAGATAAAATGGGACAACAAGTAAATGTTTACAGAAAACTGAAGATGTTTCCAGGGGCTATTGTAGAAGGTTCTTGGAACGGAGCCTTTGACACTGGGGGCACAACCTACTATGTGAATAACATCACTGGTAGCTCAACTGCCGATGGTCTAAGTTGGAACTCTGCGGTAGACCAAGTAAGTACAGCAGTAACTCTGTCAGAAGCCTCACGGTTAATTCACCCTGGAACTACAACCAATGACTACATTATGAACACAATCGTAGTTCAGGGAACGGGGACAGCCTATTCAGCTATTTCAGCGCTACCAAGCTATGCTAGGATTATCGGGCTAGGTGGCCCCCCACGGGCTAATGGTACTGGCATCGTTGTGATTGATGGGGCTGGGAGTGCCTCCGCTATGGCTGGTGCTGCTAGAGGAATGGAGTTATACAATATACAAGCCGGGCAAAGTTCGGCTGGTAATTACTACGGACTGGATACTACTGTACTATACCGTTCTCGAATTGAGGGTTGTGCTTTCGTAAATAACGCTTACGGTGGAATCCACATCACTAACGGTGGTGGCGTTACAATGAACGATGTGCACTGTGGGCATGATACCCTCGCCCAAGCCTACGGATTGAAGGTTAGCACCGGCACCACATTCAATGCCTGCCTCATAACCAACTGTGACTTTGCTGGCGATGATGCTGGGGTTTACCTGCAAGTTAACGGTGGTGGTAAGGAAACCTACTTCAAGGATTGCTTTGCGATGGGTGGCACTAACGGCTTTGAAGATACCATCCCATCTGATGCAGGGAATATGCCATTCTATATCAGGTGCTATGGTTTCGGTACTACTGCGGGCTTCGACCTTACCCATCTTTCTACAGTTCGCAGCATAGGGTGTATCAATAATTCAAATGGTACAGTAAATAACTATCCAGACATATCTAACGATTAGAGGGGAGTAATATGCCAATTTATGAATACCAGTGTGAGTGTGGAAGCGAGACAGAGGTCAGACTTTCTTACGAGGATGTTGACCAACCGCAGACTTGTGGGTGTGGTAGAACCATGCGGCGCAAGATGTCTGTTTCCAGTTTCGTAATGAGACAGACGGGCACGGGTATGGCGATGAATACCCTTAATGCGAAGCCCGTGGATAGCGGGCTGCCGAACAAGTGGTGGAAGCCTGGCGCTGAAAAGGCGGCAGCGAGAGGACTCTAAAGCCTTGGGGCTGGGCTTTAACTAGCCCCACTAAAAAGGAGTATATGGTGAAGGAATTTAGATGTACTTTATGCAAGACTAAGGTTATTACCGAGAGGGAGAACACATTACATACAACCTATACAGGTGGGATATGTGATAATTGCGCACCAAAACCAGTAGAGAGTGCGGATAGTTTTCTTTGCCCCGACTGTGAGAAGGTATGTAAGAATAAACTGGGATTACTGTCTCACAGGCGTTCCCATAAGGAGGTGCTTGTGTGAGCAGACAAATTTGCCCTCAATGCGGGGGAGTGTTAAAGAATGGCTATTGTCAAATATGCCATGTACAGAGAAATAAAGGAGGTGTGTGATGAGTATATATGGAAGCTGGATTGCTGCCACTATAGCTAGTGCTGGTACAAGTTCGTCTGAGGTGAACTTGGGTCGAGATGGGTATGACCTGCTAGAAATCCAAATACCCACTATGACTACTTGTAATCTCAAATTACAGACAGCCGAGGTAACGGGTGGGACATTCTATGATTTAGGTAAAGGTGTTACCACTGCCACGAGTACATTTAACTACTCGGATACATTCAAACTAGGGGGCTGGCAATTTATAAAGGTCGTGTCTTCGGTGGCACAAGGAGCCGAGAGACTAATCAGAGTTCGAGGAATGAGATATTAAAGGAGAGTGTGTGAAATGGGTGAATATAGTATATTTGAAACTAATCAAGTTACCATTGGTAATGTTGAAGCCAAGGTAACACTAGAAACATGGCAGTTTGGGAAGCCTATACTGGAGGCAGGTGGTGTAGGAAGAGCCTCATGGACACAATCTACAACGGCAAATGTCAGTGATAGAACTGCGTGGTCTGTCAAGTTGGACGCTGGTAAGCAAACAAACTGGGATGATTATGCCAAGGTAGTAATTCCTGTCAACGAGATAGCATTTACAGCAATAGATTCAATCAGGATACTAGCTCAATATTCAGCAAGTGTTGGGCTTGATATGGCTCCCACTATTTACATCCATGACCCCGATGACTTTGCACAGAGGGTTGAGGTGTCTGTTACGCCCCTTACCAACTCAGCTTCTGGGACAAGGGAATTAGACTATCCCGATGAGCCACCTGTTGGGCATTTTCGTTTCTGGTATGGCACTGTTACTGATACGCCTGATAACTGCCCGACTCAGGGAACTGGATATACATGGGACCAATTCCAGACAGACTCAGTGTTTTCAACTTGGACTGTTTACAAGATAACATTGGATTATGGCTATTATACGGGCAATGCGGTAATGAATGGCTGCTATCTTTTGCAGGCTTTTATCAATGGTACAGCTATCCAACTGGAGCCTTCACTTGAAGAACGAGTTAATTTAGCCATTGAAAGTAACAGTAATGCTATAAGGGCTATACCAGCTTGGACATTTGGAACTCCTACCCTAAGAGATTCAAACAGTGGTAAAGCTACTTGGTCTAAGTACCAATACCAGAAAGGCGGCAGCGGTTGGACAGCTAACTTAAATGCAGGTGTTCAGTCTGGTGATGACTGGGCTTCGGTATTCGTTGCAGTTAATGAAATGCCACTCCCCGATTTGGTATCTGCTGCATGGTCTTATGTGAAAACTGATACCGTTCAGTCTGGTGTTGCCTTACAAATCTGG
>SDBU01005073.1_pt1 | contig 15879 bp, 16 predicted proteins | sample 2277071 | NCBI WGS metagenome assembly SDBU01 (sample SAMN10397929, study PRJNA504765) | marine sediment metagenome | isolation source: marine sediment core GS08_GC12, 126 cmbsf | place: Arctic Ocean: Gakkel Ridge, Loki's castle | collected 2008
AAAGTCCTGAATATAGATGCACTGGAAGGAATCCGACAGATTCCGGATAACAGTATAGATTTGGTTATTGCTGATCCGCCCTATGGTCTAGGCAAGGACTATGGTAATGATTCTGATAAAAAGAAGGCTACTGAATTCTTGAAGTGGATGGAAACATGGCTATTGCTCGTCTTGCCGAAGATAAAACAAGCGGGTAGTCTATATATTTTTGCTACCTGGCGGTACAGTCCTGAGATATTCGTGTTCTTGAAATCTCAGATGACTATGGTGAACGAAATAATATGGGACAGAAAAGTACCCAGCATGGGAGGAAGTACTCGGAAGTATAGTTCAGTCCATGATACAATAGGTTTCTTTGTAAAATCTAAAGATTACTACTTTGATATAGATTCTATACGGATTCCGTATGATGAAGAAACAAAGAAAGCACGAACGAGGTCTATCTTTGTTGGCAAAAAATGGCTAGAAGTTGGATACAACCCAAAAGATGTTTGGGCAGTTTCACGCCTCCACAGGATACACTCTGAGAGAGAAGAACATCCAACACAAAAGCCACTGGAAATCATTGAGCGTATGGTCAAGGCAAGCTGCCCCGTGGGGGGTGTCGTTCTAGACCCGTTTGCTGGGTCTGGCACAACGGTTGCTGCCTGTATGCTAAACAACCGCCACTACATAGCTTTTGAATTGAACCCAGATTATTACAAGATTATTCTTGACCGAATGGAACGCATTGGGAACGGGCACTACGATATTGCCCCAATTGCTAAACGCAATGGTAGCCAGATTAAGAAAATGAGAATCGATAGCGAACAATTCTCATTTCCCATGTGAATACCCTGCTCCAGCACAAAACACTAAATCCACCTCAACCGAACAGAACCCAATTCTATAATCCCTATCCCTATCTATATCTTTACCTTAGCGAACCTTTCCCATTCGCTATAGACGCAGCCACAATACTGCTGTCGGTAAAGGTCAAATTCCTTGCTCATTCTTCGGCTTTCATAATAGCCAGACCTGAGGTCTTCATAGACGAATTCAACCCCCTCTTCCTTTGCCACCTCTAGTCCCACCTCTTTGAGAAGCTCATGCTTTTGATAGGGACTGATAAGCAGGGTGGTAGTGAAGGCATCAAAGCCATTTTCCCTGGCTACCGAGGCTGTCTTGGAGAGACGGAGGCGAAAGCAATCGCCGCAGCGCTTTTCTTCGTGTCCCACTATTGCCTGGAAGTACCTGATGATGTCGTAGCCTTCAGAAATGATTAAGGGGAGACCTATAGTTTCAGCAAAGCCTTGCATTGTCTGTAAACGGCGTTGGTGCTCAGTGAAAGGGTGAATATTGGGATTATACCAAAAGGCGCTAACCTCCAGCCCTTTCCGCTGCCAGTGGCTAATACAGTAAGTAGCGCAAGGAGCACAACAGGCATGAAGAAGCAAGGAAGCCATAGGTTTTTACCAAAACCTCTCCTGGGGTTGCCCTTTTTTATAAGGCAGACCTAGGTGCTCGTAGGCATGGTGAGTAGCTACCCTCCCTCGGGGTGTTCTCTCTAGGAAGCCTAGCTGTAATAGATATGGCTCATAGACATCCATTATAGTGTCTGGCTCCTCACTTATAGAGGCAGCAATAGTATCAAGCCCTACAGGACCCCCATCGAACTTCTCGATAATAGTATGCAACACCTTGTGGTCAACCTCATCTAGACCGATTGCATCCACCTCAAGCTTAGCCAGTGCTTCCATAGCTACCGCCTCGGTAATCACCCCCTCTGCCATCACCTGGGCATAGTCGCGCACCCGCTTAAGCAACCGATTGGCTACTCTGGGTGTTCCTCGGGCGCGGCGAGAAATCTCCCTTACTCCACCAGGTTCTGCCTCTATATCAAGGATACGAGCTGCGCGTGAAACAATGGTCTCTATAGCTTGCTGGTCATAGAAATCGAGCCGATAGACTGCGCCAAACCGGTCCCTTAGAGGGGGGCTAAGCATAGCAAAGCGGGTAGTAGCTCCTACAAGGGTGAAGTGAGGCAGAGGAAGACGCAAGCTCCTTGCCCCTGGTCCTTTGCCAACAATAATATCCAGGGCAAAATCCTCCATTGCTGGGTAGAGCACCTCCTCTACCACCCTGCTAAGGCGATGGATCTCATCGATAAACAGGATGCTCCCTTTATTAAGGTTGGTCAAAATAGCTGCTATATCACCGGGGCGCTCTACAGCAGGACCGGAGGTAATCCTTATATTGACTCCCATTTCAGCAGCAATAATATAAGCTAAAGTGGTCTTCCCTATACCTGGTGGTCCATAGAGGAGGACATGGTCTAGAGCTTCATTTCTGCCTTGCGCTGCAACGATAGCAATCTTCAGGTTCCCCTTGACCTTCTCTTGTCCTATGTAATCAGCAAGACGCCTAGGGCGGAGGCTTGTATCGAGGACAATATCCTCCTCCCTTGGCTTGCCCGATATTATCCTCTCCATAGGTTGTCTCTATTCCCTTTCGGCAATCTACTCATCACACTGATTATAAAACAAAAAGCTGGCAAAGGTAAGTGCCAAGCTAAGGCTTAGTGCGAATGATTGGATAGTAGGTGAGCTTCTATAGGATAGGTCTTACTATAATGGTCTGTTCTCGTCTGGGTCCGACGGAAATAAGGTGAATAGGGCAGTCAGCAAGCTCCTCAATCCTTCTCACGTAGGATTGAGCCAACAGAGGCAAATCATCAAAGTGGCGCAAGTCAGTTATGGGGGACTGCCAGCCCTTCAGTTCCTCATAGATGGGTTCACATCTTTCCAGAATCGACACACTGGCTGAGAAGTGGTCGAGGATATTGTCATCTACCTTGTAGCCTGTGCAAATCTTGATAGAGGCGAGCTCATCGAGGATATCTAGTCGGGTGAGGGCAGCGCCGGTGAAGCTATTGATATGGGTGCTGTAGCGAGCAGCCACAGCGTCAAACCAGCCACAGCGGCGTGGTCTCCCAGTAGTGGCGCCATACTCATGAGCCCGCTGTCGAATCCATTCACCAGTTTCATCTCGCAGCTCTGTAGGCATCGGTCCTGCTCCCACTCTGGTAGTATAGGATTTGAACACCCCGATAATACCGTCGATACAGGTAGGGCTTAGCCCAAGCCCTACACAGGCTCCTCCCACTGTAGATGAGGATGAAGTAACATAGGGGTAGGTGCCAAAGTCAATATCTAGCAGGGTTCCTTGTGCTCCTTCTAGTAAAATGGCTTCCTTTCTCCCCAGAGCTTGTTGCAATATAGGCTGGGTTTCACAGATAAAAGGGGCGAGACGCTCACCATATTGGCAGTATTGGTGGTAAATCTCATCCGAGGATAAGGGTGGGGTTTCATATACCTTGGTCAGGATAGCATTCTTCTGTTCAATTATAAACCGAAGCCTATTCAGCAAGCCATCTGGGTCAAGGAGGTCACCGGCTCGAATCCCCAATCGGGCAACCTTGTCCATATAGGCAGGACCCACTCCGCTTCGTGTAGTGCCCAATGCCTTGCTACCACGCCACTCCTCCTCCAGCTTATCGAGGAGAGTATGATAGGGCATAATCAAGTGAGCCCTATCACTTATGAATAGCCTTGAGGTATCCACCCCATGTTTGTTGAGCTCTTCTACCTCGGCGAGAAGCACTGAAGGGGAAATAACTACGCCGTTCCCGATGAGACAGACTGCACCGGGGTTAAAGATACCTGAGGGGGTGAGGTGCAACCTAAACTCTCCATAGGGATTGATTACAGTATGGCCTGCATTTGGACCACCAGAGAAGCGAACCACCATATTCGCCTTCTCGGCGAGCAGGTCAACTACCTTTCCCTTCCCCTCATCCCCCCACTGTGCTCCAATAATAGCAACTACTGGCATCAAGCTCCGCCAACACGAATGCTACACATATCGTTCCATATAGTCCTTCCCCCAGTAATGAAGCAGGACACCGTCACCGACAATCCCGCCAACAATACCTATGGCTATAACCCAAGCGGGCACAGGTATTGCAGGAATCGCCGCCAGAACTATCAAGACGATAGCTAGGACAATGACACCTATGAAGCCCCACTGGAAAGCATCATCACTTATAGCTCTTTAACCTCATTTCATTTGCTGCTTTACATAGATAAAGCGCTGTATCACAGTTACCCAAGCCAGTGTTGCTAATATGCATAGGGCGACGAGGGGAGAGCGGGTATAGACAGAAGTCAAAAGAAGCCCCAGGGCTAAAATAATAACCCTCTCAGCTCGGGTGAATATCCCTACTTCGCACTTTACCCCCAACCCCTCAGCCCTGGCTCTTATATAGCTAACCATTATCGAGCCGGCAAGGGCAATATAGATGAGCAAGGGCTCCCAGGCAGCGTGCTGACCTAGATATAATATCAAAAGCCCCAGGAGCACCACTGCCTCGGAGAGACGATCGACTATAGAATCAAGGATAGCACCAAACCTTGTGCTTTGCGAGGTTGCACGGGCTAAAGCCCCATCAAATAGGTCGAAAGCCCCAGAGAAGAGTATCAAGCCTCCGCCTATAAGGAAGTATCCTTTGGCAATCACTACCGCAGCACCTATGCTCATCCCAAAGCCGATTAAGGTCAATGTATTTGGGGTTAACTTCGTCTTACATAAAGCCTTAACCACCTTCTCTGTAGAGCGCTGTGCTGCTGCATGCCGAGCCTGAGATAAGTCTATTTGCCCCCTCCGTTCAACAGCTCTGAGTAATAATCCAGGGTCCTTTGAGCAATGCGTTCCCAACTATGCTCCTCAGCCTTTTCCCTTCCTTTGCAACCCATTTGCTGGCGGAGAGCCTGGTCACTGAGAAGAGATAGTAGGGCTTGGGCAATCGCCTCTTTATCCTTGGGAGGCACTAATAATCCCTCAACGCCATGACTCAATACATTGGCGTAACCTTCAATATTTGAAGCGATGATAGGTTTGCCGGCAGCCATTGCTTCAAGCAAGACAATGCCGAAGCTCTCTCTGCCAGTGGCAGGAGAACAGAAAATGTCAGCAGTGCGATAGTATCGTGGCAAATCGAAGTAAGATACATTGCCGGTGAAAGTCACATCCTTTAACTTTCTCTCTTCAACCCAACCTTGGTACTCTTGACGCAGCCTATTACCGGGACCAACCACGATGAGGCGTGACTGGGGGAACTCCTTCTTTACCTTCTCATAAGCCTTGAGCAAGTATAATGCCCCTTTACGCTTTTCCAGCCGACCGACGAAAAGGATGTTTAGCTTGCCATCGCAGAATTCCTCTATGGGAGGGAGTCCAGCAGAAAAATGTTTCAAGTCAATGCCATGGGGGATTACACGGTAATCGCCGGGGAAATACTTGTTGATGCATCTCCTGGCTGGTTCAGACACAGCGATTCTACCGTTGAACTTGCTATATATTCCATTAAGAGGCCATCTCCTCCATAGCCAATATGATATGGAGCGCTCGTAATAAGCATGAAAGGTTGCCACATTGGTTGTGTCAGATAGATTAAGCACAATCCAGGGTAGCAAAGGGCAAAATGGTTCATGAAGATGAACAATGTCAAACCTTTCTTCCTCAAGGATTGACTTTACCTTTGAAGTCAACCACCATGATAGTGTAACCCGAGCGTAAGAACCATTGGAGGAGAAGGGGATCGTCCTCCCCAAGGGGATGACATTGGGGGCATCAAAGAGAGCCTTTTTATTGGAGCAAGGAGTAAGCACCTTAACACGATGTCCCATCCTAGCATACTGATGGGCAAGCCGAGAGATATGAGTGGTAACCCCACCGGGATAGGCAAAATCATAGGGAGAAACCAGTGCAATATTCATGCTCGATGAATCACCTATTTTTCTTCACTTAGGGCATCGTCTCATTATTTGTCTCAGCGATAAATTCCTCTACCATCCTGCGTGCCTCTTCATCGGTATACTGAGTGGGAGGAGACTTCATAAAGTAAGCGGAAGGAGCCACCAGTGCTCCTTTAAGCTCTCTATCCAGAGCTAACTTACAGCACCTTATGGCATCGATAACCACCCCTGCTGAGTTGGGGCTATCCCATACTTCGAGCTTGAGCTCGAGATTGAGGGGGACATCCCCAAAGGTGCGCCCCTCCATTCGGATATGGCAAAATTTTCTATCGGTCAGCCAGGGAACATAGTCACTGGGACCTATGTGGATATTATCCGAGTCAAGCTCATAATCTAGCTGAGAGGTAACTGCATTGGTCTTAGAGATTCTCTTCGACTCCAGGCGTTCTTGCTCCAACATATTATAGAAGTCCATATTGCCGCCAAAATTCAATTGGTAGGTCCGCTCTAATCTAACCCCACGCTCTCGGAATAGTCTGGTAAGCACCCGGTGCGTAATCGTGGCACCAACCTGCGATTTGATGTCATCGCCAATAACAGGCAACCCCCTTTCAGCGAATCTTTTTTGCCAGTAGTTTTCTCGGGCAATAAACACCGGGATACAATTGATGAAACCGCAGCCAGCATCAAGAACCTGCTCTACATACCACTTAGTTGCCTCCTCACTACCAACAGGAAGATAGCTTACCACTACATCGGTTTCCCTGTCTTTAAGGATTTCAACTATATTTGCTGTAGAGCCAGGTGCTTTAGTGATGACCCGCGACAGGTATTCACCTAGCCCGTCATGGGTCATCCCCCTCTCTACCTTTACCCCAGTTGGTGGCACCTCACAAAACTTGATGGTATTATTCGGCGGTGTAAAGATAGCCTCTGCTAAGTCCTTCCCTACTTTATTCTTATCGATATCGAAGGCAGCAACAAACTGGATATCACTTATATGATACTCACCAAGATTGGGGTGCATTAAGCCTGGCACAAAGTCATTCTGCTTTGCATCGCGATAGTAGTAGACACCTTGAACTAAAGATGAAGCACAATTGCCTACACCTATTATAGCTACATTCACCTTCCCCATGCTTAGCTCCTTCCTTGTTCTACTTCCTCAGCTCTGATGAGTAAAACTGGCTTGTGTGAGGCGTGGGCTACCTTATCAGCAATGCTGCCAAATACCCAGCGCCCTATCCCCAACCTCCCATGGGTAGACAGAGCAATGAGGTCAATATCGTTTTCCCTAGCATAGTCAATAATCCTCTCAGCCGGAGAACCTGTCTGAACCTCAGACCGAACTACCACCCCCTTTTCAGTCAATCTTTTCTCTACCGAATCGAGATAATCCTTAGCTGCGGCAGAGGTATGCTCTATGTATTCAATCGCCTCCTCTATTGCTTAGACTTCCCCCTTATGCTATGTTATATGGATGATTTACGACTTTCATACCCATACTTCCTTGAGCGACGGAGCCCTATCACCCATCGAATTGATACGCCGGGCAAAGGTAATGGGCTATCGGGCTATTGCTCTTACCGACCATGTTGGCTCAGGGTCTTTGGAAAGGGTAATTGGTGAAGTTGCTGAAGATTGTAGGATAGCTAGAACTCATTGGGATATTATTGCTATCCCTGGTGTAGAACTTACTCACCTCCCCCCTCCAGCTATAGCCCAAATTGCCAAACGCGCCAAGGAACTCGGAGCATGGCTAGTAGTAATTCATGGTGAAACTCCTATCGAACCTGTCGAAAAGGGAACTAACCTTGCTGCTGTCCAATCCTCCTATGTAGACATACTAGCACACCCTGGACTGCTCACCCCAGAGGAAGCAAACCTAGCCTCGCTCAATGGGGTATTCATTGAGATAAGTGCCAGAAAAGGGCATTCACTCTGCAATGGGCATATCGTTCGCCTCGCAAAACTAACCAATGCCAAACTATTACTCAATTCCGACGCCCATGATGCTAATGACCTACTAATACCTTCGCTTATAACTGATATTGCTCTGGGCGCTGGCTTAGAGCAAAACGAGCTTGCCCAAATCCTAGAGACTAATCCCCTTACCTTGCTTGGCAGGTTGCCACTAGACTAAAGCAAATTACTTATCTTAGCTTTGCCCGATTCTAAACACCTTGGTGCCGCATACAGGGCATGTCCCCTTTGTAGCTGGGCGACCATTCTTCAAGGTAATCTTCTCTGGGTTCTTAATCTCCCTCTTTGCCCTGCATTTGAAGCAATAAGCCTCTGCCATTAGTATCACCTCCTTTCAAGCTGCTTGAACTATAAACACATTCTAGCTAGATTGTCAAGCCCTTTTAAGAAGATTATTTAATAATGTAATGCGAGGCTTTACCCTCTTCAGTCTTTAAGCTGACGCCAAAGAGCAGTGCTACTATCTATTTTCAGGATTAACGCTCTATAGCCCCTTTTCCTTAGCTCTTCTAAGGTTATTGACAGAGCCTCGGCATCGTGGTTCCAAGCCGATATCACCCCTATTATTGCTGGAGGTGGGGTGCAGGCAGTGGTTGTAATTAGCGCCCTTTTTGCCGGATGCTCTTTTGCCGCCTCCTGCATTGCTGCCCACTCTAACTGGAGGATTCCCCGAAGTCTCTTGGCAGGCTCTGTCCTTGCCTCCTCTAGTTGACGCATAGTTCTCCTAATCCCTCGAACCTCAACAAGCTGGAGAACCCTCTCCATAGGTTCGACTAATACTATATTATGCCCTAATTTCATGGCTTTCTTAAGCGCCTCCCTGGGGTCTTGAGCTGGGGTTGTTTCTAAAACATCCTGATGATTATAGGCTGCCAGAGCAGTGGGCACTCCTTCCCTAACCATAGTTAGCGTGGAAACTATGAGGCTATAGGCTAATTGATCAGCTTGCTCGGCATCTCTTACTGCTAGGTTCACTGCTATTATCATTGTAGGTTTCTGAATTTCAGCGAACTCCTTTACAATAAGCTCTTGCAGCTTCAGGGTGCGCTTCCAATCTATGTCCTTTAATCTATCACCGGGCTGGTAGGGGCGACTATCATAGTATTCCATCCCCTGCCTTGCCTGCTTCTTAGCTCTTTGAGCCGGGATAGCGGTTATCCCTTCGAGGTATTTCCTTGCCAGCCATTCCGCATATCTAGCTCGGGGGATAACATATAGTTCCACCAGCTCCAGGGTTTGCCTGGTCTGGAACAAGCCCCAGGGGTCTAAAAGCGACGCTTCAAGCTGAAGCTTTGCCGGTCCCGCCAAAGGAGGAGTGATACTCAGATTTATCTTTGCCTCTTTTCCATTTAGCTCGATTTGAGATGGGCTCAAACGAAACCACTCATAGGGAGAATGTAAAAAGACACGAAAGGGAATCCTGGCTCGATTTCTAAGGCTTACCTCGGTCTGGCAGGTATCACCAGCTATCACTCTAACCCGAGTTTTGGATTCCTCCAAAGGCGATCCACCTATGCTAAAAAGAATGTAGCCCAAAATCCCCCCCAAATAGACAAGGAGCAAGACACCTGCTAGGGTCAGCGACCAGTCTGCTACGAGGACTGAGATAATAATCACTATGACCAAGGCGATCGCCAGTGATCTCAGCGTAATAGTGGTGCTTCTCTTTCTAGTGGTGGGGGGGAGGCTCTGGCTCAAGGCGTTCCCCCGCAGGTCGAAGCCGAGAAGCGGAATAGCTGGAATTATCAATAGGGCAGAGAGCATGCCCATCAGAGTCTCGAAGATTAATGGCAGGAGAAGAAGGGTCAGGACAAGGCAACCGAGGCTCAACGCTGCCCTAGGTGGTTTATAAACAAGGTATATTTGCAGCAAGAGCAAAAAGAGGGCTACCACTGAATAGGGGAGTGGTGAAAGCAGGGTTGCCGATAGAAGGGCTAAGATTAAATATATTCTAGAAATGGTTTTCACTATAGAAGGGCTCATCATCTATTAGAGATACTATAGGATGGCTAGTCCATAGGGTCTTGAGTACTCCAGCTCTCTAGTGCATGGGTTTATTTTGATGCCTAAACCTTCGAATACGGTAACTCCTAGTAGTGGCTCAGGAGTATCCATTATCGCCACCTGGAAAACCCCCTCCCTATCAAGGAGCTTGAAGTAGGCATTGGGGCGAACAGCCTTAACCTTCCTCTTATCAGCCAGCATCAGCTCGGTCTCTACAACTGGCTTTATGTCCAGTCTCTCTGCCAAACTTGGCGGTATGAGAGGAAAGAAGGCGCCAGAATCAGCGAGGAACTCTACCTCCTCTACTTTTGTCTGTTGAGGATCTCCAATAATAGCCTTTGTTCTAACATAACCCATCTTTGCTCCGAAAACCAGATTTCTTCGGTTCACCCTGAGCCTGTCGAAGGGTCTTTCATGGTTCGACAAGCTCACCACGAACGGCATCTGGCACATCAATTTTCATAATTCGCTGGTGGGCAACCGCCCTGGGGGTTTATTCCCCAAATGTCGCTCCTTGAATCATTATTCTACCTTGGGCACGGGCACTTCCTCCAGAGCTCGCTCAATAATCATCCGCGGGGTTATATCTTCCATCTCTGCTTCTGGCTTTACTCGTATGCGGTGTTCTAGAGCTGGGAAGACCAGATGTTTCACATCGTCTGGTATGACAAAATCCCTTCCCCGTAGGAGTGCCACCACCCTCGAGCCCTTATACAAGGCTATGCTGGCTCTGGGGCTGGGACCCATGAAGACATCGGGGTCTTGGCGCAGGTGCTCTATCAGAGCCACGATGTAGCTACTGACCTTCCCCGAGATATGGAGCCCCCTTATCAATTGGCGAAGCTCCAATATCTCTCCAGGTGTCACTACTGGCTCTATGTCTGGCTGCTCCAAGAAGTCTATATTCTCAATAACCTGCTTCTCCTCCTCCTCACTTGGGTATCCGCTCCAGGCTCGGAGCATGAACCGATCAACCTGAACCTCGGTCAGCGGATAGGTTCCCTCTGCCCCATAGGGTAGCTGGCTGGCGATGACCATAAAAGGCGAAGGCAGGAGATGGGTTTTCCCCTCCAAGCTCACCTGATGCTCCTGCATGGCTTCAAGGAGAGCAGCCTGGGTTCTGGGGGTTGTCCGATTCAACTCGTCGGTCAGCACTATGTTGGCGAAGATAGGGCCAGGGGTAAACCTGGAGTTACCATCGGGAGAGTAGATATAAAAGCCGGTCACATCTGCGGGCAACATATCTGGAGTAAACTGGATTCGCTTGAACTCCCCGCCAATAGCTCGAGCGAATGTCTTGGCAATAGTAGTCTTAGCTGACCCCAGCAACCCCTCGATGAGCACATGCCCCCCGCTGAGCAGACCTACTAAAAGTATCTCCTTGACATCGTCCTTGCCTATAACCACCTTAGAAACCTCGCTCACAATCTCGTCAGGAATGGACATCGTCTTTCTCAAATATTGTTCCATTAACTCCCCCCTTAGCAATAAGCTACCAAGCTTTATAAGGTAGACCTTATGGTCTATTCCAAGGGGGTTAGGTTGCCCAATGTTGGGCAACCTAACCCAGAAATCCAATTTGCTCCTACTTTTTACGCCATATAGGTCTCAATGTCAATACTAATGCCACTATTATGAGTCCTAAAGTCCCCCAAAAAGTGGCGATCCTATTGCGAGTTACCCCAAGTATAGCCTTGGCTTCATCCAAGGAGGTTTCAGGAAGATGTGACTGGTCTACCAGAACCCGTGTATCAGCTTCTTCCCCTTGGAAGATGTTTTCCAAGAACTGCTGGTTATTGCCCATCCCTACCATGCTGCTGATCAACATGCTGGGGTCGGCTATCAGGACAACCTCACCTTCCCCGAGTTCGAGCTTGGCTGCCACCGACAAAGGACCCTCAAGTTCCTCCTCATCCCATACACCATTTCGATTCTTATCTAGGAAGCTGAAGTAGGATGACCAGGCTATAACCTCATCCTCCGAAATGTTCTCCAAGCTGGTGGCGTGGTTAAAGATAATGCTCTCCACCCCCTCAACAGCGGGCTCATCAGAGGTGAAATCGACCACCTTAAGGAATTTTTTATTTTTATAGTTAAATAAAGGGTCGAGGAGCTGTTCCTGACTGAACCTTGCCTCCAGCCCCAGATGCTCCAGGATGTCATTCCCATACCCATAGTCATCCATTATTGCCAGCCTCCCGCCCTCAGAGACATAATGTTCAAGTTTCTGCAAATCGCTGTGGCTGAACTCAAGGTAGGGTATAACCGCCAGGGTAGTTTGCTGGGGCACTGCTGGCAGCCCATCGAGGGAGCTTAGCTGTGAGACCTGGAGGTCAGCAGAAAAGCTCTTTAACCCATTCCAGAAAGGATTCTCTGCCCTAAAGTCGCTGTTGCTGGGGTAAAACCATATAATCACCGCCAGCACTGCTATTATAGCTATAGCTAATATCAACAAGAACCTATTTAGTTTCACACCTTGCCTCGTAATGCTTCCTTTATCTTTCGAGTCAATTCTTCTGCCTTGGCAGCCTCCTCCGGCTGGGTGGGGTGGGGAGAATAGAGAGTCCTTTCAGCTAACTCGGTCAGTTTGCTGAAGGCTTCCCTTCTCCTGCCTATCTTGGATATAGCCTCTCCCAGGAACTCCCTTAAGGTTTCTTGAGACCTCAGGGCTATCCCAGTCATTTTCTCGATAAACCTCACGCTTTCCATATATGCCTTGATTACCCTGTCTTGAATGCCGACAAGCTCTACTTCGGGCTGGGGAGGAAGGACTATTTCCCTGACCTCTGGCAGTGGCGGTGCTTCAAGGATGGCTACCCCTCCCCTCCTCCTTCTGGAATAGAGCACCATGCCGATAGAGATAAAAGCTATAGAGATAAGCCCAATGTTAGTAGGATTTATGACAAAGATGTCCACCTCTGTATAAGCGGGGAAATGCCATGGCTCCAATGGCTCGGTTGTCACCTCAAGCTTTTGAGAGCCCATAACATTGAGTTGGAAGGGTAGACTTAGGTCTTTCTCGAACTTTCCATCTTCACCAGCAGTGGCTATAGCGGAGGCTCTTCCCATTTCCAGGGTTACCTGCGCTTCCTGAAGGGGGAGGTCTGATTTTATTTTCCCCTCTATGTGAATTGTTCGAGGGAGGAAGGTGAACCCCGGGGCTTGAATTTCAATCTCAGGTGTCATCTTCGTCACCAGTAAGGTTCTATTTATTAAGACACCCGCACTGCAAGACTCATTGTCCTCCTTGACGATGATGGTCAAAATATGCTCCCCTAGGGCGGTTTCAGGGGCAAGCGTGGGCAGGCTTTCAAACGAGCCACGCTCACTAATAGCCTCAAAAAAGGGAGGCTGTTCTAAAAGAAGGGGTTGCTCCTCTAAAAGGTCTAAAAGGGGTTGCCAATCTAAGAAAGCAGTGATAATTCTTCCACTTGAATGCTCTTTATCTAAATCTGGGCTAACTATGCTAATTATGCCGCTGGTTTCTACCTCCAGCCCAGGATAGGCTTCCCCCGGAAGCTCTACCTCAATTTGGGTCTGGTTGAACAATACCCTGATTACCTTTGTAAAGCTTGAGCCTTGATAGGTTTTTTCATCCTCCTCTCCCTTTGGTGCGTAGGAAGACCGAAGCTCCATCGTGGAAACATAGCGATAAGGTATATCAAACTCTGCCTCATATTGACCAGCCTCGTCGGTAGTGCCAGTAGCTACGAGCTTGTTGTCTAAGAAGAGAGAAATATCTTTTCTAGCGAGAGGTATTTCTTCCTCTGTGGTAAGGATGCCTGAGGCTATAACAGTCCCCCCGACCCAAACCTCGTCAGGAACTACTAGGGTTATCTCAGTGCCTACCAGCACTTCCTCCTGTTGCTTTGCCTCAGCCTCTAAGCTCTCTAGTTTCTTTCTATACTCGGCTTCTAGCTCATTCAGTCTGTCTATGGCTTCCTGCAGTCTAGCCTTTGCCTCGGTTATAGCTTCCACCTCCGCAGGAAGAGCAAAGGGCGCCAGGGAGCTTATTAGCTCCTCTGTAGCCGTGTCGATATGTTCTAAAAGGTCTTTTACCTCCTCAATGAGACTTCCCGCCTGGTCAAGCCAGGGGCGTGCTTCCTGGGGCTTATTTTCACTCAGAAGCATCTCTGCCTCATCCAGGGCTTTGTCCAAGTCATCCAGCTTAGGGGTCAGTTCAGTGACCAGGTCATTGTATCTTCCCATAATGTGCTTTATATCCTCAGGGACGCTGGCGTAGTCTAACTTCAGTTGCTCTATTAGGTCGTCCACCCCTTCGTAGTTCCCCTCGGCTACTTGCCGTAAGATGGCGCTGTAATGGAGCAAAATGGGCAGAGCAATATCAAAGCCGCTCTCGGCAGTGGAGGGGTCTTCGTGGGGAGGGGCGGAGGTTTCAGCCAGGACTCCTGCCACAGGGAGCAAAACTGCCACGATTATGAGAAGCGAAATAGCTATAAACCTTTTCATAGAGATTACTTAGCAACTCAAACTGTCATTGCGAGCGAAGCGAAGCAATCTCACTATTGCTTTCAGAGATTGCCACGGCACTTCGTGCCTCGCAATGACAACTAAACACCCTCCTTTCATAATAACTTGATGCCCAAAAGTATTTCCACTACCTTAAGGGTCACGATGACCAGGAAGCTAGCAAAGAGGATATAGTTCACTCGGTTTAACCCTCTGCGAGCCTTGGGGTTAAGGTAAACATATAGCTCGGTGAGAGCTAGGGCTTCTATAATATAAATACTGAAGTAAAGGTCTAATCTACCCTCAGCAAAGGCTGAAAGAAGAACAGTAGTCGGCAGGAAGAGAAGCGTCAGGAAGAGAATATATCTATCGTAGATTCTCACTCTAAGATACCTAACTCAATCAGCCACATTCGCCGGTCAGGCTGCTCCCTCACCACTACAATAGGCTTATCCAGAGCCTCAGCGACCACTGAGGCGACTATGGAGGCAAGGGGGCTCCCTAGCGAGTCATAAAGCCAAGTCTTTCTATACTCTAGGTGAGGACGAGATACGCCTACGCTGGCTTTCTTATCGCTCAGATGGATTTCGATTCCTTCAGCTATATCGAGCACCCCCACCAGAACAGAGGTGAGGGCAGCATCTATCTCTCCTGATGTGGGACCAGGCTTGGCTTCCAGCATTTCTACCGTAGCTGAGCCCGGAGTGGTGACTAGCAAGCCGAGCTCCTCAGGATGGGAGCCAAACCTTACTATCAGCCTTCTAGGAAGAGCTTTGCCAATCTGAGGCAAGGAGGGATTGGAGTGGAGGGGTATGAGAGCTTGAGGTCGCCCGCGGGTCAGTGAGGAGGGCAGGTAAATCCCCTTGGTTCGTAAGCCCATCTCCTCCAGTAGCGCAGAAAGGTTTTCCAAGCCAGTTTCCAGCAGAATCATGCTTACTTCAGAGATTCGAGGGAGGGTTCTCCCCAGAGCAAGGCAAACTATTCCTAATATCACCAGAGAGATTCCCAAGGCAGTTAAGGGAATGGAGCGCAATAAAAGGTATGAGGTTGGAGCGAAAGCCACTCCCGCTAAAGCTAACCCAGAGCCCAATAGAAGATACCGATTTTTAACCATTGTCTATATGATACCTATTTTAATTGAACTGTCAACAGTATGCCAACCTAAAAAAGTAATGTTATGATACATGGTATACAGTGGGGGTGGAGAGAAAGGGGTTGGGTGGGGTCTCAACAAACCCTGATGGGTGACAACTCTAGTAGGATAAGGGAAGGACATAACTCCCAAATCCTGGACAGAGGAGGTCACCCACATGGACAAGTATAGCATAGAGAGAAGAGCCAGGGTAAGAATAGCCTGGTTTAAGAGGTATGAGGAAATAGGCAATATAAGCCAAGTATGTAGAGAATTTGGTATATCTCGTAAGACATTCTACAAATGGTGGACTCCCTTACGCTAAGGAAGGACTGCCTGGGCTTAAGGATCGCTCTAAACGCCCTAAGAGCCATCCCAAGACCGTACCTAAGGAATTTGCCCAGCTCATCGTGAAATTGCGTCAAAAAAGCCATTATGGACCTCGTAGGCTGGCTTTTTACTTGGAGCGGGATTATGGGGTAAAGCTCAGCGTCT
>SDBU01005074.1_pt1 | contig 15879 bp, 19 predicted proteins | sample 2277071 | NCBI WGS metagenome assembly SDBU01 (sample SAMN10397929, study PRJNA504765) | marine sediment metagenome | isolation source: marine sediment core GS08_GC12, 126 cmbsf | place: Arctic Ocean: Gakkel Ridge, Loki's castle | collected 2008
GTAATTGAAAATGCCCAAAGAGATATAAATATTGCTTTTATGAATGAGTTATCTATTATTTTTAATAAATTGGATATTGATACTCAGGCAGTGCTTCGAGCTGCTGGTACAAAGTGGAATTTTTTGCAATTTACCCCCGGATTAGTAGGCGGTCATTGCATAGGTGTAGATCCATATTATTTAACTTATAAGGCCGAGCAGATAGGCTACTCTTCACAGATTATTCTTGCCGGAAGAAAGATTAATGATGATATGGGAAAATATGTAGCCGAGAATACTCTAAAGCAACTTATTAAAGCAGATAGGCAAATTAAAGGTTGTAAAGTTTTAGTTATGGGAATTACTTTCAAAGAAAATTGCCCCGATATTCGAAATAGCAAAGTAATAGATATTATTAATGAGCTTAAAGAATATGGGATAGAAATAAAGATAGTGGATCCTCTTGCTGGGAAAGGGGAAGTAGAAAGGGAATATGAAATGAAACTTAGTAAGTTAGAGGATGTAACTGATGTGGATGCAGTAATCTTTGCTGTTCCTCATGAAAAATTTAAGGACATAACCCTTAAAGATTTAAAAAAGATATATAAAGACGATAAGTTAGTATTGATAGATATAAAAGGGATGTTTGACAAAAAAGAAGCAGAAGATTTGAATTATATATATTGGAGGTTATGAGGTGATGGATTGCAAAGAATATCCTTTTAAAAAAGAATCTTCCTTTTTGGTTACCGGGGGCGCGGGTTTTATTGGCTCCAATTTGGCGGAAAAGATATTAAATTTAGGATACAAAGTAAGAGTTTTAGATAATTTTTCTACCGGAAAAAAAAGAAATATTGAAGAATTTTTAGATGATTCTAATTTCGAGCCAATAGAGGGGGATATAAGAGACCTTGCTAGTTGTCAACAGGCCTGCAATGGTATAGATTACGTACTTCATCAAGCTGCTTTATGCTCCGTCCCTCGTTCTATAAAAAACCCAAGAACTACTAATAATGTCAATATAACCGGAACTTTAAATATGTTGATTGCAGCCAGGGATAATAAAGTCAAAAGATTTGTATATGCTTCTTCCTCTTCAGTATATGGTGATGAACCTAATTTACCAAAAATAGAAGATAGAATAGGAAAACCATTATCTCCTTATGCCATTACCAAAAAAGTAAATGAATTATATGCCAGGAATTTTTATGAATTATATAAGCTACCGGTTATAGGCCTGCGATATTTCAATGTCTTTGGTAAAAAACAAGATTGTGATGCAGTTTATGCTGCAGTAATTCCAATATTTATAAAAAAATTATTAAAAAAAGAAGCGCCCACTATAGATGGAGATGGAAAACAATCTCGGGACTTTACTTATATAGAAAATGCTGTAGAGGCAAATTTAAAGGCTTGTTTATCTGATGAAGGGGCTTTGGGAGAGGTATTTAATATTGCTTATGGAGGAAGAGTTTGTCTAAATGATTTATATTTGAAAATATGTAAGCTATTAAAGGTTGATGTTCTGCCTGTTTATGGACCTGAGAGACCTGGAGATATAAGGCATTCTAATGCTGATATTGGCAAAGCGAAGAGAGTATTAGGATATCATCCGGAATATGATGTGGATAGAGGGTTGGAGAAAGCAATAGAGTGGTATAAGAGAAATTTGTAAGCTTTTTAGGGAAAGGGACTAAAAGAATATGAATATAAACGAATATAAAATAGAAATTAATGAAAAATCATATAAATTGAGGTAGAAAAATTGTCAAAAATTTTGGAAGTATGTGCTGTAGATATGACTGTAAAATATTTATTATTACCCTTAATAGATAAATTGGGGGAAAAAGGGTATACAGTTGAGATAGCATGCTCAAGAGGAGAGGAAGCTGAGACATTAGAAAAAAAGGGATATGCTTTTAAATTTGTAAATATTAATAGAAAAGTAAACCTTATTCCAAATATTAAATCTATTATTGAACTATACAGGATTATAAAAAAGGGCAAATATGATATTGTGCATGTGCACACACCGGCTGCGAGCGTTATAGGTAGAATATCTGCGAAATTAGCTGGTGTTCCGTTAATTGTATATACAGCACATGGTTTTTATTTTCATGAAGGTATGTCTCGCGTTAAGTATAACGCAATTCTAAATATAGAAAAGTATCTAGCTAAATATTTTACCGATTTTATTTTTACTCAAAGCGAAGAAGACAAAAAAACAGCTTTAGAAAATAATTTTATTGATAAAAATAAAATATTAACAATAAGCAATGGAGTAGATACACAGGAAAGTTTTAATCCAATAAATAGTGAAAGAGATAAAATTGATGAACTATATAAAGAATTCAATTTGGAAAGAAATGATAAAATAATTACTTTTGTCGGAAGATTGGTGCAAGAAAAAGGCGTAATGGATTTACTAGAAGCTTTTAATGGTGCAAATTTTAATGATGAGGCAAAGGTAAAACTACTGATAGTAGGTGATATAGGGCAAAGTGAAAGAGATAAAGATACAATAAAGAAATTAGAAAAATATAGAGATAATCCAAATGTAATTTTTACAGGGCACAGAGAAGATATAAATAGCATATTATATATCACTGATGTTTTTTGTTTACCTTCTTACAGGGAAGGCATGCCCAGGTCAATAATTGAGGCAATGGCAATGGAGTGTGCGGTTATCGCAACAGATATAAGAGGATCAAGGGAAGAGGTCATTGATGGAAAAACAGGGTTTTTAGTTCCGATAAATTCAATTAAAATTTTGAGTGATAAGATTAAGAAATTAGTAGAGGACGATAAACTATTACAGAAAATGAAAATTGCCGGGAGGAGAAGAGCAGAAAAACTATATAACGAAAATGAGGTAGTAAAAAAACAATTACTAATATTTAACAAATTATTAAACCCAAGACAGATTGTGGGCTCTGAACCTATAAAATTATGTGTAGTAACTACCGTATCTTTAACACTGCGGGTATTTCTCTTGAAGCAGTTGGTGTACTTATTCCAAAATGGCTTTGACGTGACTGTGGTTTGCGAGTATGACCCTATTTTTGCGCGGGATTGTCCACCAGAGATCAAGTATATACCTGTACATATGACTAGGAAGATAGGGGGGTGGTCTACTTTTACGGGTTGGTGGAAATTATTCTGGTTATTCAAGAGAGAAAAATTTAGGATGATTCAATATTCTACTCCCAAGGCAGCCTTGATTTCGTCCCTGGCTGGATTTATTGCAGGTGTTCCGGTCAGGATTTATTGCCAGTGGGGAATTTATTATGTTGGGGTTAATGGTCTGGTGAAGAAAGTATTTAAATTGATAGAGAAGTTTACCTGCTTTTGCAGTACCGATATTACTCCAGACAGCAATGGAAATTTGAAATTTGCAATAGTTGAGGGTTTATATGCGCGTAAAAAGGGTAGTGTTGTATATAATGGTAGTGCTAATGGAGTTAATTTGAATAAATTTGATATTGCTAAAAAAATAATTTGGCGCAATAATATCAGAGCAGAATTTTCTCTTAACGAAGGTAGCTTTGTTTACGGATTTGTTGGTAGAATTACCAAAGATAAGGGAATAAATGAATTAATAAATGTATTTCAACAATCAGCTCAGAATGACTCCGGGGTATTTCTTATGTTAGTTGGCATGGAAGAAGAGAAGCATGAACTAAATTCGACAGTTGCTGAGGTGATTCACAATCATCCACAAATTATAACTTTAGGATGGAAAGCTAACATACAGGAGTATATAGCGGCTATGGATGTAATGGTATTACCCAGTTATAGGGAAGGTTTTGGTGTTGTTGCTATTGAGGCTCAGGCTTTGGGTGTGCCTGTAATCACAACGGATATACCCGGACCCCGGGATGCCATAATTAATGGAAAAACAGGTATTCTGGTTTCCATAGCTGACGAGGAGAGTTTGATGGCAGCAATGCATAAATTAAAAAATGACCAGGATTTACTAACGACCATGGGCGATAAGGGCATTCTATTTGTAAGAGAAAATTTTGAGCAGGGAATGTTTTGGAAAAAAGTTCTGAAGCACCGGATGTCTTTATTAACTCGCTAATTTATATTGCTTTAAGGCAATTTCCAATCGGGAAACTTTTTTCAGACATACTTGTTTCAGATTGATTGAAATTGATGAGGACTAAGAGACTGGAAGAAGATATTGGTGGCATCTTAGTTTACAGATACGCTGGAATTGCCTCGAAAGTTAAAAAATAAAAAATGAATAAGATAGAGAAAATAGAATAAAAAATGAAAATAAACAAAAAACGGGGAAGTTTTATTTTAAAACGAATATTTGATATGTTGGCAAGCGGGATAGCCTTGATTGTGTTACTACCTGTTTTTGTTATAATTGGAATATTTATTAAGATTGATTCAAGGGGACCAGTGTTTTTTGTTCAGAAGAGGGCAGGAAAGGATGGGAAAATATTTAAGGCTTATAAATTGAGGACGATGGTGGATAATGCAGTAGAGATGGAATTAGGTTATGAGATAGCAAAAGATGATAGTAGGATAACTCGGGTAGGAAAATATTTGAGATGGGGGATAGATGAATTGCCCCAGTTGATTAATGTGTTTAAAGGCGAGATGAGTATGGTAGGACCAAGGCCTACATTGCCCCATCAAATAGAAAAGTATTCTGAAAGAGAAAAGCGGAGATTAGAAATTAAACCGGGAATTACCGGTTGGGCTTTGGTTAATGGCCGAAATAAGTTAAGTTGGCCGGAGCGAATAAAATTAGATATCTGGTATATTGACCATTGGTCATTATGGTTAGATTTAAAAATATTATTAAAAACTGTTTGGGTGGTTATTTTTACTCGAGAAGGAATTTATGGGAAGGATGGTGTTACCAGAGATTATGAAAAATAGATTTAAAGAATGGAAACATCCAAAAATAGAAGAAGGGAAACTTACTGAATATAATTGGATGGTTCAAAATAAAGATGGTCTTAAGTTAGGATATAAAACTGATATTGGGGCATTTACTTATATTAATGCGAAAAATGGTGTAGTAATTGAGGACTTTGTTCAAATTGGTTCTCATTGTTCCTTGTATTCAGAGTCTACCATAGATAACAAAGCGGGGCAGATAAAGTTGAAGAAAAATTGTAAAATTGGCAGCCATAGTCTAATAATGCCCGGAGTTACTGTTGGGGAAAATGCGGTTATTGGGGCCTTTAGTTTTGTTAATAGAAATGTGCCTGATAATGTCGTGGCTGCAGGTGTACCGGTTAAGGTGATAAAAAAGTTGGAAGGAGAATAGAATTATGGAGCAAGTACAAGTTCCTCTGTCCAGTCCGGATATAGTTGAAAAAGATATTGAAGCTGTAGTAAAAGTGATGAAGACTAGATTTTTGAGTATTGGGCCCAAGGTGGTGGAGTTTGAGAAGAGGATTGGTGAATATGTGGGGACGAAATATGCGGTGGCAGTGAATAGCGGGACCAGTGCATTGCATTTAATTATTCGAGGAATGGGGATTGGAGAAGGGGATGTGGTAGTTACTACTCCTTTTAGTTTTATTGCTTCCAGTAATTGTATCTTGTTTGAGAGGGGCAGACCTTTATTTGTAGATATCAAGGAAGACACTTTGAATCTGGATGCTGATAAGGTTGAGGAAAAGTTGGAGAGTATGAGTAGGAAGGAACTGGCAAAAGTAAAGGCTTTGTTGGTGGTAGATGCCTTTGGGCAGCCGGCTGATTGGGATAGATTTAGGCAGATTGGGAAGAAATATAATTTAAGATTGATTGAAGATTCTGCTGAGGCGCTGGGGGCAGAGTATAAGGGGAAGAGGGCAGGAAGTTTGGGAGAAGTAGGAGTCTTTGCCTTTTATCCCAATAAACAAATTTCCACTGGAGAAGGAGGAATACTGGTAACTGATGATGAAGGGTTAGCAAGATTAGCGAGAAGCATAAGGAGCCAGGGCAGGGAAGAAAATGGAGAATGGTTAGACCATGAAAGATTGGGTTATAATTTTCGTATGGATGAGTTAAGTTCTGCTTTGGGATGTTCTCAGATGGAGAGGATAGAGAAAATTTTAGAGAAGAGAGCGAAGGTTGCAAGGATGTATGGGGAGAAGTTGGAGGAAGTTGAGGAAGTGCAAGTTCCTTTTATTGCTCCTTATGTTAGCAGAATGAGTTGGTTTGTTTATGTAATTAGGTTGGAGAGGGGAATAGATAGAGATAGGGTTATTAGATTTTTAAGAGAAGGTGGTATAGAATGTAAACCTTATTTTACCCCAATTCATTTGCAGCCGTTTTATAGGAAAATGTTTGGGTATAAGAAAGGGGATTTTCCGGTTACTGAGGATGTGACAGGAAGGACAATTGCCCTGCCGTTTTTTAATAATTTAAAGGAAGAGCAGATTGATTATGTGGTGGAGAAGCTTAAAGAAGGAATTGTGAAAAATAGTTAGCTGGTTAGTTAGTTTAAATACAAGATACAAGTTGCAAGATGAGATTACCGCGTTCCTACGGTCGCTATGACAATTCCCCCTCACCCTAACTCTCTCTCTCCGAGGGGAGAGGGAATAATGGATTCCCATTTACACCTGCCTGTGCGTGTACGCACGCAGACAGATGGGAATGACAAAGAGGAATGTGGGAATGACACAAACAGAAAAAGGGGATAGAATACTTTTATTATTTAAAATAAAAAGTAGCTTATCCCCTTTTATGCTTTAACGGGGCAGGCCCCGTGTAAATAAGTGAATTTAACGGGGTGAACCCAACTCAACTTTTAGTCCAGAGAGTTCTTTCTGAACTTCGGAGAAGCGGAGAGAATAGTACTCCCGGTTTTGTTGATTTGAGGAAGTTTTATTGACATTAAAATGTAATTACATTATAATTACTATGAAAGCTATTAAGAAGGTGGTTATATATGAAAGCTACTATCATTCCCATAGGTAATTCAAAGGGTATCAGGATACCAAAGACAGTATTAGAACAATGTCATATAGAGAAGGAAGTTTTTTTAGAGATTAAAGGAGAAAATATAATTATTAAACCCATTAAGAAACAATCCAGAAAAGGTTGGGAAAAATATTTTGAAAAAATGAAGGAAAATAAAGATGATCGGCTCGTCATTAATGATGGAGTTGATTTAGATATGGCGGATTGGGAATGGTAATAAGACAATACGAAGTTTATCTTATTTCTCTTGACCCTACCATAGGACATGAAATAAAAAAAGCCTGCCCCTGTGTAATTATTTCTCCTGATGAAATGAATAAAAATGTTTCCACAGTTATAATTGCTCCCATGACTACTCAATCACATTTCTATCCTACTCGTATCCCTCTTAAATTTACCGGGAAAGATGCGTGGATTGTTTTGGATCAACTCCGTACCGTAGATAGAAAAAGATTGACTAAGAAGCTGGGGACGATAGAACGAGTAATTATAGATCAAGTAAAATCTATAATAAAAGAGATGTTGGTTGATTAAAAATACAATAGATTTTTCAATTAGATTCTCATGAATTTATATCCCGAATTTTAAAATATGGAGATATCAAAAATTGGGTTTGGGTGATAAATAAATTAGACAGAAAAGAGAAACAAAGGTGCCAGGCACCTTTTAGTCGTTTGTAGGGGCAGACCTTGTGTCTGCTTTTTTTACATTAGAAAGGTTAATTACATCCTATAATTCCGGAACTAGTAAATTCGGTCTGATTTTTATGAGTTATTTATATTTTAGATTTGTTTTTATCCGAAGTTAATCTATAAATAAAAAAACCGAACAACTTTTATTTTTTGTCGTTCGGATTTAATTCTGATAATTTTGACTATTCTTTTATTTCTGATTATAATTAAGCTAGCCAGAGGTGATAGGGGGTATAAAGATAGAAATGAAAAAGAAAAGACAATTTACAGTTATCATAGAAGAAGGGGAAGATGGATATTTAATAGGAACAGCGCTTGAACTTAAAGGTTGTCATACTCAGGGAAAAACTGTAGAAGAACTCCTTAAAAATATAAGAGAAGCTATAGAACTCTATCTGGAGGTTGAAGGAGAAGAAGAACCTTATATTAAAGAAATAGTTGGAATACAAAAGGTTACAGTATGAGTAGATTGCCTATACTGACAGGATTAGAATTAATAAAAATATTAGAAAGAATGGGCTTTAAAACTATTAGACAAAAAGGAAGTCATGTATTTCTAAAACATCAAGATAATAGAATAACTATTATTCCAGTTCACAAAGGAAAAGATGTTGATAGAGCCCTATTGAGAAAGATATTAAGAGATACAAAAATATCTCCTGATGAATTTAAAGATATTTTAAGAAAGAGTTAGCATTAAAAGTAAAGGGGAATAAAAGCAATGACAGAATAGACAGGCGAGACGCCTGTCCTACGGGACGGGTCGGATGAATCCGACCCCTACATTAGGGATTGCGATTACCTTTAAGCAAGGAAGGGAATTTATGAAAAGATTTTTTAGAAGTTTTTCCTGGGTTATTTTGGATATAGTTTTTATAAATGTTTCTCTAATTCTTTCTTTGATATTAAGATTTGGGGAAGATTGGGGAACTTATTTTCATGTTTATCGGGAATTAATTATCTATTTAACCGGATTCTTTCTTTTATTTGCTGTAATTTTTAGATTATATAAGAGGATTTGGAGATATTTAAGTGTCGGTGACCTTTTTCGGATAGCGGAGGTTGTTACCGGGGGAATATTTGGTACAGTTTTATGTTTGAATTTGGTGAAAGGTATTGCCTTTCCGCGCACAGTGGTGGCTTTGACCTGGTTTTTCAGTCTGGCTTTGGTGGGAGGAAGCCGATTGGTCTGGAGATTATATTGTGAGAGGAAGGGTGCTTTAAATAGAGGGCAGGAACGAATATTAATTGTGGGTGCAGGAGATGCGGGAGAGGTTATTTCCCGGGAAATAATCAGGCGACCTGATTTAGGCAAATTAGTGGGTTTTGTGGATGACGATAATGAGAAGATTGGAAAGAGAATTCACAATGTAAGGGTATTGGGGAATATCGAGGGGATAAATGGTATTTTGGAAGGTGAGCAGGTTAGCACAGTTATCATTTCCATCCCTGAGGCAAGCGGTAAAGAGATTAGGAGAATCGTTGATAATATAAAAAATAAAGAAGTGAAGATAAAGATCTTGCCCGGATTGTATGAGCTGGTAGATGGTAAAGTCAGTGTTTCCCGGATCAGGGATATCAGGATTGAAGATTTGTTGGGGAGAGAACCGGTAGATTTAAATTTGGAAGAGATTTCCGGATACTTGCAGGGCAAGAGAGTGATGGTAACCGGGGGAGGGGGCTCGATCGGAGGAGAGCTTGCACGGCAGATTTGTAGATTTAGTCCGAAGAGCCTGGTTTTATTGGACCATAGTGAAAATGGTCTTTTCCATATAAATCTTGAACTTGAAAGGAAATGGTCAGGAGTGGAGATGGAGATTGGGTTAGTGGTGGCTGATATAAGAGATAGAGATAAGATGGATAAGATATTTAAGAGATATAGGCCGGAAGTAGTTTTTCATGCGGCAGCCCATAAGCATGTCCCGATGATGGAATTTCACCCTGATGAAGCAGTGATGAATAATATTATCGGCACTAAGAATGTGGCGGAGTTGGCAGATGAGTATGGGGCGGAAAGGGTGGTAATGATTTCTACTGATAAAGCCATTAATCCTACCAGTGTGATGGGGGCGAGTAAGAGAGTTGCGGAGATGGTGGTGAAAGAATTAGGAGAAAAGAGTAAAACTAAATTTGTAGCGGTTCGCTTTGGAAATGTATTAGAGAGCAATGGCAGCGTAGTCCCTATGTTTAAGCAGCAGATTGCTGAGGGCGGACCGGTTACGGTGACTGATAGAGAAGTAAAGAGATATTTTATGACTTTGCCTGAGGCAAGTCAGTTGGTGATTCAGGCCGGGGCACTGGGGAAAGGCGGAGAAGTGTTTGTGCTGGATATGGGAGAACCGGTGAAGGTGCTGGATATGGCTGAGGAGCTGATTCGTTTGTCCGGGCTTGAAGTTGGTGAGGATATAGAGATAAAGATTGTAGGATTAAGGCCGGGAGAGAAGATGTTTGAGGAGATAATGACTGAGGAAGAGAGGAGCGGGGTGCTGGGAGATAGCGGGCACGAAAAGATTTTTATTGCCAAGGTTGAGGAAGTTGAGGGAGAAAAGCTGAAGAAGGATATTGAGGAGTTGAGGGTGCTGGCGAAGGAGATGGATAACGAGGGAGTGGTGCGGAAACTGCAGGAGATGGTACCCAGTTATGAGCCGAATAGGGGAATGTTAAAATAGCGTAGAGCGTACAGCGTTTAGCGTATAGGTGCGGGGAACAGTTGCGGGAAAAATACAGGATAAGTTGCAAGATGTAAGATAATCTAATCTACCAATATAATAATCTACCAATTAATTAATTTATCGATTAGAGTTATTTCTTGAGCGTATGGCAATATACCCCTTTTGCTTCCAGCGAGAATCCATTATTTGCAATTTTTGGTTAGTGTAAACTTTAGTGGGTAGTTAGAGGAAGATTAGAGAAAAAAAGAATAGTCACAATAGTAAATTTTTGAAATGGAGTTATTTATATTTTGGTTTGTGGTATAATAAATTTACAAATCAGAATATTTTGAAATTAACAAAGCAAGTCTTTGGGGGTCTTGAGAGAAAGATGATAAAGGAGGTATAAGCAATGAAGTTTATTGTAACAATTGAACGAGATGAAGATGGAATGTTTGTAGCAGAATGTCCATCTATTCCTGGATGTGTGAGCCAGGGTAAGACTGAGCAGGAAGCAGTGGTAAATATCAAAGATGCAATAAAACAGTGTCTTGAGGTTCGTTCTGAAAAGGGTATGCCTCTTACTGTAAGTATGCGCGAAGTAGAGGTATTGGTTTAATGCGAGAGGGACTCTAAGATCCCTTATTACCCGAGCTGGTCTAAATATAGATGAGTTTTTAAATGCACTGAAATAAGAAAAGAGAAACATTGCCTAATAGTGGAGAAGAAAAGCAAAATCAAAGGGGGACAAGTTACTTTTTGGCGAAAAAAAGTTGTTTGTCCCCCTTTTATTTTAATTAAAGTAAAGAATTGTCACAGACTGTTTCCTTCGTTAGGTTGACAGAAGATAAAGAATATATTAGAATATAAAAGAATCTTATAGAATATTGTTAATAAGGAGGTTTTAAATGGTTAAAGTAGTAACACTAAGGCTCTCAGAAGAAGAATATAAAAGGATATCGGCTGTTGCTAAAATTGAGCATCGCCCTATTTCTAATTTTATTACTACCAGGGTGATGAAAGATATAGAAGAATCTTATTATGTAGACCCCATTGAGATGGATCAGATTAAATCAGATAAAAACCTGATCGGAAAATTGAAAATCGGGCATCGCGATGTCAAAGAGATGAAGGGCAGATTTATTGAATAAATTTAAAATATTTGAGACCAACAAATTTTTGAAAGACCTAAAACAAGATTTTGGCGGACAACAGGAACTGATAAAAATAAAACTTTTTACCCATGTCTACCCTCAACTAAAACAAAATCCCTATTTCGGCAAAAACATAAAAAAACTTGTAAACTATAAACCGGATACCTGGCGCTATAGAATAGGCGGCTACAGATTTTTCTATGAGATTGAGGATAGAGATAAAATAGTCTTTATGATATCTACTGATAATCGCCAAAATGCTTACTGATTGAGATAGTCGTTAGTGAATAGTGAATAGTCGTTAGTTTTAAAATTCAGGTTTTCAGATTTCAGATTTAAAAAGTTGCAAGATGTAAGATTATTTAGTTAGTTCATTAGCGGTTAAAAATGCTGGACGCGCCAAGCGTTTACAGTTGACTTTTAAATTTTGATGAGCTATCCTAATAAGGAAGAAAATAGATAAAGAAGGAGACAACGAGGAGATTAAGATTTCGGAATAAAGTTTTTTATAAGGGAGGGTGAAAGTATGAGTAATTCCAAAACAACTGTGGATGATCGTAAATCAAAGGTTTTACCAGTAGGGATATCTTTCAACCAGATTGTTTCCGCTCTTATGCGTTTGGGGGAAAGGAAAAGAGAAAGTTTTTTAGAGAATCTTTTAGCTGCTACTAGTCCTGAATATCTGAAAAGTATTGAGGAAGCTCGTCGTGACTATAAAGAAGGAAGAGTTTATACTCACGAGGAAGTGTTTAAAGATATAAAGTGAAGTTCAAATTAGTTTATACTAGAAGAGCAGTTAAGGACATTGGAAAGTTAGATAAACAAATTTACAAACGCATTAAAGAATCATTAGAAAGATATTCCCAAGATCCCTTTACCTATGCTGATTTTTTAAACGACTCAAGGATAGGAAGTTATCGTTTTTGCATTGGAAATTATAGGGTGATATTTGATATCAAAGAAGATCAGATTATAATTCTTCGAGTAGATCATCGTGGCCGAATATATCGGAATATTTAAAGATCTTAAAAGGGGGTTTGTGCTGTTTCATCTGTTTCATACCTTTGTAATAGTAGCAAGTTTGAGAAAACAGGAGAAAAGGCATAAGGAGTGCAAAACTTTGTAAAAAAGGGACAAGCTACTTTTGTTATTATTAAGAGTATCTTGTCCCTTTTTATTAATAGGTCTATTCAATTTTACCCGCTCTACCTTCATTCCAGAGAGTTCTTTCTGTACTTCTGAGAAGCACAGAGAATAATATTCCCGATTTTGCTGATTTAATGTGGTGATAGTATTGTGTATCTCCTTGGTATTTTCTAAGATCTGCCGATAACCCTCTTTCTGGGCAATTACTATCTCCTGCATAAACTTATCGATTCGAAAGATTAAGAGTATCGATAAGGCGATAGGGAAGCCCTGATTGGCGATTATATCTAATAAGGTTTTTATATCCATTCGATTTTCTCGTCGAAAATGGTTGCAAGTTGCAAGTTACGAGATGCAAGATGAAAGATACAAGTTTACAGTTTTCAGTTTACGGAAAAGGAAAGACGGGTTCGATGAATCGAACCCCTTGGTTGGTCGACCTTTTTTATTAGAACATAAAAAATTTTTCTTGTACTATATTTTCTCTTTGTTTTCTATTGAATTTCAAACGAATTTCAAACGAATTTTTACCGAAGAAGCCGATAAATTACTAAAAAAATAAAATACTCATACTTTGTAAAATAAAATATGTGAATATATTGATATATTTTGTAATTTATGTTATTTTTAAATAGAAAAATAAGAATAAAGTTTAAAAATGAGGTAGACGAAAGAATTTAAAAAATTGAAAAACAATATGTAATAAATAAAAAAGGTGATAGATAACTGAGAGAAGGTGAGTATGTTATGAGAACTACAAAAGAAAATCTGAGGGCATTAATCGATAAGATTTCTGAGAATGAGGCAAAAGAAGTATTAGATTTTGTAGGTTATTTAAATATGAAAAGAAGAAGAGAAAAGTTTAAAGATTTAGAATTAGCCAGTGAAACAAGCTTAAAATTTTGGAATAATGATATAGATGATAAGGTATGGAATAATGTATAAACAGGGAGATATCCTATTAATACCCATACCATTTACTAATCTAGCTTCTAACAAGAAAAGACCAGTGCTTGTTTTATCAAACGATATGTATAATAGTACAAAAGAAGATATGGTCGTAGTAGCAATCACCTCAAATTTAAGAGAAAAAGATTACACAATTTTAATTTCAAATAATGATTTAATTGAAGGCACTCTTAAATTAGATTCTCATATAAGGGCAGATAAAATATATAGTTTATCCCAAGAAATTGCCATAAAAAAATTTGGAAGGGTCAAAGATGAAATAATAACGAAAGTAAACATAGAAATTGGAAAATTAATTAGTTTAGCAGGAGCTCCTCATTTTTAATATTTAGCATTAAACCTTTGCCGGAGATTGTTTTAAAAATATTTTCAATCTTTTTTGTGTTATCTTCTTTTTTATCCATTATTTTTAGAATATCTTTTCTGATTTTGCAGATATGATAATTTATCCGGGTATAAATTGCATCATCTTCATCCTTCCACAATTCATTTAAAATTTCCTCATAACTTACTACCTGCCCCCTATGTTGAGCCAATAAATATAATAAAGAGAAACTCAGAGAAGTAAGTCGTACTTCTCTGTCTTGAAAAATGATGCGGTCGGGGCGGTGGCGATCGATTTGTAAGAGAGGGTTGTTAGGTAAAAGTATTATCGTACAAGGGCGTATAGTAATATATGCCCCTGCTGCTTCTATCGGGAATCCATTGTTTGCAATTTTTGAAATGGAGTTATTTATATTTTAGATTTTATGATTTAATTAATATAAATGATTTTGAGAATATTGATTAAATAAAAGAGGGAGAAGAAGACCATTAATTTTAACTATTCCCGATGAGCTTATTAAAGCTATAAAATTACCCAAAGGACGTTTAGAAAGTGAATTGAAGAAGGAGTTCGCTTTTTTCTTGTATAAAAAGGGGATGGCTACTATAGGACCCCCTCGACTTAATGCTATTTTAATTTTTTAGTATGTGTTATAATTACGTATGGGTCATAAAGGTAGATGAACTATGGAAGGGTAGATAAACTATGGAGAAGGATATTTCTAAAATTGAAGATAAATTAAAATTAGTTTTGGAAGAAGAAAGAGGAATCCTTTTTGGTTATCTTTTTGGTTCAGTGGCTTCGGGAAAGATCAATTTAGAAAGCGATATAGATCTGGCTTTTTACCTTGATGAGAAAGAGGTCAAAGATTTTTTTAAAAAACGCCTTTTTTTAATAGAGAAGATTCAATCCCTTTTAAAAAAGAGGGTTGAGGTAATTATTCTTAATGAGGTAAGATCAATATTTTTCAAATTCGTTATTATTAAAGAAGGAGAGATAATTTTGGAGAGAGATCATGCACAGAGGATTGACTTTGAATTAAAAACTATGCAGGAATATTATGATTTTCGACCTTTTATTAAAGAATACAATGAAGCCTATCTCCAAAGGTCTCTTAAGGAGGCCCTATGAGCGAGATAACCCAGCAAAAAATCTTCGAAAAGTTGCAACAATTAGATGGATACCTTAGTAATCTTAAGAAATTAAAAAAAGAAATAAAAAGTCTAGAGGAGTTTTTGGAAGACTTTCATCTTTATGGATTGGCGGAGCGCTACTTACAATTGAGCTGTCAAGTGGTCCTGGATACTTTAAATTTGGTGATTATTGAGGAAGCCTGGGAGAAACCGGAAGATAATCAAGAAGCAGTTTCTATTCTTTTTAGAAAAAAGATTATTTCTGAAAATTTAGCCTCAAGATTAGAGGGCATAGCAGGTTTTAGAAATATATTAGTTCACGAATACGGGGAAATCGACCGCAGGAGAGTATATCAATATTTGTTGGAAAAATTAGAACTTTTCAAGGCTTTTAAAAAAGAAATACTTAATTGGCTGAAGATTAAGTCTTTATAGCAGATAAGATAAAAAGAGAAGAATATAGTTAGCAAGTGAAAGATAAAAAGGGGGCTACTTTTTTGAGGCAGCAAGAAAGTAAAAGTAAAATAGGTTGGAGTGTTGTATTATTTAATATGTGTCATAATAAATAAAAAAGATAATAGAGATATTAATCCTGTATAGTAGATAACTTATTACATACTATACAGGATTAAGTAAAAAGATTAAACTGGTTTAAATTTTTAGGTATGTTTGAGCGGGAAGAAGGAGTGAAAGATGATATCCGAAAATGATATGAGTATAATATTGAAATATGCCAAGAAATACAAATTGAAAAAGATTATTCTTTTCGGCTCATCGAAAGAAAGAACTGAGGCCAGAGATATAGATGTAGGTGTCCAGGGTGTAGCTCCTGAGTTATTTTTCGATTTTTGTTGGGAATTATATAGGGATTTATCTAAACCGGTGGATGTT
>SDBU01005075.1_pt1 | contig 15874 bp, 17 predicted proteins | sample 2277071 | NCBI WGS metagenome assembly SDBU01 (sample SAMN10397929, study PRJNA504765) | marine sediment metagenome | isolation source: marine sediment core GS08_GC12, 126 cmbsf | place: Arctic Ocean: Gakkel Ridge, Loki's castle | collected 2008
TCAATCGTTTCTGGGTCATTTCCCTTCTTGCTAATCGAATTCGCGACTTGGAGCCCATCTTCCGAAACTATCCAACAACTTCCATTAACCAATTAGTGAATTTTTTTGCTAATAATGTTTGAGTCCATAGGTCGAAGGAAGACTTCGATAATCTAAATCGAATAATGAAAGACCTGGAACAGATGAGGGTCTCCGCAAAGGACAATGATGACGCGGTCAGAAAATGGATTGAGGAGTTTCGAAGACGACTTATCAGAGCTGGCCTAAGCAAATGACTGATCCAGAAGGCCTCAGAGAAGGACTGGTCCTCAACCACTGTCCAGCGCTGGACATTCCTTCGATTTTTCGAAAATATCTTCTGCAATTATCAAGAGCACCGCTGGGCTGGACACAACAGGAGATAGCTGACAAGGTTGGCCAGACCAAACCACGATAACAAAACAAACTCACCGCTGGAGAGTCAAATATCGACTCTCTAGCCTAAACCCTCTACTAGTTCGCAACCTTCTGAAGTGAAAGAGTAAGATATGTTTAAAGAAAGTTTCATCTTCTTTTGATAATTATAACTGCAACGACTATTACACCAACCGCAGCGCTTGCTCCAATTATTAGTGGAGTAGGAAGTACTGGTGTTGGAAAAGTTGTAGTTGTTGTTGTTGAAGTAGTTGTCGAACTTGTTGTTGTTGTCGAAGTAGTGCTTGATGAGTGATGGTACACCTGAGTCCATAACACGGTTTGTACCGCGTCGTTTTCTCCATCTGTCTGAAAGTGATCTTCGGACATACTACTTAGCACATAATCATCGGTATAATGAATTTCAGCGTCATAGGTCCAACTAGTTCCTTCTCCACTTCCATATGCAGATATGTAGAGACTATTTCCAACTCTTGAAATATCAAAGTTGTCCAAAACAGGACTTATAGTATCGTTAATCATAGACATTTGAGATTGAACCCTTTGTTCGTCAGCAATATATCGAATGAATAATCCGTTCGAAGGTCTAATATTTATCCCAAAGTCGTCATCCAAGCTTTGAGTGTTAAAGAATACACTAACCGCAGCACCACCATCCTCACTCATATCAGCAGTAACGTAATCTTCTACATAAGTTACATTAAATGTCACGGTCATTGTGAGCGTTGAATCAATAATGAATTGATTATCAGTGTATTTTGTTGCTTCATACTTCAAATCATCTCCATTACTAACACCCCAAGATACCGCTGCTGCAGTATTTGTAATGCTAAAAATCACAAGAACAGCTAATAACCCAAAAGAAATCGATTTGAAGTTCTTCATGAATATATATTGCAATACTCCTTTATTAAATCCTATTTGAATATATACAACTGAATATTAACCGCATCAAACCACGATTTAAAAAATCAAACTTACCGCTGGAGAGTCTATTTGCGACTCTCTAGCCTAAACCTTCTACTTCTACGCACTTTCGAGAATGTTGCGCCGCTCCGATTGTTTATATACGTTCGGTAATAATTTACCAATATTCTGTAAAGAATTACCATTAGAAAAGGTTGGAAAAATGGCACGTAATGATGTGGTTATCAGAACGGAACAATTGAGCAAGAGCTTTGGCTCTATTCAAGCAGTTAGGAATTTAGATCTTGAAGTCTTCGCGGGTAGTCGATTTGGATTTTTAGGTCCTAACGGAGCTGGCAAGACAACAACCGTCCGGATTCTGTCTGGATTGTTAAAACAGTCCAGTGGCAGTGCTACAGTCTGCGGATTTGATGTGAGAAGGCAACGGAATGATATCAAGGCGATTACAGGTCTCCTACCGGAATCACCTGGATTATATTCCAAGCTCTCTGCTGTTGAGTTCCTTGAGTTCATTGGAGCATTAAATAATCTCAGTGGTGAGTCGGTTCATAGAAGAATTGATGCTTTGCTGGGAATGTTGGGTTTAGAGAGCAGACGGAATGATCTCTTAGAATCGTATTCATCAGGAATGAAGCAGAAGGTACTCGTCGCTTCAACACTTCTCCACGAACCTAAAATGGTCTTCCTCGACGAACCAACTTCAAGACTTGATCCTTCAGCAAGTGCGCTAGTTAAGGATTTGATACTGGTTCTTGCAGAAGAAACTGAAACGACTTTCTTCATCTGCACTCATATGACTAACTTCGCAGAAGATACATGCGATATCATAGGAATTCTCAATGAAGGAGCATTAACAACTCTAGGTTCACCTCAAGATATCATTGACCAGCTTGGAGCAAGCGATCTAGAAGAAGCATATCTCAAGATTGTAGGCGGCCAGGTTGATAGAAAGAAACTCCTGAGCTGGAGGCAGTAAGTTGGCAGGAGCATGGTGGCCCATAGCGAAAGCCGAATTCCTCGTCAGGACAGTTAAACTTCACAGAGCACGAAAGATACTGTATCCCGCATTGGTCGGATTTTGCCTTCTCTTCGTCCTATTCGCAACTCCAAATATCGTAACATTCTTTCTTGGTGAATTTGGGGCAGGGCTCGACTTATTCCTGGCAACTTCACTTCCGGGGGTAATGAGAACAATCGTGCTTGTAATTTGGTTAGCAATTCTCATCTTTCCAATTTCCAATAGTCTGGAGAATGTTAAGACAGATCAGTGGGATATCCTCTTCAGCAACAATGTAAAAACCAGAGATATTTTGTTAGGGACCTATATAGGAAAGTTACCCATCTATGGTCTTCTAGGTCTAGTTCTCTCATCAATCATTGTTGTACCCTTTGTTCTTATTTACAATGTATCACTCATTGGTCAGCTGTTGATGTACTCGATTACAATTCTTTTCGCAATCACAACTATATGGCTCTCGAACGTTATCAGTACTGCCCTACACGCTAAAATCGGACAATCTCCGAGAGGCGATGATATTGCAAAGGCACTTAGCTGGGCGTTAATACCAATTATTGCGTTGCCAACGATGGGTGCTATGTATTGGACTGAGCAGGTCACTTCATTGATGAGGCTTGAAGTTTCAATGATTCTTCCATCAACTTGGGTGGCGGACATTCTCACCTGGATAGCAACCACTACGAGTTCCCTCCCACCATCATCAGTATTCAATCTTCAAGCATTCTGGTTCCAAGTCAGTCCAATCATTAGTCTACTGTTAATCTGTGGATTTTCAATCGCCATCTATGCGATAGGATTCAAAAGTGCGGATAGACTTTTTTCATTAGGTTCTGGTTTAGGATCAAGCAGGGTAATCACTGTTGGTTCAGAGAATATCGCGATCAGAGGAGTGCGCAGACTTTTTGGAGCCAAGTTTGGAGTGATCATGGCAACATCACTGAAGGATTACACACGCAAACTTCAGAATGTTGCAAAGATATCATATGCGATGTTCCTATCTTTGATTATTCCGTTACTTCTAACATCTGGCCCACTCACCAATGTTTCGAACGACCCAATCTTTGTTCCGCTGATGACTAGTCTCTCAATCGCAATGATGTTAGGAATTTTTGGAGGTGTTGTCTTCGGAGGGATAGGTTTGCTAGATAGCCAAGACCAACTCTGGATTCTCAAGGGTGCACCGCGTGGAATTCCTAAATTCATTGCGGCTAGAGCCATTTCTTACATGATGCTGGGCATTATCTTGGCTGTGATTCCTGCGGTTTTCGCAGGGATTCTGCTGGGTCTTCCTGCGTCAACTATTGTGGTCATTGTACTTTATGTCTATTCCATAATTTTAGGAGGAATTTTCATTGGTATTGGTATCACTGCGTTTAATCCCTCATACCAAGATTCATCGAGCAGTGCTTTCGTCATTAACACAATTGCAACGATTTTCATAACGATTATAGCTCTGATTGTAGGACTGATTCCCGGAGTAACAATGGCGCTTTCACAGGGAGTACTTGGGCCTGCACTAACCATTGCTGCTATTCCAGCACCAGTCATTGGTTTCATCATTCTTCTTGCTGGGACTTTCAAGCTCAATATCTCGGAGGTTGTCTAAACAATGAAATCAACGATAGTAAATATTGCAATTCTTCTATTGCTCCTAATCTCAGTTATGGCTATGCCCGTGGGTATGAACTCACATGAGGTAGAAGCTTTGACTACAATTCAAATCGATCAACACACAACAAGTGGATACATCTCAGACGTTCCTTATGTCTGGCAAGAAATCGCTGGATATTGCTTCTTTGCAGCAATGTCAATGTCTCTTCAAGGGATGGGAATGGACCTAGATATGGACGACCTCTTTGCAGCAACAGGTAGTGGATTCTCCGCATTGTACTTCAACGCCGAGAGTGAGTTTAGTTTCTTTCCAGGTATATTCGCTCGACAGATGTCATATTTCGAATTCTTCTGTGAACTTTATGGTCTTGACATGACCTTGTACTTAGACACGAGTACAGATTGGGGAGCTAATTCAATAGCTGCATTTGAAGTACTAGAATCGGGCTACCTGGACTACAATAACACTTCAACAGACTCTCCGTTCAATGTACTTCGTGAATCGATAGATGCAGGAATTCCACTTGCAATCGCAACAGATGTCTACTATCTTCCTCCAGTTGATTATGACATCTTCAGACAATATACAGCTCCGTTGGAAGCAGGTGGGATTGCTCATGCTATCACAATTGTGGGGTACAATGATACGTCACAGGAAGTTCAGATTCAAGATCCAGGTGTAGGTCTTTTTGGTGAAAGTTATAGGTATCCAGAAGATGGCCGATGGAACTACTCAATGTCATACATAAGTCTGAACACAGCATGGCAAAGCGCAGGGTACTTGACATTTGGTGTGTCACCCGGTTCTGGTCAAGTCGATGACTTTGAAGAAAGACTTGGTGATTATATTTGTAAGAGAATGCGCGGAGATAGAACTTCGTATTTCCAAGGATATGAAAACTATTACTTCCTAAGTCCAGGAAAGACAGCTTTCAGTGGACTGGGGCTCGATTTGACTGTGGAGGGCATAAGGAATTATGCAGTGCAATTTACTGATGCAAACAAACCAGAAGCCTTTCTGTATTTTGGACACAACCTCGAAGCTGTAATGACAATGCAATATATTTCATTCAGAGCAGCTCTTAGAGCTATTCCAGATATTCTTCCGGGAGTTGACCTGCAAGAGTTTATCGATGCTGCTGATGATGCTCTACATCATCTAGAGATACTCAGTCACAATGCTTCAAGCTATAGTGGATACGACTTGATATTTCGGGACAGTCTGGTCTTTCAAACCTTTGAAGAAATTGCATCAGACTATCCATCCTTGCGTGATATCGATGCTACAATTTCATTGCATCTGGATCAACTGAATGAAATCAGGGACCATCTTTTTGCAATTGCAGATTTCTGGGAAGCTGCTGCAGATGCTCTTGAAGAAGCAATAGGTCTTCAGGATACTACTCTGGACGAAGGTTCAATTGTAATTGCAGCTGGAGGTACGGGAATCATAGTCCTTGCTGCGGCTATCCTGTTATTTCGACGAAGAAAGCGTTAGAAGAAGGAGGGCCGAGTACTATCGGCCTCTCTTAATTTATTTTTCAGTGAATCTGATTCTTTACATTGATCAAGAGACCTGGGTCAGCAAGTACATACACCTTCGGATTGGGATTTTCCTTGAGGAATCTACTAACGAGGTTTCTCAGAGTGCCTTGAACTTCACTTGCATCATTGACAGAACATCCTTCCATTCGGTATATTGAGCGCAGTTCATCTGCATCAAGTCCACTAATCATTTTGATATTCCCTTCTGCAACATCAAGTAAAATTCTGAATAGATCTGGAGGTTTCTGATTTCCAATCTTGAATGTCTGTTCGGACCCATATGTCTCTATGACAAATCGTAGAGCATCTTGAACTTCGAGGTCCTTTGATGCTTGCATTGCTTCAGTGAATGCAACAGATCCTATACCATCCTGACAAGGGGCAAGAAGAATAATCCAACCTTTCTTGTCATGGCGAACAGCATTCCATGCTGCATGAATTCCTTTACCAGCTTGGTAGAGATTGACACCAAGCTCACCCACTGAAACAAATACTAGGTCTCCAGGAGCGTCAACGTCGACAACTCTCAATGTCTTCAGTAGTGGTGAGGCAGCTTTGTGGCACTCAATGATATCACCGGCTTGAATGTAGACAATTTTACCGTCGTTAACGATTGTGTCTACACAGAAAATTGGAATCTTCTCTTTCATGATCTGAGTGACTTCTATCATGTCTTCTATTACTGGATTACCATCACAGTTACCCAATCTGCAATCATCATGAAATCCTTTCTCTAAATCGAACATTCGTGGATGGTTGATTCGTATGGTCTCTCTTCCCGCAACACCTGGGCAAAACAATTTTACTGTCCCAGCTTGGCCCGCGAAATAATGGTACTCGCTATCAGAAAGAGGAATTAGCAAACTTGATTCAAGGACTTGTTCATCAATTAGAATTGGAGTACCCCGAGTTGTAGTGCCGACATTTTTGTTACCACTATCACAGTCATGGGTGAGCACATTTTGTCCCCAGATTTTGTAAAGGTCAGATCCTAGAATTCTATCTTCTACTTCCTTCGGAGATGCGACAGCATGAGAGCCACTGGATATGATGATACCAATGTCTTCCTTTCTAACACCAATATCTAGGAGGCGTTCAGCAATGAGGGGAAGTAGAATCTTTGTGTGAATATTGGGTCTTGTCTTGTCATCTACCATGAAGAGAATTCGTTTACCTTCACTGTAGATTTCTTTGACCAATTCATTGAATGGTTTCGAGCCAATGGGAATATCGAGAACCTGTAATAGCTTGGTCTTCAAATCAGTAAAATCGGGATTATACTCATCAACCCGCAGTATAGTTACGTCGCTTACTTGCTTGGGAATGAACTCGTCGATAAGTATTGCACCATATTTCAGGGGAGTAGAATGATAGGTCATAAAGTTCTCCATCTGGTACAATGCTATTTTGATATGTAATGATTGTGGTTTACACACATTCAAACAGCATTCTATTCCATTCCTAATCAGAGAACTTTATTAGTTAGACTAATCTAAGTTTTAGATAAGACTAACTTCTAACTAGCGTCTGTCACATGCAAGTCCAAACGCCAAGGAGGCAACAATTGTGGACGATAAAGGGACACGAACTGAAAAACTAACAAGTATTCCGCTGACATCAGTTAAATCTGGGACAGTGTGTAAGTTAGTTGGGGTTTCAGAAGAGGGTTGGAAGCGTCGTGGTTTTGGCAAGCACAAACATAGAGGATGGGGTATGAGGAGACATGGGCACCATTGGTTCCGACCGGGATTTCACCACAAGCACAAACAAAATGGTAGAGGTATTCTCAGACGACTCTTAGACCTAGGTTTGACTAAAGGGTGCACATTCAAGGTAATTCAGGGAAGTCGACATGGACCAGTACTCGTCGAAGTTAGAGGGACAAGATTAGCTTTAGGCCATGGGCTTGCAAACAAACTAGTTGTAGAAGAGATGGAGGAAGTTCCTGAATGAGGGTCCGGGTTGCACTCATTGGAAATCCCAATGTGGGTAAGTCAGTGATCTTCAATAGCCTTACAGGATTGAAGCAGCACACCGGCAATTGGCCCGGCAAGACAGTGGAAAAGAAAATGGGCTACTACACTCACAAGGGCTACGAGTTCGAAGTTGTCGATTTGCCAGGCGTATACAGTCTATCTGCGGTGTCTGAGGATGAACGAGTAGCACGACAATACATTGTTGATCATAGACCAGATGTTGTAGTGGACATTCTAAACGCCTCACAACTTGAGAGGAACCTGTACCTGACTCTCCTACTAATCGAGCTTCAAGTCAATCTTGTAGTTGTCCTCAACATGTTTGACATGCTCCAATCTCGCGGAGACCGTATCGACCTTAATGCTTTGTCAGAGAAATTAAGAGCTCCAGTGATAGCAACCACTGCAACCAAGAAAGAAGGTATTGAAGAGCTTAAGGATAAAATATTGGAAGTTGCTCCAAAACATGTACTTGCACATTCCATGAATGATGAGCCAGCGTCCGAGCATGAGCCCGGAGACCTTGATGGAAATGACCATTTACACTATCATCCTCGTTTTCACCACCATGGAGAATACGAAAAACTGAAACCTCCCTCAATCAAATACAAGCGCGAAATTGAGTCTAAATTGAAATTGATTGTATCAATTATATCCAAGGACAAGGAATTACTAGAGAGATTTCCTCCCAGATGGTTGGCTCTCAAACTTCTCGAAAGAGACCCTGTGATTCTCGAGCTGATGGTCGACCCTGAAATCAAAAAGAAAGTTCTGGAGGTTGAACTTTGAGCAAACCCCCAGATTCAGATTTAGAGCTCGAAGAGGATTCTGAATCGTTCAAAATCGACCCACAGCTAGCGCTTGCTGATGAGCGTTACGAAGTGATTGGTAGTATTCTCTGTGAGGTCTATGAACCTGGAGATGCTAAGTGGGTTTTATCAGATATGCTTGATAGGGTTCTTCTTCACAAATACCTTGGACTCCCAATCTTCCTTGTGATTATGTGGGCAATGTTCCATTTCACGTTTCAAATCTCTGTCGTTTTCATGGAGATGATCGCTCATTTATTCACTTGGCTAGGAACTTACACGGCTCTCATCCAAATCCCGTGGCTCGCATCGCTTCTCACAGATGGAGTGTTATCGGGGGTTGGATTCATTCTCACATTCGTTCCACCAATTTTTTTCCTCTATCTTGCAATCTCAATCTTGGAAGATACAGGGTATCTATCGCGTGCTGCATTCGTGATGGATCGATTAATGATGAAGATGGGGCTCCACGGAAGATCATTCATTCCGCTCTTACTCGGATTTGGATGCAGCGTTGCATCTGTCATGGCAGCCAGAACAGTAGATGGAGAATCCAATCGGCTTACTACAATCCTGGTTTCTCCTTTGATGTCCTGTGCAGGAAGACTACCCATCTACATTCTCATTGCTGGTGTATTTTTCCCTGCATATGCCGGTACAATCGTGTTCCTGATGTATATGTTGGGAATCGTAATGGCAATTCTTGTGTCACTAATTTTCAAGAAGGTCTTGTTCAGAGAAGAATCATCATCGCTTCTTATGGAGTTGTCACAGTACCAGGTTCCAACTGTACACGGTTCATTCAGGCACATGTGGGACAGAGGCTTACTCTTCTTGAAGACAGCGGGAACTTACTTGATGATAGGAAGCATCATCATGTGGGTTCTCTCTTCTTTTGGACCCGGGGGCTATGGGGTTTCAGTTGAAGCATCCTTTGCAAGTATCCTTGGGAAAATCTTCGAACCCTTATTCACACCCTTAGGCTTCAGCTGGCAGATTGTTACAGCACTCATCTTTGGAGTCATTGCAAAAGAGGCTGTTGTCCAGACCCTCTCTATCATCTATGCAGTAGGAGGAACCGCAACTCTCGCAGTAGCTCTAAATGCAAGTATCTCACCGCTTTCAGCATTTGCTCTGATGGTTTTCGTATTACTCTATATTCCCTGTCTTGCCACTATCGGTGCATTACGGAAAGAAACGGGCTCATGGAAGTGGACAGGATTTTCAGTAATATACCAGCTCATCCTCGCATATCTCGTTGCTCTGATTGTGATCTTCATAGGAGGGTTCTTCCTTGTCTAGAACATACGCAGAGGAGATTGGAGTTCCTGAAGATGGCACAGGACCCGCCATACTAGCACTGATAGCTGGATTAGCCTATGTTGGAGTTGGGACACTACAGATCCTTGTTGCCTTTGGACTTATTGGACCCATTATTGGATTTACTGACTTGATTGGTGGTTTCCTTCTCATCATCGTTGGTGCAGTCTTTCTCACAGGAGTGAAACCGTTATCGAAGGATGAACAAGAAGGATATGCATTCATTACGGTTGGCTTCATTCTTGCAACAATTTTGTTTGCACTACAGGCTATGGTAATTATAACAAACGCATTAGGTTGGTACCTCCAATTCGAAGCATGGCTCGGGTGGAATGTCTTCAATGATATTACACCAACACTGTGGATGTTCATTATTCTGTTGACTGTAACAGGAGCTCTCTGGATCTTCGGGAAATTAAAAGAGAAACGTCGACCGGGAACAAAGGAGGTTTCTTCAGAGTGATTGGAAAAGTGCTCGAACTCATCGTTGATGGTCGAATTGTTGACAAGCGTGAGATTGCCCTTCATGCAGGTGTTCAAGTAGAGACCCTTGACGATGTTATTGATCTGTTGTGTCAAAGAGGATACTTGAGAACGGATGAGCAGAGTTGTACAGAGAACCCATCTTGCTCTGGTTGTAGCATAGTAGACTCCTGTGGCTCGACCGATAAATTGGGGAGGGCAATCTTTGTGACTGACAAAGGTAGACAATATGTAAAATCATTGAGGGGCAAAGAACAATGAGTGATAAACTATCAGGCAATGGAGAAGGGGAACTGACTCAAGCTCTGGAAATGTATGTGAAAATAGTATACGAATTGGAGAAAGAGTTCGGTGATGCAGCTCCCTCTGTTATCGCAAAGAAACTAGATGTAAAAGCGCCTAGTGTTACGTCTGCACTCCAAAAACTGGATTCACTTGGGATGGCCGAGTATCAAAAGTATCAACATGTCAAACTGACAGAGAAGGGTCGTGAAGTTGCCAAGATGCTTGATCATCGACATCGTACAATCCGAGATTTTTTGCTCTTTCTCGGAGTTGAAGAAGAAATTGCACTGAGCGATGCTTGCGAGATAGAACATGTTGTTCACAGAGAAACCATTCAGAAGCTCGCACGCTTCATGAAAAAGCATGGGAAGCAATGATAATCTATCAAACAGTCAAATGTAGTCATTTTGGTTAGATATTCTAACTTACACCTTTAACCAAACATCTTTTCAGTAAGTTTCACTATTATTTATTCAAAGGAGGAGACAGTGTGAGTTCGAGACTTGATACATACAGAATCTTAGTTGCTGGCAATGAGGAACTTGGGTTTAGTTTCTGCGTTAAACTATTGGACAGAACTCTGGCAGACCCAAGAGAGTTGGCAAAGAAATCACTTGAGAAGCCTTGGCCCGAGGATGAGTGGACTAAACACACCACTGTTTCGAAAGATGGTGACATAACAACCCTTGAACTAGATCTTGAATTACATGGGCCTTGGGTTTGGGAATTGTATAATGCTCTAGAACCAAAAGACTACTTCCGACGGTTTGCTGGAGTTATTCTGTGTGCGGATCCAACAAGGGAACATCTTCCTTCACAATTATCAAACCTCATAGACTCTGTAAACATTCATGTAGGACACCCTTTACCAGCAATAATCATTGTAGACCGCTCCAGAAAATTGGTTAAGGGACAGACCGATGCTCTGCGACAGATTGCTGAGAATCTTGGACTACCCATTTTCTTTATCAGATTGAATACAGGAGAGAATATTGAGAAAGCATTCAAGAGTCTTGCAGATATGATATTCCTGAAAGAAACTTCGTGACTTTCGGTATCCAATTTCTTAATTATTTAGGAACACCATCAAAGCTAGGACAAAGTAGTACACTTGATAGGTACTGACCATAAATCGCTCCACCAAACCAAGATACTTTGTCGTGGTAGCTTTTGCTGTAAGAACTACAAGAATCAAGGACACTATCGCTGTGATCAGTGAAAATGTCGCAAATGTACTCCAGACAACATCTGATGCCAATTGAAACCATAGTGCTACCATTCCTGCAATTGCCAGCATCCCTGATATCGCGATAAGAATAAGGTGAAGTTTTCCTCGAGTAGTAACGAGTCCACCACCTGCATCAAGAGGAAAGAATACGGCGACAAGTACCACCAGGAGCCCACTGCCTACGAACAAAATGGGACCAATGACAGAACCTGCTCCTCCGTTGATTCCCCAATGCAGTCCAATATAGAAGATGAACATAAGGATACTAGATGTGATGTTGAACTTCTCTAAGCGCTTCTTGTTTGGTGCATCAACGGCAATGAGAGAACTCACATCATCGCGAACATGACTATACTCTGAGTCCCATAAACCTCCAAGGATCCACATCACAGTGTAGATGATGGGAGCCAACATTCCGCCAATTGCCAATATTTGAAATATGTTCACGATGCCGCACTAACCTATTACCCAAAGTAAATTATAGCATTATATAAATCTAGAATGAAATGAACTCACTCTCGATAATCGAGCTTATGTTCCAAAAATCACGCGGCCCAACCCCTTCGCAATGCTTAAATAAAAATGGTGAGTACGATTTAATGCCGCAAAACGAAAAACTCTCTAGAGAGTAAAAGGTACGCTATTTTTTGCGAAAGACTTATAAGTAAAATTGCTATTTACTATATAAGTGTGTCGCTACGGTTACGCACTTGCGGAATCTGAACGGGGAATTGATACGGTTTCTAATGGAAATCTGCGCCACGATCCATGACTACTTTCGAATAAGTCCAACTAAGACTTACTCGATACTCGATACCATAACCCCACGACAGATGAGAGGAGAGTTGAGAAATATGTCATCGCGGAGTGACAAGAAACAAAACAAAGCTAAGGACACTGGTTTTACTTGCCCCGAATGTGGGTCTAAGGAAGTTGTTCAGGACCTTGAAAAGGGAGAACGGATCTGTTCATCCTGCGGACTTGTTGTTTCAGAACATCGTATTGACCACGGTCCAGAATGGAGAGCTTTTACTGCGGATGAAAAAGACGCTCGTTCTAGAGCCGGAGCCCCAACCAATTACGCAATTCATGACAAGGGCTTATCAACGATGATAGACTGGCGAGACCACGACTCTCAAGGCAAAAGATTCTCAGCAAAGAAACGTTCAGAAATTTATCGTTTGCGAAAATGGCAAATCCGGACGCGAGTTCACAGTTCAGTGGATAGGAATTTAGCTCAGGCAATGAGCGAGCTCGATCGCCTCTCATCACAACTTGGACTCACGAAAAGTATCAAGGAACTTGCAGCATTGCTCTATAGAAAACTGATCATTCGACGACTTGCACGGAGCAGGTCGATCGACGCGATGGTTGGAGCCTCTATCTATGCTGCCTGCAGGCTCAGAAAAGCACCGCGCTCACTGGAAGAAATTGCTAGACACTCACGTGTGAACAGAAAGAAGATTGGTCAACACTATAGGCTTCTTGTCGAAAAGTTGCAAATAAGAATGCCAATCTCAGACCCAGCAAACTATGTACCCCGTTTCATCACGGAGCTAGGGTTGCCAGGTATTGTTCAGCAGAAGGTCATCGAAATTCTCGAGCTGGCTAAGACCAACAGAGCTTTGATCACAGGGCGAGACCCCCGAGGACTTGCGGCAGCAGCGATTTACATCGCCAGTATCCTTACTGACCATCGCGTAACTCAAAGAGATATCGCAATGGCAGCTGGAGTCACTGAGGTAACCGTAAGGAACCGGTACAAGGAACTCGTTCAGAAACTCAACATTACAATGACGCCGTGAGATTAAGAGTGAATAACAACAAACATTGCAACCACCACCACCGAGGGATCCTGAGCCCTCAAATGACTCAGGCCGATTGGAGGGAACTAGAGGAATAATGTCAACCAATACACTAGAAGAGAGAAGAGACGGAATAGGAATTACTGAAGACTCCCCGAAGAGCTCATGCTCCGAATGCGGAAGTATCGAAATCGTAAGGGATAACGAAAAAGGAGAGATCATCTGCGGAGGCTGTGGGCTTGTGCTATCAGACCATAGAATTGACCACGGTCCGGAATGGCGAGCTTTTACGTCAGCAGAAAGAGACTCTCGTGCAAGAACTGGAGCTCCTGCATCATATGCAATTCACGACAAGGGCCTATCAACTATGATAGACTGGCGTGATCGCGACGGTAAAGGAGGTACATTCAATGCAAGACAACGTGCGCAGATTTTCAGGCTACGCAAATGGCAGATAAGAACTCGAGTGCACTCATCCCTCGACCGTAACCTTGCTCAGGCTATGACCGAGATTGACCGGCTATCATCCCAACTCAGCCTATCACCATCGCTCAAGGAGCACGCAGCTCGACTATATCGAAAGCTGATTGCTGGAAGGCTATGGCGAAGCAGAAGCATCGATGCCACGGCAGCAGCGGCAGTTTACGCAGCATGCAGACAACGAGGCTCTCCACGCTCAGTAGAGGAAATTGCCGAGCACTCACGCGAAGGCAAGAAGAAGATCTCTGCACACTACAGAATGCTTGTAACAAAACTAAAAATACGCATGCCCATCTCCTCACCCCAGATGTACGTGCCTCGATTCATCTCAGAGCTTGGGCTCCCAAGAGATGTACAACGAACGACAATTGACATTCTTACTAGGGCTAAAGAAGTACGTGGACTAGTGACTGGAAGAGACCCACGTGGACTTGCAGCAGCCGCGATTTATGTCGCAGCGATAATGAATGACTGCAGGGTGACACAACGGGAGATCTCCAAGGTAAGTGGTGTGACCGAGGTAACCATACGCAACCGCTACAAGGAGATAGTGGCCAAGCTAGGCTTGACCATGCAGACTCCTGCGCAAGTATCAGTAGCAGCATAGATTCTATGCTCATGGTCGCGGGAAACTGCGGCCACTTCATTTTCTTCTCACAATTCATTTGAATTGACCACAGGTTCGAAATGTAGTTTTTTACCTAACGAAAGGATTTATCTAAAACATCAGCTGATGAATTATGTCCATATCATTTGGTTAGGAGAGAGTGTCTGTGGATATATTTCAGATAATATTCGGGATTATCATAGTAGTGACTATGGGTGGTTGGTGCTGCGACTGGGTGTTCTCAGGGATGACAGACCCAATAATCGATAAAGGGTTTTCAGAGGTTTCAGAGAAATCATTGAAACCAGAATGGGTCGAATCGCAAAGGATTGAGCAAGCTACGGATGTCGAGGATGAGAACGTAATCATTGCTTGCCCAAAGTGTGGTGAAGAAATTTCCTATTCTTCCCACGTTGTAAGTATTTTCGGGAAAGTCCGATGTAAGGAATGTGGACAAATAATTAGAAAACAACAGTAATCAGGAACCATTGAACTAGTAGAAATATGTTCAAAGCCTTAGTCCTCGATCTGGATGGAGTCATTAGACACCTAGATCTTGAAATTGCAGAGAGGGCGGCTCAGTCCATAGGGTTCTCCTACAATGAACTAATGAATACGCTCTGGTACAATGATTATTCATACGAATTGTTGTGTGGTAGATCAACTCGTGAAGAATGGTGGGAGCACGTTCACAAATTCGATCGTAGACTTGATGGGGTTTCACAGGATGTTCTCTGGAAGGAAGTATTCGAGAGGTCGTATCTCGATAGAGAGCTAATTGAATATGTGAGAGGTTTCAAGGGCAAGCTTACTACGGGCATCTTGACCAACTGCGATAGGGAATCCAAGATTCAGATTCTGGAAGAGCTAGGAAACGACCACCCATTCGATTACGTTCTGTCTTCAAGTGACTTGGGTACAGCGAAACCCGAGCCAGAGGCATTCAATGGATTACTTGATATAATTGGAGTTGAAGCAGAGCAGTGTTTATTCTTTGATGATGCCCATGCGAATGTGGAAGGTGCTCAAGACCAAGGCATTATTGCGTACTTCTATGAAGGGCTGGCACATTTACGAGGCATCATTGAAGAGGAAAGTCAATGATGTAATATCAAATATGAGATGCTGTACAGTAATCATATGTTTGTTATAGTTCGTTCTTTCTTTGCTATTTAAAGTACTCAATTTTCACCGTGAAATATTGAGAGAAAAGACTTAGTTTAGTATTAATAGTGAGCAAAAAGTAGCACCTGAATCTGCGAGTCCAAATTCCGATATGAAATGCATTAGATATCGGTAATAAACAATGAACAAAGTAACAATTACTCCCCAAGAACCGCCAGTAGAACCATGGAACCTTAAATCC
>SDBU01005076.1_pt1 | contig 15872 bp, 12 predicted proteins | sample 2277071 | NCBI WGS metagenome assembly SDBU01 (sample SAMN10397929, study PRJNA504765) | marine sediment metagenome | isolation source: marine sediment core GS08_GC12, 126 cmbsf | place: Arctic Ocean: Gakkel Ridge, Loki's castle | collected 2008
ATAATATTTATGGCTAAAAATATTTTAGTTACCGGTGGTGCAGGATTTATCGGAAGTCATTTAGTTGACCGTCTTCTTACAGATGGTCATAATGTAACTGTAATAGATAACTTTTCAACCGGCAGACCAAGAAATCTGGCTCATCAAGAAGAAAATAGAAATTTAGAGGTTATTCAAGCAGATATATCAGACTTTGATTCAATAAAAAAGTATTTTAAAGGTAAAAATATTTTTTTTCACCTTGCAGCCCTGGCAGATATTGTTCCTTCTATTGAAAATCCAATGGCTTATTATAAATCTAACGTTTCCGGAACAATTTCTGTTGTAGAATCTGCCCGGTTAGCAGGTATAGAAAAATTAGTCTATACTGCATCTTCTTCTTGCTATGGTATTCCGGCTGTTTACCCTACTCCCGAAACGTCTGAGATTTCTCTTCAATATCCTTATGCATTAACGAAGTACCTCGGTGAACATATTGTACTTCATTGGGGCAAAATATTTAAACTTCCTGTTATTTCATTCCGATTATTTAATGTATTCGGACCTCGTTCAAGAACATCCGGCACTTATGGTGCAGTGTTTGGAGTATTTTTAGCACAAAAATTGAATAATATGCCCTTTACTATTGTTAGTGATGGCACACAAACAAGAGATTTTACTTTCGTTTCTGATGTGGTGGAAGCTTTTATTTGTGCCGCCCATTCAGACATCGAGGACGAAATTTTTAATGTCGGTTCGGGAAAACCTCAGAGCGTCAATAATTTAGTGTCTCTTTTAGGTGGTGAAAAAGTTTATATTCCTAAAAGACCCGGTGAACCGGATTGCACTTGGGCTGATATAACAAAAATCAAGGCAATGATTGGCTGGCAGCCGCGCATATCTTTTGAAGAGGGTGTGCGTATAATGTTAGAAAATATTGATTACTGGAAAGAGGCGCCGTTATGGACGCCTGAAAATATAGAAGAAGCAACGAAAAGTTGGTTTAATTATCTTTCGGAATAATTATGGGAAGAGACATTAATTTAAAAATTAAATCCATCGATGACCTCATTAATATACTTGAAAAACAAAGGAAGAAAGGTAAAAAAATTGTTCACTGTCATGGCGTATTCGACCTGCTCCATCCCGGGCATATTAAACACTTTGAAACTGCTAAGAAAAAGGGAGATATATTAGTTGTTACCATAACCAAAGATCAGTATGTAAACAAGGGACCCGGAAGACCGATATTTAATCAGAATCTGCGAATAGAAAGTATTGCAGCTATTGAATGCGTTGACTTTGCATCCATTAACGAATGGCCCACAGCTGTTGAAATTATTGAAAAAATAAAACCGCACTTTTATATTAAAGGCAGCGACTATACAAAAAAACAGAACGATGTTACCGGAAAGATTTATGAAGAAGAAAAAGCTGTCCAGTCTGTTGGCGGAGTACTCAAGTTTACCGATGATATATCGTTTAGTTCCTCAGCACTTATAAATACATATCTTAATCCTTTTCCTGAAGATGCTAAAGAGTTTTTTTCCAGTTTTAGAAAGCGATATTCATCAGAAAAAATCACTAATTATCTTAAAAAAATAGATAAAATAAAAATTCTCGTTATTGGTGATATAATAATTGATGAATATCATTATTGCATGGGGATTGGGAAACCCCCTAAAGATAATTTAATAGCGACAAAATATTTATACGAAGAAACATTTGCCGGTGGAGTTTTAGCAGCTGCTAACCATTTAGCAGGATTCTGTAATAATATAACATTGACCAGCCTTGTCGGCAGGGGAAACGACTATACAGATTTTATTAAAAAGCATCTTAAATCGAATATTGAGACGAATTTTTATTTCCGCGATGATATTCCTACAGTAGTAAAACGGAGATTTGTTGACCCTAGCTTTTTAACTAAATTATTTGAAATATGCTACTTAGATGACAGCAGTCCATTGCCTTCGTCTTTGGAGAATAAAATATGTTCTTACCTAAATTCTAAACTTGATAAGTTTGATATGGTGCTGGTTACGGACTTTGGTCATGGTTTTATCACTCCCAAAATCGTTAAAGCTCTCTCCAAAAAAGCTCCCTTTTTGGCGGTAAATGTTCAGTCGAACAGCGCTAATATGGGTTTTAATTTTATTACAAAGTTTCCAAGAGCTGATTTTGTTTGTATTGATGAACCCGAAATCAGACTTGCCTGTTATGACAAATCTTCAAATTTGGAAAAGTTAATTCTAAAGATAAGTAAAAAGATGAGTTGTAATAAAATAATCATTACAAGAGGGCATAAAGGTTCTCTGGCATTTTCCAAAGATGAGGGATTTCTAAAAATCCCTGTATTTTCGAAAGAAGTTGTCGATAGGATTGGTGCAGGAGATGCATTTTTCTCTATAACTGCTCCATGTGTATTTAAAAACAATCCAATAGATGTGGTAGGTTTTATTGGAAATGCTGTCGGTGCAATGAAGGTATTAATTGTGGGAAACAGGTCATCTGTGGAACCTGTACCGTTATTTAAATATATTACAACACTTATGAAGTAATTTTATGAAATATTTAGAAGAACTAAAAAGTCTTATACCCCAAATTGAAGTGAATGACTGTAATGGGGAATCAATCCCTTTTGAAGAAACGGTTTCAAAAATAATTTCAGTTATTAACTCTAATCATAAAAAGGGGAATAAAGTTATTTTAATAGGAAATGGCGGAAGTGCATCCATTGCCAGCCACCTGACTGTTGATTTTATGAGAAGTACTCAAATTAATGCTGTTGCTTTTAATGATGGCAGCCTTCTCACCTGTATGGGTAATGACTTTGGATATGAATATGTTTTTGAAAAACCAATCGAGGTGTGTGCACAGGAAGGTGATATTTTATTTGCCATAAGCAGTTCGGGAAAATCAAAAAATATTTTGTATGCGACAAGAATGGCAAGAAAAAAAAAGTGTTTTATAATTACATTATCCGGCTTTGATAAAAATAATCCCTTAAGAAAAGAAGGTGACTTTAATTTTTATGTACCCTCATATTCTTATGGATATGTAGAGATTATCCACCTTGTTATATGCCATTTAATTGTAGAACATGTTAAAGAAAGGGACAAAGGCACAGAGGATCAAAGGCACAAAGCTTCAGAGATGTAGGGGCAGAACATTGTTCTGTACATAAATTCTTATTAACCCCTCGATAAATCGAGGGGTTAATTGCTGTTATATTTCAACCCCTGACTAAAGTCAGGGATTAATAAGATAAGGATAATATGATGCAAAGTATTATAGTAACAGGCGGAGCAGGTTATGTTGGTTCGGTTTTAATACCCAAATTGTTAAATAAAGGACATCGGGTAAAGGTTATAGACCTTTATATTTACGGAGAAGATGTTTTAAACAGTGTCAAAGACAATCCAAATTTGACTGAAATAAAGGGTGACATTAGAGACAGAAAACTTCTGGAGAGAGAGATCCCCGGGACTGATATTATTATCCATTTAGCTTGCATTTCTAATGACCCAAGCTTTGAACTTAATCCTCAATTAGGAAAATCTATTAATTATGATGCTTTTATACCGTTAGTAGATATTGCAAAAAAGAATAATGTAAAAAGATTTATTTATGCCTCGAGTTCAAGTGTTTACGGGATAAAAGAGGATAATGAGGTTACCGAAGACCTCCCTTTAAATCCCTTGACAGATTATTCCAGATATAAGGCAGAATGTGAAGAAGTTCTCCTAAATGCAGCGAGTGATAATTTTATTGTAACAGTTATCAGACCTGCAACGGTTTGCGGTTATTCACCACGACTGAGATTAGACCTGACTGTCAATATTTTAACGAATCATGCGATTAACAAGGGCGAAATTTCCGTTTTTGGCGGTGAACAGATGAGACCTAATATTCATATTGAAGATATGACAGACCTTTATTGCTATTTGTTGGAACTCCCTGATGAAAAAATCCAGAAAAAAATTTATAACGCAGGCTACGAAAATCATAAAGTGAAAGAGATTGCAAAAATTGTTCAATCTGTGATTGGGAATCAAGTAATAATCAAAACTGTTCCGACTAATGATAATCGTTCCTATCATGTTTCTTCAGAAAAAATTAAAAAAGAATTAGGTTTTGTCTCAAAACATACTATAGATGAGGCAGTATCTGATTTGAAAAAAGCTTCTGAAACAGGATTGATAAAAGACCCTCTAAATAATATTCATTATTATAACATAAAAAAGATGCAGGCGTTGAATCTTCAATAATATATTTTATGAAAATACCATACGTAAATATTGCTGCTCAACATTCCCCAACCAAAAAAGAGATTTTACATTCAATTAGTAAAGTCATCGACCATTCCCAATTCATTTTTGGCGGCGAAGTGGCTGAGTTTGAGCGCCGTTTTGCTGAACTGTGCGGTGTTCAATTTGCATTAGGTGTCAACTCCGGTACAGATGCTCTTATATTGGCTCTAAAATCTTTAGGAATTGAAACGGGAGATGAAATTATTACTGTCCCAAATTCGTTTATTACTACTGCAAGCAGTATAGCAATTGTTGGTGCACGACCTGTTTTTGTTGACGTTGGAGAAGATTACAATATAAATCCTGCCAATATCGAGCAGGCAATTACCTCACGCACTAAAGCCATACTTCCGGTTCATTTGACAGGAAGACCGGCAGATATGGACCCGATATTAGATATCGCAAAAGCACACGGTCTATATGTCGTTGAAGACTGTGCCCAGGCAGTGTGCGCTGAATATAAAAACCGTCGGGTTGGTTCTTTTGGCGATGTCGGGTGTTTCAGCCTGCATCCGCTGAAAACACTTAATGCATGCGGAGATGGTGGGGTAATAACAACAAATAATGAAGAGATATATGAGTATATAAAAATATTACGAAATAACGGATTAAAAACACGTGATGAATGCACGGTTTGGAGTAATAACTCAAGACTGGATACATTACAGGCAGCAATCCTTCTTGTAAAATTAAAATATATAGAGGAGTGGACTGAAAAACGTAGAGCTCATGCCGGCTTTTACCAGGAGCGTTTAGCTGAGCTCCCATATATTCGGATACCTGTGGATAAACCGTATGAAAAGCCAGTCTATCACACATTTATTATTCAGACCGATAATCGTAATGCTTGTAAAAAACATTTGGAAAAACACGGTATCGGAACAAATATTCATTATCCGATACCGATTCATTTGCAGGAAGTTGCTCGAAACCTTGGTTACAAAAAAAATGATTTCCCTGTTGCAGAAAGACAGGCACAGACTATTCTTAGTCTGCCAATCTACCCGGGGTTAACGAAAAAAGAGCTTGAATATATCGTTAATTGTTTGTATATTTTGCATTAATGATTGGATCCTGAATGAAAATACCATACTCGTATCTTGATGAACAATTTAAAGAGATAGGCGAATATCTTGAAGATATTAGAGAGTTAGTGAAGAGTGGTGACTTTACATTAGGTTCAGCGGTTACGGAATTTGAGGAAAGATTTGCCAAACTGTGCGGTTTACCTTATGCTGTTGGTGTTGCATCCGGAACTGACGCATTGATTCTATCGCTTAAAATTCTCGGAATAGGTCCCGGGGATGAAGTTATAACCACACCCAACACTTTCATTGCTTCGGTAGGTGCTATTGCTATGACTGGGGCACGACCTGTATTTGTGGATAATAATGAAGAATATACGATTGACGTAAACAAAATTGAGGCAGCAATTACACCTGATACTAAAGCGATACTTCCGGTTCATCTGTCCGGTATTCCTGCCGATATGCCGTCGATTATGGAAATAGCCCGGGAACATAATCTGGTCGTTGTTGAAGATGCAGCACAAGCTATTCTGGCATCTATCGATGGAAAGCACGTGGGTTCGTGGGGGGCAGCAGCCGGTTTTAGTCTGCATCCGCTCAAGAATTTAAACGTTTGGGGCGATGGAGGTTTGATTGTTACACGCTCGGCTGAACTTTATGAAAAACTGAAATTGTTTAGAAATCATGGTCTGCTGACTCGTGATGAGATTGTTATGTTTAGTCACAACAGTCGATTGGATTCACTCCATGCTGTTATTGGGAATCGACTCATTAGCGAAGTTCATTTTATCACTGATAAAAGAATAGCAAATGCACAAAGGTTCGATGAAGCGTTTACAGAATTGAGCGAGTTTATCACTATTCCGGAACGCAAGCAAAATGTAAAACAGGTTTATCACACTTATGTAATTCAGGTAAAGGAACGGGATGCGCTTCTGGAATATCTTCTCAAAAGCGGAATAGATGCAAAAATACATTACCCAATCCCGCTGCATTTGCAAAAAGCGGCGGAATATTTAGGATATAAAGAAGGCGATTTTCCAGTTTGTGAGAGGCATTGTAAGACAATTATTACTCTGCCTGTCCATCAACATTTATCGGATTCGGATATTGATTATATTATTGCGCAGGTTATTGCATTTTATAAAAAATGATAGAATATATGTATTATTTCAACAGATTGCTTCGCCTTCGGTTCGCAATGACATTAGCGCTGCGTGTCATTGCGAGGAGCGAAGCGACGAAGCAATCTCATGAATTTACTAATGAGTAGACATTTATATACCAATAACTGGGGCATTACTAAGAACTTTATAATTTACTTAGTTACATTATGAAAAACATTATAATCGATAATAATACTCTTAAAAAAATATATTATTATCTGATAAAAATCAGAAAATTTGAAGAGAAGATAATTGAGCTTTATTCTCAGCAGGAAATGAAATGCCCTGTCCATCTTTACATTGGTCAGGAAGCAATCGCTGCAGGAGTTTGTCCACAGTTGATGAAAGAAGATTCGGTTTTCAGTACTCATAGAAATCATGGTCACTTTCTTGCAAAAGGAGGAGATATAGATCAACTGTTTGCTGAACTTTATGTAAAAAAAACCGGGTGCTCTTCTGGGAAAGGAGGTTCTATGCACGTCGTTTCAGTTGAACATTCAATAATGGGAACATCCGCAATTGTTGGCGGTGGAATTCCGATAGCTGTGGGTTCTGCACTTGCCTCTCAAATGAAAAAGGATAATACCGTATCGGTTGTTTTTTTTGGAGATGGTGCTGTAGATGAAGGCGTGTTTTATGAAAGTCTTAATATCTCAGCTTTAAAGAAACTTCCAATTATATTCGTCTGCGAAAATAATTTTTATGCCACGAATTCACCTCAGCGAGTTCGTCAGATTAATACCAATATCTATAAAATCGCGGATTATTTTCTTATGCCCGGTTTTTTGATTGATGGGAATAATACATTTGAAGTATATAATACTGCACAGAAGTGTATAGCAAAAGCCCGAAGCGGGGAAGGACCAACTCTGATTGAGGCGAGAACCTATAGATGGAAAACGCATGTTGGACCTGAAACGGATATTGAAAAAGGATTCAGAGAAAAAGAAGAAGTCAAAGAATGGATAAAAAAATGCCCTGTTGAAAAATTTAAAAAAGATGTATTGTCAAACAATTTATTAAACAAAGAAAATCTTAAAGAAATAGAGGATAGAGTTGTTAATGAAATTAATAAAGCTGTAGAGTTTGCTTTAACAAGTCCTTATCCTGTAGAAGAAGATTTACTAAAAAATGTGTATTAAAGAAGAATACAAAAAACAGAATATAGAATATAGAAGCCAGAAGTAAGAAGTAAGGAGTAAGAAGGCAGAAGGCGGAAATAAGAATGAAAAAAACAGTAAAAACATCAGATTTATTATTTTCTATACTGACTCACGTATTCTGGATTCTGGATTCTGGATTCTGGCTTCTGACTTCTATATTCTATCTTAAAATGTGTATTAATTATGTCGTGGGATAAAGTACCAACAGATTTATCAGATATACGGATTCTTCCCGAAGAAATAGATACCACAAAACGAGTTCTCACATATCGTGAGGCAATCAGAGAAGCTCATTATCAGAGTCTAAAAGAAGACCCGTCGGTTTTTCTTTTCGGAGAGGGTGTAGATGACAACGGCGGAGTTTTTGGAACAACGCTTAATCTCCATAAGGAGTTTGGAAATCAAAGAGTCTTCGATACGCCTTTATGTGAAAGTACTTTAACAGGAATTGCAATTGGTGCCTCTTTTAAAGGTTTAAGGCCTGTTTTAATTCATATGCGTATAGATTTTCTGCTTGTGTCAATGGACCAATTGGCAAATCATGCAGCAAAATGGAAATATATGTTCGATGGAAGAGTTACTGTTCCAATTGTAATAAGAGCCATAATAGGAGGAGGATGGGGTTCGGCAGCTCAACATTCTCAGGCATTTCAAAGCATTTTTGCGCATATTCCCGGTTTAAAGGTCGTTATGCCGGCTACTGCTTATGATGTAAAAGGTCTTCTTTTATCAAGCATTCACGACAATTCTCCTGTAATTTTTGTCGAACATCGCTGGCTTTATGACCAAAAAGATATTGTCCCTGCAGAACCCTATTTTATTCCTTTAGGAAAGTCTATATTACGCAGAAAAGGGAAAGATATAACGGTAATTACGAATTCTATTATGAGCAGTATGGCAATGGAGGCAGCAAAAGAACTGGAGAAGGAAGGAATAGAAATAGAAATATTAGATTTGAGGACAATCAAGCCGTTGGATTATGAATTAATGCTCCAATCGATAAAAAAGACAGGACGGGCATTAGTACTGGATTTTGGATATAAATTTTGTGGGATAAGTTCAGAAATTTCGGCTTTTTTAGTGGAAAATGCATTTGAATATTTAAAATCCCCCGTTCACAGAATCGCATTGCCCGATGTTCCGACACCTGCAAGTCATATTTTAGAAAAAGCTTTCTATCCTAACATCAACCAAATAGTTAATAAAGTAAAAGAAATATACAGGAGCCAGAAATCGTAAATCGTAAATCGTAAATTCTTTTTTGGGGTGTTGATATTAATAACAATAAAATATATTTAACAATTATAATGCCGGCGTTAAATGAAGAAGATAATATACTTCTTGCCATTGACAATACCCTGACGGCATTCAGAAAAAATGGTGTTACAGGAGAAATAATTGTGATTAACGATGGCAGTACCGATTCTACTGCCGATTTAGTTAAGCGTAAAATTGAAGAAAATCCCGGTATAGTAAGAATGATAGAACATAACACTCCTGAAGGAATCGGTGCTTCTTTCTGGGATGGAGTTTCTGAAGCAAAGGGAGAAATTGTCTGTATGCTGCCGGGTGATGATGAAGGTGAACCATCAGAAATTATACGGTACACTGATATTTTAAAAGATGTTGACATAATAATACCTTTCGTTTATAATAAATGGGTAAGATCGGCTTTTCGCAATTTTATTTCCTCTTTCTTTGTATTTATTATTAATACAACTTTTGGCACTAAATTAAACTATACAAATGGTTCAGTGTTATATAGAAAATCCATTTTATTAACTTTAGAATGTCAGAGTAGAGGATTTTTTTATCAAACAGACATTTTAATCAGGTTAATAAAAAGAGGTTATTTGTTTGCCGAAGTTCCATATAGTATTGGAAAAAGAAAATTTGGGAAAACTAAAGCGTTATCTTTTTCTAATTTTTTTTGTGTATTACGAGAATACCTTATATTGGTTAAAGATATATATTTTTCTACAGAAACAAAATTATGCAGAACAAAATTTACCGATGATTCGATATCATCAAAGCGTTATCAAAATAATCAATAATATTTGAGAGACTTTTTTTATGAGTGAGTTGATACTTTTTCACCACATCTCTATGATGCTATAGTAAGAGGCAAGTCTAATGGATTAGATATGGCATTGGGAACGAATGGATATTTAATTAAAGATGAAAGATTAGAAGAATTTTTACCGTGTTGGATCTATACATATTTTTCAGGAAGATGAGTGGGGGAAATATTATAAACACTTTTATCTGGAGATTACACAAAAAGTCTCTAAACAGTCTTGATATTAAGAGTAAAGATTACTTTTTCTTAGCAATAACAATAATTTCGTTAGAAGGAATTTTTAGAATGATTGGTAAATTATACAGCCATTTGGGTATAATGAGTATTTTTATATAAGTTTTAAGCCTTACTAAAAATTCTTTCATAGAATATTTAAGATAATAAACGGAAATATTCTTAACAGTATATCTTTTTTCTAATAAGCGATTCAAAGACTTTCGTGAAAAATAATAAAGATGCTCTGGTGGTTTATAATGGAAAGGTATATACCCACCGATGTCACCAATAGTAAATAAAAGTATTCCATCTTCAGTTAAAATTCGATGTATTTCTTCAATTACGGAAAATGGATCAACAAGGTGATCTATAACACCAATTGCAACACAAACGTTTATACTTTTATCAGGTAATTTTAGGTCGAATATATTCCCCAATTTTACATCGAGTTTTAATTCATTGACAGCATAATCTACTGCCTCTTTCGAGAAATCCACACCCTTTACAATCCATCCTTTTGATCTAGCATAATTTAACAAGAAGCCATGAGCACACCCAACATCTAAAATAGTGCCTGGGTTTTTCTTCCAAAATCGCTTTAATTTTTTAAATATGCTTTTTGCGTTAATTGTGTGAATATCTACATCTTCCACATAGTGTTTATATCCCACTTGGGGATCTTCAGGATTAGAAAAATAATTACTGCTATAAAATTCTTGAAGCTGATTTTCAGTAGGCATTGGATATGTAAATCCGAAATTGCAAGAAATGCATAAAAGTACAGAAAACTGGTCGCTTGAATATTTTTTAACTAATTTGGTTTTACCACAGAGAAGACAGCTTTTACCTGTGAGGTTTTCCATTAAACTGATATTCCTTATATTAATACTTATAAAAGAGAGATAAATTGAATTTTGGCTGAATTATGACACCAATTTAACATTTAATCCTGAAAATTACAATCGAAAAATTGTTTTTTGTTAATCGCTCAGTTATTGGTAGTAAATAAAAGAAAGGCACAGAGACACAGAGGCAAAAAATTTCAGAAATGTAGTTGCAGTTTGCAATTACATCAGCACAGCAACAAGTCAGGCTGCTAATATTTTCATCTTTCATTCACTAATCCCTATTCCTTATCTTACCTACCAATAACTGACCGATTACAAAATTAACTTGAATTAAATGTTTTAAATTGCTACTTTATTAAATACAGAACAAAATTTACTGATGATTCGTTATCATCAAAGCGTTATCAAAATAATCAATAATATTTGAAGAATTATTTTATGAGTGAGTTGATACTTGACGGTCATAAACTTAATTGGCATAAGGATCGTGTGGAGGCGTGGTTGAAAGGTGAAAGAATAGCACCTATCACCATCGATTGCTCGTTGACACGGCGTTGTACCTATAGATGTATATACTGTTATGGTCAACTCCAGGCTAATGATGAAAAGAAAATGACAAAGGATGTTATTTTCAGGTTTCTCGATGATGCCGCTGAAATCGGAGTGAAAGCAATAAGTTTTGTCAGCGATGGAGAAAGCACCTGTTCGCCTCATCTTTATGATGCAATCGTGAAGGGCAAGTCGAATGGTTTGGATATGGCATTAGGAACAAATGGATATTTAATAAAAGATGAAAGGTTGGAAGAAAATTTACCCTGTTTAACATATCTTCGATTTAATATCTCTGCCGGGGAACCCGGCAGGTATGCAGAGATAATGGGCTGCAAAGAAGATAGCTTCTATAAAGTATATGATACTATTAAAGAATGTGTAAAAATAAAACGGGCAAGAAATCTGTCTGTTACTATTGGATTACAGATGGTTTTGATGCCCGATTTTAAGGACCAGATAATTCCCTTTTCAAAGCTTGGCAGGGAATTAGGTGTTGATTACTCAGTTATCAAACATTGTAGTGACGATGAAGTTGGAAGCTTAAATGTGAATTATTCTCGATATTCTCAGCTAACAGATATTTTAAAGGAGGCAGAATCTCTTTCAACCGGCGAATATCTGGTCAGGGCAAAATGGTCTAAGATTTTAAGTGGAGGTGAACGTAAATATGTTCAATGTTATGGTGCAGCCTTTATGATGCAATTTTCCGGTTCAGGTCTGGTTGCCCCTTGCGGAATGCTTTTCAACAGTAAATATAAAAGATATCATATTGGAAACATTGCAGAAACATCATTTAAGAAGATATGGCAAAGTGAAAGATATTGGGAAGTTATGAATTTTATTGCTTCCGATAAATTCGATGCAAGAACGATGTGCGGCACTTTATGTCTTCAGCATAAAGTAAATGAGTTCCTCTGGGATTTGAAAAGAGGGGACGCCACACTCGAAAATACTCAGAATAAACCTCCAATGCATATTAATTTTATTTAAATCTTATGCACAATATTGCCGATATTATCATAGCAGCCAAATGTGCTCCAGAAGAGAAAATATTTTGCGATATTAAAAAAGCAGGTATCAATGCTGTAGAATTATATCTATCAGATGAAATGCTGAACAATTCAAATGATATTATAAAATTATGCGAAAGCTTTTCATTTCGATATGCAGTTCATGCGCCTAATGATGGATATAATCCACCCGGGTTGGCGGAACTGGTGGAGGCAATCGGAGCAGAAATAGTCGTTTTTCACAATATCTACTGGGAAGATGAGTGGAAAAATGTTATAAAAACTTTCAACAATATTGAAACCAAATTATGCGTTGAAAATATTGCAACAGTTCATGAGCCTTTGAAGTTCATAAGAAGGTATGGATTGGGCAGATGCCTGGATTTAGAACATTTACAGATGGAATCTGCCGGTGTGTATGAAGAAGTCTTTATTCCTACAATAAAACAGGCTTCTCATATTCATTTAACCGGTTATACTTATGGTTCACAATTATGGCATACCCATATCCATCATTCACCAGAGCATAATTTGTATATTTTAGATATGCTAAAAAAAACAGGGTATTCAGGTTTTGTTGTCTCTGAGGCAAAATGCTCTCTTCAGACTTATGAAGAATTTAAAAAATTATTTGATTTTTATAAAAGATGGGAATCGAAAAAAATTAATAAAAATATATAATTGATGATATTATTGATAAATAGAAACTACAACCTGTTAGTAATTACCTGCCAATAACTGACCGATTACATAGAAATGAAAAAATATTTGTTATTGATTAAATGTTTTAGTATATTACAAATTTAATAAATTTAATGGATTATTAATAGTATAACGTAATTAGAAGAAAATTTTTATCAACTTTTGAAGAAGATTTATGGCAAAAAATATTTTAATTACCGGTGGTGCTGGATTTATAGGTTCTCATTTATCTGATAAATTGCTTAAGAAAGGTTACAGATTAATTCTTATTGATAATTTTGACCCATATTATGATCCGAAAATAAAGAAAAAGAATATATCAAATCTTATAGATAATAAAAACTTAAAATTTTATAAAACAGACATTCTAAATTTTAATGAACTAAAAGAAATTTTTAGAAAAGAAAAATTTGATAAGGTCATCCATCTTGCTGCGAAAGTTGGAGTATTACCTTCTCTAAAAGATATTCATACTTATGAAAAAGTAAATATTGCAGGTACATTAAATTTACTAGAACTTTCAAAAGATTTTAATATTCAACAATTTATATTTGCATCGTCTTCTTCAGTTTATGGTAATACAAAAATAATCCCATTTAGAGAAACTGATTTACCAATAAGGCCAATTTCACCTTATGGTATAACCAAATTGAATGGAGAATACTATTGTTATTTCTATTCTCATGCATATAAAATTAATATTACATGCTTACGATTCTTTACAGTTTATGGTCCAAGACAAAGACCAGAAATGGCAATACATAAGTTTGTAAGAAATATTTTTAACAAACAGCAAATTTATATTTACGGAAGTGGAAATACTTCAAGAGATTATACCTATATTGACGATATAATAAATGGAATTGTAAAATGTGTAGCCAAACCATTACGTTTTGAAATTTTTAATTTAGGAAATTCACATCAGATAAAATTGCTCATATTAATCAAACTTATTGAGAAAAAATTAAATTTAAAGGCAAAAATTAAGTTTATTTCTGAGCAAAAGGGTGATATAAAATATACATATTCGGATATATCTAAAGCGGAAAAAAAATTAAATTATAATCCTTTAACTGATATTGAAGAAGGTATTGAAAAATTTGTCTATTGGTATAAAAAGGGAAATTTATAGTAAATATGTGCGGAATAACCGGATTTGTCGGATTTAGAGATGATTCTCTTTTAAGAAAAATGACTGATGTTCTCGAATATCGAGGACCAGATGCTTATAATTATTTTACCAGTGATAAGGCATCTTTAGGACACAGAAGATTAAGCATAATAGATTTATCTGATAGCGGTACACAACCTCATCATAATGAGGATAAATCAATCTGGGTGGTTCATAACGGAGAAATATATAATTATTATGAAATTAAGAAAGAATTATCAAAAAATGGACATAAATTTTATTCAAATTCAGACAGTGAAATTATATCCCATTTATATGAAGAATACGATTTAGATTTTTTGAAAAAAATGAATGGTATGTGGGGATTGGCATTATGGGATTGTAAAAGAGAGATTTTGATATTAGCCCGGGATCGAGTCGGAATTAAACCATTATACTATACTCTGTTTAACGGGAAAATAGCATTTGCATCACAGCTCAATGCACTTTATCAAATCCCAAATATTACAAAAGATATTGATATGACCGGTTTAAGGTACTATTCTACAATGGGATATGCCCCTAGTCCATTCACATGTTTGAAAGATTTTTACAAACTGCCTCCAGGATATTTATTAAAATTCAAAAATAACAATCCTATTTTAAAAAGGTATTGGCAGGTAAATATTAAAGCCGATAATCAAAAAAGTGAGAAATATTTCAGTGAAAGATTAGATGAAATCTTTAGAGAATCAGTTAAGAGGAGATTGATTTCTGATGTACCGTTAGGAGTTTTTTTGAGTGGAGGTGTTGATTCGAGTATAATATTAGGTGTTGCCAGTGAATTATCCAATAAACCGGTAAAAGCGTTTACAATTGGTTTTGAAGAAGAAAGTTTTAATGAATTGCCTTATGCTGAAGAGGTAGTAAAAATATTTGGTGCTGAACATCACAAGTTTATCCTTAGTTACGATGATTTTAGAGATATAATTGAAAATGTAATGGATTATATGGATGAACCGGTATGCGATCCTTCTTTCTTGCCAGTATTTCTTTTGTCAAAAGAGACAAAAAATTTTGTTACCGTTGCACTGAGTGGGGATGGATGCGATGAACAGTTTGGCGGATATATAACACATCAGTATGCTGAAACTGTAAAAAATATTTATAAAATTCCAAAGGCTATTAGGGATATATTCTTTAAAACTATGATAAAAATATTACCGGTTTCACATAATTATCAGAGCCTTGATTACAAGTTAAAAGGTTTATATGATGGATTAAATTATCCTTTTGAAGTTGCCAATTTTATGTGGCTTGGGGTCTTTAACCATTATCAATGCAGTAAATTATTAAATTATAATTTAACAAAAAATGAATTTCAGGATATGATTGGGGAATTATATTCTGATTATTTTAAAACTCATAACAATCTTACACACTTACAAAAAATCCTTTTTCTCGATTTTAAACATTACCTTCCGGATAGTTTGTTGATGAAGACAGATTTTATGAGTATGGCACATGCATTAGAAGTGAGAGTTCCGTTTTTGGATCATGAGTTGGTTGAATTTGTTGCGAGTATTCCAAGTAATATGAAGATCAATAATAAGACCACAAAGTACATTATAAAAAAGGTTTACAGCAAGATGATACCGTTTAAAATGCTTAACAGGAAAAAACAGGGTTTTTCCATTACTCTCT